>Ga0114932_10004133_pt1 | contig 13795 bp, 13 predicted proteins | sample 2SBtaG_2_FD_87286 | JGI IMG/M metagenome (GOLD analysis project Ga0114932, IMG submission 87286) | Deep subsurface microbial communities from Kolumbo volcano to uncover new lineages of life (NeLLi) - 2SBTROV12_ACTIVE470 metaG | ecosystem: Environmental > Aquatic > Marine > Volcanic ...
ATTGGCGCAAAAGATGAATCTGGGTTCCTTCATAAAATCCAGACTAACTACACGAGTGATAATTACAACTTAGTGGAGACCTTGGCCTTAGACCAATTCGCCGATGAATTAGGAACTTCAGTGGTGCGCCCAATCTGTCACGAATTCACTAGTGACAGTAAATTCGCCTACATAACTTTAGCTGGTGGAGGTTTATTGGTAGTAGACGTGGGTTCTGCAGATGGAAGCACACCTATGACCGTGGCGAAGGTCTATGACAAGGCTACCGTTCCAGGCATCGGGTGTGGTGTATCTCGTTTACCTTTTAATAAGATAATGACCAATGGTGAAAGTGGGGCTAAAGGAGGAGATGATTTCCTTTATACATTTGATGCTAGTAGAGCTATAGACGGAATATTCCCTGACCCAGTGCAGATTGAACTCCCAGGTGAAGACACACATGGTGCGGTTACCTGTACTGATCAAAAGGGCAATATATTTGCAATAACTAGTATGCGCGTAAGTAATGACGTCAACTTCGTCGATCTTCAAACCAATAAGGTCGTAGCGACTCAGTCGATGGCCACGTCCTTCAGCCCTGATCCAAAGCCTGACGTAGCACACATCCTGGGCAACAAGATGTTTATTACTTTGCGAGGTGCTAAGCCGCTGTCGGCTATCGGCTCCCTTGAGAATGTTCAGCGGACACCAGGGGTGGCTGTTCTGACCATCAGCGATGATTGCAAGAGCTTCAGTTGGGAAGAAAACGACCTCGCATCAATGGAAGATTCAGACAGGCTGATTACTCTTAAAGATGGTTCAGAAGCATCAGCTTCCGACCCTCACGGGCTAGAAGTAATAATAAGGTAAGGATTTGTGACGATTAAATTGCAATCACATGGGCCGTATTCCGACCCATGTGATTGCAGCAAATAATATGTGATCCTGAAAATTACACGAAAGTTATAAAACACTTCTTGTTGTAGCTGGTATAAAACTAAAACCCTTATTTCATGTGCTGAAATGGTACCCTCGGAAGGATTCGAACCCCCGACCGGCGGATTAGGAGTCTGCTAAGTACCATATTCACTAGTCCTTCGAAGTCCAAGATAACGCATCACTACAGTCTTTTCAGTGCATAGTAATTTGTACCTGTTCGCACTGGTTCAGGAATTTTGCCCATAATTTGCCCATAAAATATTTCAGCTAGATGACTCTTCAACACCATCAAGGGGGTAGGGGTTCGGAGGCCGGACCTTCCATGTATGTATAGGGGGAGCCCTCGGCGATGGATTCTCGTGCGAGGACTGTTAATCGACTATAATCGTTTGTATGAGAAAACTGACCGCAAACACGGAGGAGACGCCACAATGACGATCAAACGGGGACCCGAGAGCTATCCCGGCCGGACGCGGACGGTGCAACATAACGGACTGATCCACGTCGTGGTGTCCGCACCGGATCAGTCCGACACTATGGCCGGGCAAACCCAGCAATGCCTCGATTGGATCGACGAATTTCTGGCCGAGGCCGGAACGGACAAGTCGAAACTGGTCACCGCGACGGTCTATCTTGCAGATATGGCGCGCAAGTCGGAGATGAACGACGTTTGGGTCGCTTGGGCCGACCGAGATAACCCGTGTGCGCGGGTCTGCGTCGGGATTACCTTCGAGCCACGAGATCCGCCTGATGAATTGCTCGTGGAGATGGCCGTCAGCGCGGCGGTCGATTAATCGATAAGCTGCTCAAGTCATGGATAAGTTTTTCATTACTGCTGGATGATTTTCATCTGATTCAACAGTTGATCAAGTTTCCTAAAAACTATGTGTTTTCAAAAATATTCCCAAAATATTCCCAAAATCAGGGTACTTGCTCAAGGTATACAAAGTAGTGGATGTAGCTTATAGCCCATGAAATGGAGCTTTTAGATGGTACCCTCGGAAGGATTCGAACCTCCGACCGGCGGATTAGAAGTTCGCAAAGTACCGTATTCACTAGTCCATTGAAGTCCAAGATATCCCATCAGTACAGGCTTTTCAGTGCATAGTAATTTGTACCTGTCCGCACTGGTTCAGGAATAATGGGCAAAAATTGGGCAAAAAATATTTCAGCTAAATGATTCTTCAACACCTGCACATACTTACATACGCAAGAGGGGTAGAGAGAAGCGAGCCACTGCCGCATTCCTTGGGAGGGTATGGGCGACAGAGGTTCGCATGAAGGAATAGTAAGGAATGGAGTTTAAAGTAAGATTAAAATGAATTCAAAAATGACATATTCAAGAGGGGGTACCAGGTCGCGAGGAGGCACCCCCCGTCGGGTATGAGGGAGGGGTCATCGGGCACGAAACACTATGCGAAATTTTGAAAAAGTCATGGCAACTTTTCTCATGCGTTGTCATGGTTACCAAGAGAGCCAAATAAACCAAGCGGCTGTAAATTTTGGATAGAGATCAATTATTTATTGAATGAGGAAAAAGTTTCTTTAAACTCAGAACTTAATCCTGCGTAGTTTTCATTAACGTAACTATTTACCAGAGCATCGCAAATACTCCATGATGCAGAATGAAGACTTGCACTTGGAAAGTAATTCATAATTCTTAAAAGAATTTCACCAGCGCTTTCAATGATATCGGCTCTGTCTCTTGAAAGTGAAAGTTTTGTTATCTTTTCTTCATTACTTAATTTAAGTAAATTGTTTAAACTTACATTTAAATCTTTGAGCGAAACATCCTGTCTCTTATCCTCTGTGATAATAGAGGTTAGTGATCTTATATTTCCTCCAACCCCTACGATTTTTCTTATTGAAGATCTATCAAAAGAATTAAGATAATTTTCAAATTCATTCCACTCAGATAATGTATCTTTATCTAGGTGTATTCGAACAGCGCCAAGATTGAAAGATTTTATTTTTTTTATATTATTCGAAGAATAAAAACATTCTGTGCTTCCACCCCCAATATCAACAAACAAATGAGATCCATCTTCAGGGTATTTTTTTGATAAGAATAAAAGTAAATCAGCTTCCTCTTCACCAGATAGAATTTTCAAATTAATATCAAATCTTTCATTTAAGAAATCACAAACCTCTTTTCCGTTTCCAGCAGTTCTCATTGCAGAAGTTGCAAATCCGCCTATGAATTCTACATTTTTTGACTCTAACTGCTTTAAGAGGGTGCTTAGTTGATTTTCTATTTCTTTAATTGTCTTTTTCTTAATTTTGCCTTTATTAAAGGCATCTGTTCCTAATCGAATCGTTATCCTTTTGTCAGTTTCAAGTTTTTGTTTAAATGAAGCTTCATTTTTAATTATTCTGTACTGTTTGTACTTTAAAGCATTCGATCCTATGTCAAGACAGCCTACCCGAAATAAATTTTTATTATTCATCAGAGAAAGAACTTAGTACTTTGAACTGATCGTACGATAAGTTTTCGAACTTCACGCCATTTATCTTGAGGTTATAAATATTCATACCTTTTGACCATTTTTTTGGTTTTGGGATATTTTTTTCAGGGTATTCAAATTTTTCTAAGATATATCTTAAGGAATTTAAAGAAGCTACCCTTTTTGTATTTGCATTTATTACTACCCATGGCGATTTTTCAGATGAAGTTGTAGCAAACATTTGATTTTTGTAAAATGTAAATGCATCCCATCTATCTGCAATCTTTAAGTCATTCTCACTAAATTTCCAAAATATTAATGGGCTGTTTTTTCTTTTCTCAAATCTCTTTTTTTGAATATCTTTTTTAACAGAAAGATATATTTTTACTATTTCTATATTTTCATTAGAAAAGCCTTTTTCCCAAGACAATACATTTTTCATAAAGTATTTATATTGTCTTTCAGAACAATAATTCATGGTTATTTCTGTTAATGCTCTGGTGTACCAAGATCTATCAAAAAAAACTATCTCACCAACATTTGGCATATGTTTTTCATATCTTGAAAACCAATGTTGTGATTCTCTTTTAGTTGGAATTCCCAACTGAACTAATCGAACATGTTCTGGTATCAGGTATTTAGATAAGACTGATATGCTCCCGGTCTTTCCTGCGGTATCTCTTCCTTCAAAGACAATGGCAATCTTTTTCCTTTCTTTGATAACCCATCTTTGTAATTTCAAAAACTCTGCTTGAAGTTTTCGTAATTCTTTACGATATAAATCAGGATTAATTCGAGAATATTCAGCTATGTCATATTGAAGCATTTAAAAACTCATTCATATATCGTGCTAATACTTATAAATCTAGACGTAGATGGTTAATTTTCTGTTAAAGGGGTACGGGGTCGCGAGTCTGGGGATTATTCATGAATATGTGGCTCTTGATGACTATGAATGTGAAAGGTCACGTTTAGTTATAGAAACTGCTTTAGGATATGTTTTAGCTGAATGGTATGGTGGCTTTCTCTCTTCAGGAATGTACGTTTATGGAGAATTTCACAGCTATGGGATGAAAAAAGTCTACGACAACCTTAGTGATGCCATCGATTGTGCTAATAATTTGCTTGACATAAATAGTAAAGCAACGATTTGGATTGATGATTATTGGGCCAGTGAAAGTGAAGCTATAAAGTGGTGCTATTAATTATTGATTTTTGTCATCAGATCTGTCGTCAAAAGTATCAGCAGCTAGCTTTATCAATCCAGCTAAAGATCGATCTGCAATTTGTACCTTTTCAAAACCATAATATCTGAGTACCCAGTAAGCTCGGCAGGGCCACATAGATTTTTCTGCCGAATAAAACACCACCCTTTTAGAATTATCAATTCCAAAATTACTCAATGTCATCTCTAAATCAGCAATGTCTGGAACTAGTGAACGAATCCCATTTTTTTCAGTGGTAAAATCTTTATAACCTTCAGCAAAAACAGCTCGAGGTAAATGGGCAATGTCATATATAGATCTTTCTGCTTCAACCTGAATAAAAATAGTTTCAGGATCTTCTAAATTTTCTACAATCCACTCACCTTCTGCAATTGGATCAGGGTTAATATTCATATATGCTCCAACATCTAATTTTTTCGATTATGTTTTCCGCCACGATTCCCTCTTCGTCTTTTTGAAATTGTTTTTGAAGAATCTGATATTTCTGAATTGGAAGAAGAGTAAGGAATGGAGTTTAAAGTAAGATTAAAATGAATTCAAAAATGACATATTCAAGGTGTGCAAAGTAGTGGATGTAGCTTATACCACATGAAATGGAGCTTTTAGATGGTACCCTCGGAAGGATTCGAACCTCCGACCGGCGGATTAGAAGTCCGCTGCTCTGTCCCCTGAGCTACGAGGGCATGAACTGATTATATCTTTTTATTGTTTTCGGAACCATTCTACTGTGCGATGGATACCCTCCTCCAATGTAACAGTAGGTTCCCAATCCCATTTATCAGTTGCTTTCGAATAATCTAACGCAATTCGATTTACTTCCCCGGGTCGCTCTTTCTCATAGATTGGAGGTAGTTTATATGAAGTTTGTTCAGCGATGAGTTCAAAAATATTCTGTGTTGTAGTTTCTATTCCAGAACCTATGTTGCATGTATTTGGGGATCCTAAAGCTGAAGCGAGAGCTGCTTTCGTAACATCTTCTACAAATACGTAATCTCGGGATTGTTGCCCATTGCCAAAAATAGTCACCTGTTCTCCACGTAACATTTTTTCAGTGAAAATGGCTACTACACCTGCTTCACCAAAAGGATCCTGTTTCGGTCCATAAATGTTTGCAGGACGCAGTACTGAACATTCTAAATCAGTATTATTTTGGATAATGTTCAAGTAATTTTCAGCTGCAGCTTTTGATGATCCATAAATAGATAATGGTTTGATCTCTGCATTTTCTAATACTGGTAATTGAGATGGATTGCCATAAAGCGCACCTCCTGATGAAAAGAAAATAAAGCGTTTCACACCAAATTCGATGGATTGAAGGGCTAAATTAATACTAGCTAATACATTAGTCTGTATATCTTTTTCAGGTGAACGCATCGATTCAGTTACTGATGTTTGTGCTGCCGCATGAAAAATAAATTTCGGTCGAATTCGATCTAATAGCTCTCTAACATTGTCTTGATTTCTTATATCAATAGAATAAAAATCCATTTCTGCGATGTTAGTTGCGTTAGTATTCATATCAACACCCACTACTTTATAACCTTGTTCTTGTAAATAAGTGACAAGATGACCCCCTACAAAACCACTGGCACCTGTCACTAATACTTTTTCCACTGAGTATGTACTTTCCTAAGAATTGGTGAGATCTCATCAATTGATGAGATCTCGATATTTTCTACGTTACCATTAGTTGTGACCATTTTTTGTATCCAACACCCTATAGGTTGTGAGATCACTACTGCTAAAATTGACCATGTGAGTGCATTCATTGTTTTTTCAAGCCAGTTTGAATGTTTGTAGAATTGATTAGCCAATAAAGCAAAAACTGCAGTGAGTGCACCAGTTGTTAGGATATTTGTTCCACAAAATGTTGATATTGCAAGTTCCTTGTTTCCGTTTTGCATCCTGTTTAATGCATCTTTTGAACATTCTAATAATAATTCAGTATCAACATGACCAAGAACATAAAAACCGTCATTGGATGCACGACCAGCTATAGTTTGCATCCCACATTTTTCTATCAGAACGGCTATAGTTGCATGCTCTAATCCATGATTCGTTTGGGTTGCACTAATCCATTCAGCAAACATATGTACCTCGGAGAAAATAGTATGATACAGCTTATACCGTTCTAATCACTCGCTCTACTTGTTCCCGGACTTGCTACTTCAAAATCTGCATAGACTCTTACTTGTATTTTCTCAGAAAGGGCAATTTCTGGTGAACTAATTGTTACGGTTGTACTTGCAGATGAAGCAGGTAGCAAGCTGGGGTTGATAGTTAGTTCAATAGGCACACGTGAGCAATCTCCTGATTTGCAAGGAATATTATTTCCGACAGCAATTCCAGCAGGAGGTGAAGTAATTAGGAAACTATCGGAAGATTTTGCCGACCAGGGCATAAGTCCCGATCCTGTATTGGAAATATAAATAGTTGCTTTTGCTTGATCAGGACTTCCATTTATCCTCAGCGTCACTATTTGTTGACTGACTTGGAGTTGTGGTGACCCAACGACTTGTTCTCCGATGCTAGTGGATATATTTGTTTTTGATGTCTGATGACTTGGTTTAGGTGTTGGAATATCCATATTGATGTAAGGAAAACTGAAGTTCGAAACACTTAGTGCATTGTAAAAATTGGGGTCATTAAAATTAGGGAGGGATACTAAAACAGGTTCCCATAACCTTTCTCCATATCGATATGCAGGGTTTGACATACAGCCCCAGACAAGTTCTTGGTAAGGGAAACGTGATCGTGATTGTGTTCCATCACATTGATATGGTGAACGTGGCCATTGAAAAGTTGGGTCGAGTGGGTGGTTACTTTTTTTCGATGCAGGTCCAGTGAATCCATTATAGGCCCATACTGCGTAATACCAGTTTTCAATAATCGAAGGGTCACTATTAGTATCAGTACCCACTATTGGGCGACTTTGTGGAGCATTATTCCATTTAGCTGCTAAAACTGCAGCTCCACGGGCTATATTGTGTGGGTAACTGGTTGCGACCGCAACTTGCTTATCATTTGGCTTGCCGTCAATACCTATTGGAACAGTCATCCCACTTGTCACTTGCATAATTCCATGACCGCAATCAAAAGATACTAAAGAAGTACCTACTGACTCGAATTTTGTGGATCTTGATCCCATCGTCAATGATGATTCTACCCAACCGATTGCACGTAGTAGTTCAACCGGGACACTACGTTCTCCACTAACCCTGTTGTAACGTCCACCTATTTCTACCCTTGGTAATCCAAAATAAAAATCTCCGGGGAATAATTGATTTTCAGCAGCAGCATCCAGTGCATGCATGTATCGTTGTCTTAATGAATCCGCTTCATAAGTATTTGGTCTGAGAGGATCAAATGCACATGCATGTAATGTTGAAATTCGTAAATGAAAAACCAACGCAAATATAAAAAAACTAGTGAGTAGAAAAACTCCTAATAATTTTTTATACACTGTTCCAACCAAGGAAAATTAATTCACCATGATTATGGATTGTCATGCGTTTATTTTGTTGGATGAGTACCAAACTATCACTGCCGGGGGTATAGGAATCTATGCCATCAAAATGACGAACTGCTAAATAATTACCGTCTGCACTCCACCCAAGTGGAACATCGAAACCTTCTTCAGGTGGCATCAGGATCAGAGAATTACGATTGTCGATTACGATTGGAGCCATTGAAGTGCCTACTGCTAAAGCTCCATCTTGCCTCCAAGCTGGAGCGTATTGTTCACTTACACCGTCCATAATCTTATTGTTCACTTTATCCCCATCCAATGACATTAATTGTGCCCGATGTACTATTTTTTCCCCCAAAAATTCAGGGGCTAGAAATGCAATATTTTGACCTGAAGGATCTATACGCCAATCTCTAGCAATTTCATCCGATGCATGAAATAAAATTGATAGTTCTTGTTGATGATTAATTTTAATTAAATCAGTTCCTTTGTAATCAAATCTTGCGAAAAGAATTTCATTACTTTGGTTGAAGCCAACTGGTATTATTCCGAATGAATCACTATCTGTATGAATTATTTTCCGCACTCTTGTATCAAGATTTACTTCAACAATAGAAGATCCTTCAATATTTTCACTACTACGATAAATAATGGAATGACCATCATTTCTGAGAACTGGGCGCGCACTGACATCTGCATCGCGTGCTAGTCGGACAGCTTCTTGTGTATGTGTATTAAAGATCCAGAGTTCTGCAGAGCTTTGTCGAGAAGGGATTGCATCTTTGGAAAGTACAACATATGCGATCTTTCCTTTATGTGTATTGATTGCTGGATTAAGTCCAAATCCTGGAGAATGTTCTACTGTGTGAATAATTTTTTTATTATTAGGTTCTAAACTTGAAACTTCATATATTAGATCTTCATTCCAACCAAATTCTGCAAAAAATAGTGTGGAGTTATCAGTACTTATAGAGTCTGAGTTGTAAGTAGAGAGTCGAATTAGTGCATTAAAGTTCATGCAGACAAGAATAAAAACTGCAAGTAAAAGTGCTGATAATAAGATACGGAATACATTTGGTAGGCGAGTACTAAAAAACATATTTTTTACAGCTTAAATGAGTTTGCATCTACCCCCACCACTGGATGCAAACGAAGCTATTTTCTACCTTTCACTTCATTAATATGTATTACACATAAAACTGATTATTTAAATGGTATATCACCAGTTCCTAATTGCATATACAATTAATGAAAATGCTTCAGTCTTTCGATTTATGTTTGACTAGTTCTTATTTCATAATGAAGTAGTGGCACAGCAAAAAATTTATTCTTAAAGGTTCTGATTATGATATTGCGCTATATTTCAGTTCTTGGGGATGCCCCCGAAGTTTTTGTTATCTTGATAGCTGCATTTAGTTTTTCTATGCTTGTGGGTCTAACACTTCATGAATTTTCTCATGCGATAGTTGCAGATTCGTTGGGCGATAAGACTCCAAGGATGCTAGGGAGATTATCTTTAAATCCGAAAGCTCATCTGGATTGGTTAGGTTCTTCATTGATATTTTTTGTAGGATTTGGTTGGGCAAAGCCTGTGCCAGTAAATGTAGCTGCCACTTTAAATCCAAAAAGATCGATGGCTCTGATTTCCTTAGCTGGACCTGTATCGAATTTATTTATTGCAGGGTTGGCAGCACTACCAATCAAATTGGGAATGATCCCTTTTTGGCATCCATTTGTAGCTCCTTCATTAGCAATGGAATGGGCATCGGTATGGACTGCCTCACCTCAAGATCTCGTAGGGCTATTTTTAGGAACAGTGGTTATATTAAATATTCTTTTAGCTATATTTAATTTATTACCGATTGCTCCTCTAGATGGTTTCAATGCAGCACTTGGGTTACTCCCGATAAATTTGTCAGTAAATCTGGCTAAGACTGCATCTTGGGGACCAGGAATCTTAATGTTATTGATTTTACTACCCTACATTACAGGAGGGGGAACCTCGCCATTGTTCCTAATTATGAGCCCCTTAATTAGCTTTTTTCTTAATTTATTTGTTGGTAATGATGCATCCTCTTTGTTTGGATGATAAGAGATGTCAATTAGGTGCTATTTAATAGGTTTTTTCGAAAAATTAACTTATCGTTTTAGACAGTTGTCACGAGACTTTTATCAAAGTTCTACTAAAAAATATAGATCTGAATTTATTACTCTTATGTCCGAAGGTGAAACTTTACTTTTTTTTCAACAGACTCAGAGAGATCAAAATCATGCGATAAGAACTGCATTTCATGTAAAACAGTTATGTTTGGATAACCAAGTTGATCCTCCTCGATTTTTAATTGTTGCTGCCTTACTCCACGACATAGGTAAAGGTGAAGTCAAATTAATTAATAGAATAGTATTTGTAATTTGTAATTTTCTTTCTTCAACACTAAGTCGTAAAATTGCTTCTAATAAAACCAATAATTGGCGAGCGACCTATTGGCGATTGAAATATCATGCGATAATAGGAGCAGATTTACTTAAGCAGGTTGATTCTGATCCACGTGTGATTGATTTAGTTAGGCGACATCACTGTACTGTTGCCGGGGATGATAATTGGCATGAATACCTTGTTCATGCTGATTACATTGCTTAATGATACAAATTTTGAGGTGAATAATGGTGCAAATAGCAATACTTGGGACTGGAATGATAGGAACATCTATAGGCTTGGCCTTGAAAGATAATCCCGATGTGACTATTGAAAAAATTATTGGTTACGATCGTGATAAAAGTAATATGCGTGCCGCAAAAAAGGTTGGAGCAGTCGATGACACTGAAGGTAGCCTCCATAAAGCTATAAAAGATGCTTCAATAATTATTTTGGCTGCTCCAGTACTTTCAAATCACCTATTACTTGAAGAGATTTCTGAATCTATAGCTCCAGGAACTGTAGTGACTGACACAGGATCGACGAAAAATGAAACGTTGATGCATGCTTTAGATTGCTTGCCTAAAGGTGTTGATTTTATTGGTAGTCATCCGATGGCAGGGACAACAGGAGTTGGTCCAGCACATGCAGATAAAAATTTGTTTAAAGATCAAATTTGGATAATTACTGCTCCAGCTAATGCAAAGGCACAGTCGGTGAATGCAATTTTTCATCTCGCTGAAAGTCTTGGCTCAAAACCGATGATTATGGATGCAGAAGAACATGACGCTTATGTTGCAGCAATTTCCCATGCACCGATGGTCATTTCACAAGCTTTATTTAAATTAATGAGAAGCTCTGAAGCATGGCCTGAGTTATCAGTACTAGCAGCGGGAGGATTTAAAAGTGTAACCAGGCTTTCGGGGACTGATCCTTCAATGGCTTTTGATATTTTGAAGACAAATCGAGGTCAAATAATTCACTGGATTGACCGATATATTACAGAACTAGATACGTTACGTCACAACCTTGAAGATTTTGGAGATGAAGATTTATTTCGTCTTATTGCACAGATCGAATTGGATTATGGTGTATTCATGGATGGTGCCATTGGACGTAAAGAAGAATCCAATATGGAGGGAACAGGATCTGATCTTGGGGCAATATTGATCGGCCATGCAATGAAAGACAAAGTTGATGAAATGACTAAACGTGCTGATGAACGTGTGCAAGAAAAAGATCTTGCTAGACGTATGCGAAGAGATATATAACTAAGTTATTAACATAAAAATGGAATAGTTGAATAAAAAAATGACAATATCTAAAACTTTGTCCACTGCTACTAAGTTACGTGGTGAGATTACCGTACCTGGTGATAAATCATTATCACACCGTGCTTTGATGTTTAATTCTCTTGCGAAAGGTACAGCACATATTAAGGGTTTATTGGATTCAGATGATACAAATTCTACTATTGATTGTTTACAAAAATTTGGAGTTGATATTCAAAGAGATTCTGATGGTTCTATATTAATTTTTGGTAAAGGGATGAGAGCTTTAACTGAACCAATTGATATTTTGGATTGCGGTAACTCAGGCACAACAATGCGGTTATTATCAGGTATTTGTGCCGGAGTAAGCGGTATATCTATTTTAACTGGCGATGATTCGTTAAGGTCACGACCAATGGACAGAATCGTCAAGCCTTTGACTCTGATGGGTGCAGAAATATCAGCTCGAAACAATGATTCCCTCCCTCCTGTAATGATAAGAGGAGGAAAAGTGATTGGCGGACAACGTATAACTCCTTCTGCTGCATCAGCTCAAGTCAAATCTGCGATTTTACTTGCAGGTCTATATGCAGATGGTGAAACGACAGTTGTGGAGTCAAAAAGAACTCGAGATCATACTGAAAAATTATTGGAGGCTATGGGCGCTCAATTTTCTATTGAAGGGAATGAAATTACTTTAATCCCACCACAAAATGATTTGTTTGCTGTAGATGTCACTGTACCTGGTGATATATCTACTGCTGCGGTTTGGATTGTTGTTGCTAGCATTCACCCTGATGCTGAATTGGTTTTAAGAAATGTTGGCATCAATGAAACACGTAGTGGTTTGATTGATATTTTGAGATCAATGGGTGGAGACATAAAACTAGATAATAAGAGATATATTGGAGGGGAACCTGTAGCTGATCTCACTGTTTGCTCTGCTTCCCTGAATGGTGTGCAAGTAAATGGAGAATTAATTCCTCGTGCGATTGATGAACTTCCGTTGATTGCTCTTGCTGGTGCAGTTGCTGATGGAGAAACTGTTATACAGGATGCCAAAGAATTACGTGTCAAAGAATCTGACAGAATAAAGACAACTTTTGAAGCTCTTTCTGCTTTTGGAGTGAATATTAAAGAATTGGATGATGGGCTGCATGTACATGGTGGAGGTTCAATAAATGGTGCGATAATGAATTCTTCAGGTGACCACCGCCTTGCAATGTTGGGAGCTGCTGCAGGATTAATCGCATCTGGTGAAACTACAGTTGAAGATGCAGGATCTGTAACTGTTTCTTATCCAACTTTTTGGGAAGATTTGGAAGGAATTTGTCAATCATAAGATTGTGACAAGAATTTTTATGTCTAACACTACAAAGTTAATACATGTTGGTTTTGAAAATAATTTGGCCATAGATAGAGTAATTGCAATTGCAACTCCTATTTCTGCCCCTGTTAAAAGAGCCGTTCAAAGAGCAAAAAAAGAAGAACGCTTGATTGATTTAACTAATGGTCGAAGAACGAAAACAGTCGTTTTTCTTGATGATGGATGGGTAGCTGTAATAGCAATATCTCCTGACACTTTTTCCTCTCGTGCTTCGAAGTAAGGCTCAAATAATTTATGTCTTCGCGTATTTTAGTATTGTCTGGACCATCTGGCGTAGGTAAAGATTCAATTTTAGAACGACTTATCGAATTGGGATTTCCAATTACTGTCCCTGCAACAATGACAACACGTCCTCCACGTCCTTTAGAGATTCAAGGAGTGCATCACTTATTTGTCAGTCATAATGAATTTAAAAAACATATTGTGGATGGTAATTTGCTAGAGTATGCAGAAGTTTATGGAGGCCATTTTTATGGTGTGCCAAGAAGTGAAGTCAAAAAGGCAATGCTGAACAGTGATTATGTGTTTATTCGTGTTGATGTGCAGGGAGCAATATCACTAAAGAAAACATTACCTGATGCTAATTTTATATTTTTGATTCCAGGAAGTAATGAAGAGCTCAAATCTAGATTACTATCAAGAGGCACAGAAAACGCTTCGGCTA
>Ga0114932_10004134_pt1 | contig 13793 bp, 14 predicted proteins | sample 2SBtaG_2_FD_87286 | JGI IMG/M metagenome (GOLD analysis project Ga0114932, IMG submission 87286) | Deep subsurface microbial communities from Kolumbo volcano to uncover new lineages of life (NeLLi) - 2SBTROV12_ACTIVE470 metaG | ecosystem: Environmental > Aquatic > Marine > Volcanic ...
ACATTGAAATCTCAGGCAGTTGCTGGTGTGCTTACAAAAAATACTGATGCTGAAGATGAGGATCCGAGCGGAAAGAAAATGCTTCCAATTGTTATCAAGGCTGATACACTTGGGTCGCTTGAGGCGGTCATGAACTCTCTTGAGAAATTACAGCATGATGAAGTTGGTATTAAGATTGCATCTAAAGGTTTGGGGAATATTACTGAAACAGATGTCATGAAAATGGCTGGTACGGGTGCGAAATTCTATGCATTCAACATTGTTCCGACTTCAACTGCTTCGTTTGTTGCACGAGAAAAGAAGCTCAAGATATTTCAAACGGCAATCATTTATGATCTGTTGGCTGACGTTAAGTATGAGCTTGAGCAGCTTCTTGATCCTGAAGTAATTGAAACAGAGCATGGAGACGCGACGGTATTGCAGATTTTCAGACAAGACAAAAAAGGACAAATTATCGGATGTCGTTTGAATGATGGAAAATTCCGACCTGGTATTAAAATTCGTATTGTTCGTGAAGGTGAGGTTGTTGGTGAAGGAACAATTACGTTATTGAAATCAGGAAAATCAGAAACAAAAGAAGTTCCTGGTGGATCTGAATTCGGTATGGATTTGAAATCTCGAACAATGGTACTTGAGGGTGACAAGCTTGAGGGGTATAGTGTAGAGAAGAAAGTGAAGAAGTTGGATTTGCCTGGATAGGTTCACTTTCGACTTTGCTACGAGAGTGCCGTACGTATAAGAGTAAAAACATCGAATTATTTTAACGTTCAATATATGTTAGAACTAACAGATGCAAACTTCAAAGCTGAGGTATTAGAAAGTACAGAGCCGGTATTGGTAGACTTCTGGGCGCCATGGTGTGGTCCATGTCAGCGAATGCTTCCTGTTATGGATGAGCTAGCGAAAGAAGCGGAAGGTAAGTCAGTCAAAATCACAAAAATGAATGTCGACGAAAATCAAGCAACTCCGGGAGAATACGGAATCCTTTCAATCCCAACCCTCATTGTTTTCAAGGATGGAAAGCCTGCTGAGACATTACAGGGAGCGCAATCAATCGAAAAATTGAAAGAAGCGCTCGGCATCTAAAAATATATGTAACAAAAAACTGGATCAGATCCAGTTTTTTGTTACGTCAGATTATAATTACCCACGCATGGTCACGAAAATAATATACGCAATATACAAAACGAGAAGTTGTAATCCCTTGCCTGTTCCAAGCTTAAACCGTTTTCCATAGAACATCGCTGCGAAAACCAATACACTAGCGAAAATAGCTAGGGCAAGGTCGGCCTGCAACACGCTACTGAAGGCGAGTGGGGTGACGGTAGCTGTAGCACCAAGAACAAAAAATACATTAAACAAATTGGATCCAACGACGTTACCAACAGCTAAATCAACTTTGCCTTTCTTGGCAGCGACAATGGATGTGACAAGTTCGGGGAGGGATGTACCAAGCGCGATAATAGTTACACCAATAAACGCTTCAGAAAAACCAAGCTGCATCGCTAGTTGCGAAGCACCTTCAACTGATAATTTTCCACCAATCACCAAACCAGCTAACCCAATCGCCATCCACATAAACGCAACGGGCAGTGTTTTCTTTTCGATACGTTCAGCTTCTCCGTCTTCGCTTCCTAATCCAAACGTATAGAACATGAAGATGGCAAAAAAGGCGAGTAGCACGATTCCTTCCGAGCGTCTGATGATGCTTGTGGCACTACCATCGATGATAACATCGTTTGCAAACACTCCGAGTATCAGCATGGCGAGTAGCATGAATGGTAGCTCTTTCCAGACTGTTCCGTGACGAATCTTCAGTGGTTTGACTGCGACAATTGCAGTGGCACCTAAAATGAGAAGTGTATTTGATATGTTACTACCAATGACATTACCAATAGCAATATCAGCGTTGCCGGAGAAGGCTGCGGTCATGCTTACTAACAACTCAGGGGCGGATGTACCAAAAGACACAATCGTCAATCCAATTACAAAATTAGACATTCCAAAGCGCGATGCGATGGCAGAAGCTCCATCGATAAGCCATTCAGCACCTTTAATCAATGCACCGAACCCAACGACAATGATGAGGAGATAGAAGATTGATATCATAGAGAAAAAGTATAGCACAGAAAATAACTTGATTAAACGGACTAAGGTCGATATTATTGAGGTTCTTATGACACATACACATAAACGAAGACTCATGATTGGAATCCTGGCAGCGCTGGGATCTTTGCTGGCGGTGACGGTGTATATTGATGGTGGAGTATCACAAAAAGATATTGTACAAGCAGATCATATAGAAGTAATCAGTAGTGAATAATATGAAAGATTATAACCCGGAAGAGATCGAAACAAAGTGGCAACAAAAATGGGAGGATGAAAAATTGCATGCTGCGAAGACGGGCGATACAGATCGTCAGAAATTTTATTCACTCGAAACATTTCCATACCCTTCTGGTGCGGGCTTGCATGTTGGTCATCCTGAGGGTTACACAGCTGAGGATATCAATGCACGCTTCCAGCGCATGAATGGAAAGAATGTCATGTATACGATGGGGTGGGATGCATTTGGTTTGCCGACAGAAAACTACGCGATCAAGGTGGGGAGAAGTCCGAAGGAAGTTGCGAAGGAGAATACAGCAAACTTCGCAAGACAGTTGAAGATGTTCGGCTTTTCGTATGATTGGGATAGAGAGATTAATACGTCAGATCCATCATATTACAAATGGACACAGTGGTTGTTTGTACAACTGTATAAAAAGGGATTGGCGTATCGAAAGCATGCGCCAGTGAATTGGTGTGAAAGTTGTAAAACGGTCTTGGCACGAGAGCAGGTGATTGAAGGGGCATGCGAACGATGTAAGAACTCAGTCATTCAGAAACCCATGGAACAATGGTTTTTTAAGATTACAGATTACGCAGAAGAATTGTTGGATGGTATTGATGGATTAGATTGGGTTGATGCAACAAAAGAAGGTCAGCGGAATTGGATTGGAAAATCGACCGGAGCTGAGCTTTCTTTCTCTGTCATCCTGAGCGAAACGCAGCGCAGCGGAGTGAAGTCGAAGGATCCCGCTGATAACGAGATAAAAGTGTTCACGACACGTCCAGATACATTGTTTGGTGCGACATACATGGTGCTCGCACCCGAGCACGCATTAGTGGATACATGGAAAGACTCGATTGAGAATTGGGATGATGTAGAAAAGTATAGAAAACAAGCTGAGGAAAAATCGGAGCTAGAGCGCATGCATCTTCAGAAAGAAAAGACTGGTGTGGAGTTGAAGGGGATTACTGCTATCAATCCGATCAATAATGAGGAAGTTCCAGTATGGATTGCAGATTATGTCATGGTGTCGTACGGAACGGGAGCGATCATGGCGGTTCCGGCACATGACGAGCGTGACTATGCATTCGCGCGTGAGTTCGATTTGCCCATCAAGCAAACGCTTGTAGAAGACATTGATGCATACAAAACAACACAAAAAACACTCGAGACGTTACAAAGTATCCAAGAGCTCGCAGCAGAACACGATATCCGCGTTTGGATAATCGGTGGTTTGTCATGTGAATTTCACGCGGGGTTTGTATATCGCGCGCACAATGATCTCGATCTTATTGTTGCATCGCAAGAGCACGTAGATAACTTAGCTCATCACTTGCGTGAGGCCGGATACACAGATGTAAAAGAAAAAGCATTCACAAAGGTTCTACATACACCTGATGGGTTCGAAGTGGAAATTGGAACATACGCACGAGACGATGCGCCGTTTACGGCTAAGGATTTCGAATCAGAACCTCGGGTACTCAATGGATTCTCAGCATATGTGGCAAGCAGAAAATGTGTCGAACATATTAAGCGAGAGCAGTTGGATGTACGACAAGAAAAGAAAGATGCACTCGACTGGAAGTATTTGAATGGAGAAGTGATGGCTGAAGGAACGGCGGTGAATTCGGATTTTCTCGACGGATTACAAAAAGAAGAAGCGATCACTAAAGCAATTGATTGGTTGGAAAAAGAAGGTGTTGGAAAAGCAACAACGCAATTTCGTTTACGCGATTGGCTTGTGTCACGACAGCGATACTGGGGAGCGCCAATTCCTATTATTTGGTGTGAGAAATGTGGAGATGTTCCTGTCCCTGAAGAGGACTTGCCGGTATTACTTCCAGACGATGTAGATTTTAAACCGACAGGAGAACCACCTTTAGCATCATCAAAAGATTTCCAGAATGTTGATTGTCCGAAGTGTGGCGGAAATGCACGACGTGATTACGAAACAATGGATACGTTCGTGGACTCAAGTTGGTACTTCTTGAGATATTGTTCACCACATGAAACGGAACGTCCGTTTAACAAAGAAGATGTCGATTATTGGATGCCGACAGATTTATATATCATTGGCGCGGAACACATTGCACTACATTTATTGTACGCACGATTTTTCTGCAAAGCGTTTGCTGATTTAGGATTGGTTGATGTTCGTGAGCCGTTCCAGAAAATTCGTCATCAAGGAATGATCATGGGTGAAGATAATCAGAAGATGAGTAAGTCACGCGGAAACGTAGTGAATCCTGATGATATCATTGAGCAGTATGGCGCAGATACGATGCGCATGTACGAGATGTTCATGGGGCCGTTGGCTGATTCAAAACCATGGTCAACAGATAGTATGAGAGGTGTGCGTCGCTTCCTTGATAAAGTTTGGAAACTTCAGAAGAAGGTTTCTGATAAGGGCGGTGATTATAATCAGGTTCTTCATCAAACAATAAAAAAAGTTACCCAGGATATTAAGGAGATGCGATACAATACGGCAATTTCACAAATGATGATTTTGGCGAATGCGCTTCATAAGGTTGAAACGATTGCAAAAGAGGACTGGGAAAACATTCTAAAGGTTCTCCATCCATTTGCACCACACATCACCGAAGAATTGTGGTATGCAGCTGGAAACGAATCATTTATCATGACCGAATCCTGGCCTGCGTATGACGAGAAACTTGCCGTGGAAGAGGCGGTAGAGCTTGTCGTACAAATAAATGGAAAGGTACGGGAGCGTCATGCTATTACTGCAGGTGCATCTGAAGATGATTTAAAGAAAATGGCCATGGAGGGAGAGAAGATCTCACAATTAATTGAGGGAAAAGAAGTTGTAAAAGTAATTGTGGTGAAAGGGAAATTGGTGAATATAGTTATTAAGCAGTAGAGGTTGAGTGCGATCGTCTATATAAAAACGCCGAGCATGTTGCTCGGCGTTGTTAGTGCGATGTGCACCAGAGGAATATCAGGTAACTTCGATCTTGAAGTCGTCGTAGATTCCGAATCGGAGATTGTAGCTACCGACGGGCAGTCGTACGGGTTTTTGGGAATCGAGAATGTGTTCAAATCCTGGATTGTCGATCTTGGTGATTCGAGCCAGGGAGACTGCAGTGTTCAATCGGCTTATCATGGTATGCCATCCCTTGTGATCATGGCAGAAGCTGATATGGAGTCCGCAGTCATTCGGACACATGACCCCCAGGTTCTCACTTGAAATACCTGCCTCACGAAGGATGGTCTTGCCTAGTACCACCTGTGTGGTGACGGACATGCGGAAGATGTCACCGAGGATGCGATCATGCTCTCGAGAAATAATTACTGTTCGGTCATTCATGGTGATGCCTCCATTTCTACTATGTTGGTGTTGTTGATAAGATGCAAAAAAGAACTAGAAATAATAGCGCTAAATAGTTCTTTTGTCAATAGTAATCAGTCTAAATTATGCGTTTTGCTGGTGTTATTAGAAGAATACTTGAATCAAAAGGAAAACGAACCGCTGCATATGTGGTTTGTTTTTTAATTGGCGTAGGGTTTGGTGGAGGTGATGTTGGTATATTGGCGATACTGCTGTTTGTAATGTTGGGTATGTCGCGTATCGCACAGACACAATCACATACATTTTTGGCTATATGCGTTGTGGTGATGCTGCTCGGAACGATTCGAGTATCCATTCTTGAGTCGCCTGAAATAACAAAAGGAGAACGACGCATCGAACAAACAATCACGCAGGAAGTTGAATATAGATCCAAAACACAGCGAGTTGTATTAGATATTGATAATCAGAAAACACTCGTATGGTTACAAAGGTATCCAACAGTGCAAGTAGGCGACACAATCAGGTTCACATGCACACTCGAAAAACCGAAGCCATTCGACGGGTTTTCATATGATAAGTATTTGGAAAGCCGGGGAATCACGCAACAATGTGGAGGGGTAGACAGTGTAGTCATTGCATCGCACGCAAGCCCAACTGTCATTGGGTCGATCTTCACTATTAAAGAAACATTCTCACAAACCATTTCAAAGCTATTTCCTGAGCCACATGCATCATTCTTGGCTGGGATTTTGTACGGTGAGCGAGCGGGGATTCCAGAAAAATATACAGAACAATTCGCCATAACCGGCACGTCGCACATTCTCGCGATCTCCGGATACAACATTACGATTATCACCATCGCACTCCTTTCTTTGCTCACGTCACTCCTCATCCCACGAAAGAAAGCAGTATGGTCTGTGTTGGGTGGTATCGTGTTGTTCGTAATCTTTGTTGGGTCGGGCGCATCAGTCACACGCGCAGCGATCATGGGAATGGTTCCACTTTTCGCGCGGATGGTTGGCAGACTGACGTCACCAGTATTCGTACTCATTCACGTTGCAGGATTGATGGTATTGCATAGCCCTCTTATTCTGATTTACGATCCAGGATTCCAATTATCATTTGTTGCGACACTTGGCCTCATCATCCTGACGCCAAAACTCCTCAAGAAATCAGAGTGGCTCCCAGACAGCATACTCGACATCAAAGAAACTGCTGTTGCAACACTCGCAGCCATCATATTCACACTTCCACTTATTTTATATCACTTCGGACAGCTCTCGCTCACGGCGCTCCCTGTAAACATACTCGTCATTCCTGTTATGCCTCTCATCATGGCAACAGGGTTCATCGCGATGCTTGCTGGGATTATCAGTCCAATCCTTGGTATGATATTCGCAACAATTCCGTATCTATTACTTTCGTATGTCCTCGCAGTTATTGAAATTGCGAGCAAAATCCCGTACGGAGCCCTGTCTGTTGAGTTTGGTATTGAGCTTATGATCGCTGCGTACATAGTGATGTTGATCTTCATATACACACCAATTAGGCCAAAACCTAAAAAAGACACAACAGCTGACAATGAAACATGGAACATCGTAGAGCACTCATAACAATACTTTCCGCAGCACTCATTGGATTCTTCGCGATCAGTGGACTTCTTGGGATACCGAGCTATCCCTATGAGGATGGAAAACTATATGTGCATGTCATGGATGTTGGTCAGGGGGATGCGATATTGATTCACACACCGCTTGGCAAAAATATCTTAGTTGATGGTGGACCGCATAATAACATTCGCGAACCTCTTTCGGATATTCTCGGGTTTGGGTTATATGTGATAGACGAGGTGTTTCTGTCACATCCGCATGCTGACCATATGTCTGGTTTCCTGACGGTTATGCAAAAGTATCGTGTTGAAAAAATATGGTATACTGGCATCGTACACACAACTCCGGTGTTTCAGGAGTGGTTGCAGGAAATTTCGATCCAAGAAATTCCGATTGAGCAGCTTACAGGGGTGGATGTGAGAGAAATTGATGGTGTTACGCTTGAGATACTCTATCCCGATAAGGACATTCAAGACAAATCAGATTGGGTAGATGGGCATAATGGACTGAATGATACATCTATCGTTATGAGAGTGACATTTGGTGAGGTATCGTTTTTGTTGGTGGGGGATGCTGAGGAAGCATTAGAAAATTATCTGCTAGAGCAGTACACTGTCATTCTGGAGCCACAGGCGATAGAATCCAGTAGTGAAGATGAAAGTCTGGATACTATCGCTCCTTCGTCGCTCCAGGATGACGCGTTAAAACTCAAAGCTGATGTATTGAAAATCGGTCATCATGGGTCAAAATCATCAACATCAAAAGAATTTCTAGAGGCAGTCAATCCTTCAGTTGCTGTTATCAGCTCTGGTCAGAATAACTACGGACATCCACACCCATCAGTCATCAAAAGATTACGAAAAAGCAACATAGATATATTTCGGACAGACACACACGGAACAATAACATTTGTAACAGATGGATATGATATACACACGATTACTGAATATTAGCGCGATCGTCCTAGTTTTTGTATTCGCACCAGCATTTGTACGAGCTGCGCCTGGTGACATGGATGGAGATGGTTTGCTCGATCGTTATGAGTTGATGATAGGATCGAATCCGGAATTAAAAGATTCAGATGGTGACAAGTGGCCAGACCGCGGGGAAGTGTTTGCTGGGTATGACCCATCTGACGCAACAGGTGCAAAATTAGAAGAGTCTTTATTAAAACGTGATACAGATAATGATGGTCTTGCAGATTACCTCGAGGCTAATATCAACACTGATTATCAGAACGAAGATTCAGATGGAGATGGATATGCAGATGGTGTTGAGATTGCTCATGGATTTTCTCCTCTGGATCCAGGTCCAAAGCATTACGGAAAACGAATAGAGGTGTCGAAAGATCGTCAGACACTTTCGTATTTTGTCGGGCCACATCACATTAATTCGTTTTTAGTGTCTACCGGATTGTGGGGGACTGACACACCAGAAGGAGAATTTGAAGTTGAAAAGAAGATAGATTCGCACTTATATCAGGGTTCGGATTATTATTACCCAAACACAAAATACAACTTACGTTTTAAGTTTCATGAGCGCGGTAGTTACTATATTCATGGAGCATATTGGCACAACAACTTCGGGAAACGCATGAGTCATGGATGTGTGAATGTGTCATATCGAGACATGGAGCATTTGTATGCGTGGGCTGATATGTCGACGCCGGTATCCATTCACTAATATGAGTTTCACCGAACATGTATACAATATTGTGCGAACGATCCCAGCAGGGTCAACGATGACGTACAAGCAAGTCGCGGTTGCTGTGGGCTGCCCGCAGGCTTCTCGTGCCGTGGGAAATATTTTAAACAAGAATTACGATCCAGAAATTCCTTGTCATCGAGTGGTGAGAAGCGATGGTACGACTGGAGGATATAACCGGGGGGGCAGAGAAGAAGCAAAAGATATTAGATGCAGAAAAACAATAGTATGCACACAGTAGGAGTTTCAGAATTTCTCAACATCGCAAACGAAGTAATTCAACCCATGCGCGACTTGGCAGTCGAAGGCGAGGTAAGTGGTTTTTCAATTCGTCAAAGTAAATGGGTATTCTTTTCGATTAAGGATGATGATGCGGTTTTGGAATGTTTTTCGATGGCATTCAAAATCAGCATGCCGATTGAGGATGGCATGAAGGTTCGTGTTTTTGGGTATCCATCTATATATAAAAAGAGTGGAAGATTTAGATATACGGTTGAGCGAGTAGAGCCGGTCGGAGAAGGAGCGCTGAAAAAAGCATATGAAGCACTCAAGAAAAAGTTAGGGGAGGAGGGTTTGTTTGTGTCGGAACGTAAGCGAGCTATTCCAGAATTCCCTGCCCGAGTTGGTTTTATCGGATCAGATGCTTCAGCTGCATACTCAGACTTTATTCGTATCATGAATAATAGATGGTCTGGTGTGGAAATTCTCGTACACGATGTTCGTGTGCAAGGGGACAGTGCTCCGCCAGACATTGAAAAGGCATTTCAGTTTTTTAACAAGTTAAAAGAACAACATCCTGACAAAGCGCCGGATGTGCTCGTGTTAACGCGTGGAGGAGGTTCGCTTGAGGACCTGTGGGCGTTTAATGATGAGCGAGTCGCGCGTGCGGTATTTGCGTCTTCCATTCCCGTCGTGTGTGGAGTTGGTCACGAGAAAGATGAATCGCTCGCAGACTATGTCGCAGATATTCGCGCGTCTACACCATCAAACGCCGCTGAGATGATCGTGCCAGACCAGCGAGATGTCATGGATAGGATCGATTCGTCTATCGGCTATGTTGAATCAGAATTGGATCAATCAATCACCAAAAGAAAACACAGGATTAACACATCGCTGTATACACTCGAGAAGGTTGTTATGAAAGTACTGGCAGATGTAAGGCGAGTATTTCAGTCGTTTAGAATTTCACTTACTCATATAGAGCGACTGCGACAAGAAAAATTAATACATCTTCGGCGGAATAGTGATCGGTTCGTAGAGAAAATGGGTGGTGTGCTAGCACTGAGGAAACGATCGATCGAGGGAAACGAACGAATGCTGGCACAAGTGAATCCAAGCCATATCTTAAAGCGCGGATATGCTATAACACGCAATGAGCAGGGCGAAGTAATCAAGGATGCTGCGACATTAAAAACAGGCGACAGTATAACTATTCAATTTGGAAAGGGACGTTCAAAAGCATTAACACAATAATATGCCAACAAAGAAAAAAACATTCTCAGAGCAATACGCAGATCTCGAAAAGATTACACAGTGGTTTGAAGCAGAAGATGTCGATCTTGAAGAAGCACTCAAAAAATTTGAGGAAGGCCTCGGTTTGGTTAAAGAACTCAAGACTCATCTGAATGGCATTGAAAATAAAGTCACAGATATTAAGAAACAATTCAAGGACGTGCTGGAATAGACACGAACCGTTGACAAGCGTAACAATCTGTGCTAACTTTTTTGAGTTCATTAATAGTTTGGAGGAGAAGATGAGCGAGCAACAACTTTTATTTCCTGAAGGTGATACAAAAAAAGAGACGCTGTCGTGGCGCGATGGCGTCACGAGATACGCACGTGAGTTTGTAAGACTTTCGGAAGCATATCTATGTGGCAATTTTGGGTCTCCAAGGTCACGAAAGATGCTCATTGATGTGGTTCACCCGGTGAAGTTAGGGGTTTGGGTTGTCACATACAAGCTCACGCCCGAGGAGTTGGTGCGTAGAGGGCTTGATCATTTTGTACGAAATGAGATCATTCTCAAAAATCCTTTTGATGTGGATGCGCCTCGAGACATTCTTCATCCACTATCTTGGTTGAATGGGCTAGAGCTCAAGGATTGTGAGGTGGATTTCCTGATGGATGCGCGTGCGTGGGTTCGTAATGAATCTAACTCGTTTAGAGGCATTGTGAGCAAGGCAATTGAGGATGTAAAGTCTGGAGTGCTTCCGCTTTTCGGAAAACTCTCAGTCGAGGACTTCCTTGCCGGGCATCACGCTAAGCATAGAAGTCAGCGTTGCTGTGATCACTGTGGGCAGAAAAATTGGAAGACGGGCAAACCGCCTCATGTCATCACGTTTGTAGAAGAGGCTGAGAAATTGCTCGAGCTTGTGGTGAACCATGACAGTGCTCGGGCCAAAGACGTGGTATTCCTGATATTTCATGTCAAAGAAGGGTATTTTGTACCAGACAAGCAGACGACACCTCGAGCTGTTTTGCGACGTTATGTGTAGGGGGTGCCTGTTTGGCGAGTATAATGCATATTTAACGGGCAATACGCCCGTTTTTATATACATTGACAAGAAAAAGATAGTTCTATACACTGTGCTCACATCCGTAGAAAGCGTGCTTTTCGCAAGAAAGTAGGACACGCCGAGGAATTCTCAGGGGCAACCCATATTAGGTCGAGAGTTTTCACTACGGTTTGTAGAGTCAACAAAGAATCTTTTAAAAGTTCATAGCTACGCATTTTCATCGCAATGCGCTCAAAGCTTCTCATCGTACTACCGAGTATGATTCGTCGCTTGTTCACGCAATGCAATAAAAATGCATACACTATGATCCTTTAAAAAGATACTTAGCAGACTCTTAACCGTATTTTTTTATGGCAAAAACGAAAGAACAAAAACAAGTTATCTTGGACAAACTAACTGACCGCTTGAAAAGCGGAAAGGGTGTTGTATTTGCATCTTTCTCAGAGGTTCCTATGGTTGGAACTGAGGCGCTCCGAAAGAAGTGTCGTGAGAATGGTATTTACTACACGGTTCCAAAAAAGACACTTGCTGATCTCGCATTGAAGGAAGCAGGTATCGAAATGGACTCTGTCCGAAAGATGGATGGTAATTTCTCGGTTGCTGTAGCTGATGACGAAGTCGTAGCTGCACAAACACTCGCTGCATTTGCAGATGAGTTTGAGGGATTCAAGATCGTAGGTGGAGTTCTCGAAAATTCATTTATCGAGGCACCACAAGTAATCGCACTATCTAAACTTCCAAACAAGGAACAGCTTCTTGGGCAATTGGTTGGCACATTGGCCGCACCAATTTCTGGATTCGCTCGTGTCTTGCAGGGAAATATTACAGGATTTGTGCGCGTACTAGATGCAGTTAAGGGGGTAAAAGCATAAACGTATAACACAATTATTATGTCAGAAGAAACAACTACAGCTGAAGCAACTCCAGAAGCTGCTACAGCAGAAGTACCAGCAAAGTTCAAGGATTTGGTAGCTGAAATCGAAAAGATGTCAGTATTGGATCTCTCAGAGTTGGTAAAAGTATTGGAGGACAAATTCGGCGTTTCAGCAGCAGCACCAGCTATGATGATGGCAGGAGGAGCAGCAGCAGGTGGAGCAGCAGCAGAGGATGAAGGTCCATCAACAGTTAATGTTGAGTTGACTGCATTCGGAGAAACTAAGATTGCTGTGATTAAGGCAGTTCGTGGTATCACAGGTCTCGGATTGGCAGAAGCTAAGGCTCTCGTTGATGGCGCACCAAAAGTAATCAAAGAAGGTGTAGACAAGGCAGCTGCAGAAGAAATGAAAAAACAGATCGAAGAAGCAGGTGGAACAGTTTCATTCAAGTAATCGAAACTCGTTTTCAAAAAACACCCGAGAGGGTGTTTTTTGTTTGAGTAAAAAAGTGTTATGTTTATTTGAGGTGAGTTAAAACGAATGAATACACATTTTGTCCGACGACTGTGTAGCCCTGCTGTTTGGATTCGTTAATAGCAAAGTCTTCAACAGCACGATCAAATACATATTGAGATTGCATCACGCCGCGGTCGCTTAAGATAATGAGACGTCTGCGTGCCGGCTCAAGTACATAGAGAAAATCAGAATCAGCATCTGTCCATATGTGGGTTGCGTGTTGTAGTGGGGGGTCAATCGAATCATTTTTAAAAGGCTCGCTCGCACCCTTAAATAGTTTATGGATGGTTTTTCCTCCATCCAGAATGTATACATTTCCATCGATGACAATATCAACAGGACGTTTAAGTGGGGAATCCTCGCGAAGCCATGATGTTCCGCGGGCGAATCCGGAGGTACTTGGTGAATGGCGTAGAATAGAGTTATCGCTGTAGACGCTGTACAGACGAGTGCCAAATTGTTGTGCGTCGATCATTGATCGGGCTCCATCAAGAACTAAATCTGAGGACGTGAGGGATCCGCTGGATGCATCATAGTGCTGCACAACGCCATCAATAATAAATAATAATCCATCGTCAGATTACGTATATACCGTATTTTCAGGAAGGCTGCTGCTAAAGTCGGTGTGCTGTTCTCGGTCAACATCTGTAATGGATGATGCATTTACGGTGATGAGTCTGCCGTCTGAAAAAAAGACACGACGAGGGGAGGTTTGGGTGATATCTCCGGCAAACACGTTACGTGAGAGCGCGACATGTTTTTCCTTCAGAATATCTTTTTTGATCGCTAGTAATTGTGATTGTAAGTCTGATATGACAGGGGCATAATCTTTGTTATTGGCTGGAAGATCGGCGATAAGATTTTCTGCCTGACGGAGTGCGGTACGAGCCCCTAAAATATCATTGAAAATTAATTTGGATTCTGCGGATTCAATGG
>Ga0114932_10004135_pt1 | contig 13790 bp, 15 predicted proteins | sample 2SBtaG_2_FD_87286 | JGI IMG/M metagenome (GOLD analysis project Ga0114932, IMG submission 87286) | Deep subsurface microbial communities from Kolumbo volcano to uncover new lineages of life (NeLLi) - 2SBTROV12_ACTIVE470 metaG | ecosystem: Environmental > Aquatic > Marine > Volcanic ...
TGAGAGAGTCCGGCACCCGGCCATCCGATTCGTTGATGACGTTGATCACGATGCTGGTGCAATCCACATCGCATTCGCCGTCCGAACAATCGTCATCGGCCAGCGCTGCACCCGGAAATGACACCAGAAAGACAGCGATCGCCAAAGAGTTCCAATTCCGCATATCCTCTCCAATTCTCCGAAAATATCGATCAAGATGCCCGATATCGGCCTTTCACGCAACCACAGGCTGCCGCGACCCGGGAAGCTCTCGCAGAAGTAACGGGTGGCCATCGGTCCCCCCCCCCACGATCTCCGCCCGATTTGCCCCAAGCGCGCGAAATGGTTACCGTGGGCATAACCGGAGGCCTGCCATGCTGCACAAAACCCTGAAATCCCTCGCCCTTCTTGTCACGCTGTTGCCCGTTTCATCCCATGCCCAGCAAGCCTATCCGCTGGTCTGCCGTGGCGGCGGCGGGATGGAAACGACGGTCATCGCCAATCCCGGCGCCAGCACCGTCAGCCTGAACATCCGCTTTCTGCGTCAGAACGGCGCTGCGCTTTACGGAATCGGCGTTGGCTATTGCGCATGGGAGGATCGGGGGGTTGACGACAACGAGCCCGACCTCATCCTTTATGAAAGCTCAGGTCAGATTTTCATGTTCTGTCAGGGCACTGCGTGCTCGTTCAATTCGGTCGACCAGAACCTGATGCATATCTACCGCATGATCGAATCCGGCGGTGATTTCACCGTGAACGTCTATAACGACGGCGCCGGTTTCATGCGCGTCGTCTCTGTCCAATAATCGCCTCAACAAAGGAACTTGTCATGAAACCGATCCTTTCCGCATTGGCCGGTATTGCCATGCTCGCCACGCCCGCGCTTGCCGACGAGGTTTTCGTCTGCACCGACACCAACACCACGCTGCATTTCGTGCTCTACGAAGACAGCACCGGGCCGCGCGGTGGGCACGTTTACCTGAATAATCTGCAAACGGCCGTTTTGGATACGTGGCGGGTGAACCAGATTACCACGCGCGGTCGGATTGTCGGAAACACCGCGAATACCGAGCTCGTGTTCAATTCCGACCGGCGTGTGGTCTATGTCGAACTGGCCGACAGCAGCGAAGTGGTTTGCAACGCGAATGTTCTGAACTGACCAGACTGTTCGTGACACCCCATCCGGATGAGTCATATGGCTTGGGATGACGGCTGAAAAGCGGATCGGTGTGACCGATGGCGGATATGCACAACCCCAAAACGCGTTGATCCCCAATCCGGCGCCGTTTCGTGACGCTGCGATCCATTCTTCAGCGGATGCCTGTTCCCGATGCTGTTTGAAGGCGCGCGGATGATGGCTCCCTTGGCAAAGATGTCAAACCGCCAGCCCTTTCAGTGCCGCCATCGACGCCGGGATATCGCCGCTGTCGTTCAGTTCCAGCACCAGATGCGGGTTGGCGCGGGTTTCGTCAAGCGCCTGGAATATCCCCGCCCAGTCGATATTGCCGGCGCCGATCGCCCAGTGCCGGTCGGCACGGCCGTCGCAATCCTGCAGGTGAACATGCCCCAGAAACCGCCCGGCGCTACGGATGAAATCCGTTGCCGGAGGTGCGCCCAACATCGTGTGGGCAAAGTGGGCGTGTCCCGTATCCACCGATAATTTGACCGCCTCTGAACCGAAACTCTGCGCCAGAACCAGCCGGTCATTGGGATCGATATCCGCGATATTTTCAATCACGAACGCCACTCCCGCCGTTTCGGCACGTTTGACCGCCGCCGCAAGACAGCCATGCGCCGCTTCGATCTTCTGATCCCGTGCGCGGGGCCGCAGGTCGATATTGTGGAAGTCCCAGGTCCGATAGGGCGAGTGGATCACGATCTGCCGCGCGTCCAAGGCAACCGCGACATCCACCGTCTGATCCATGCGCCGCGCGACAACGGCCTGAATATCCGGGTCGCGAGCATCCATCTCAAATCCCCGAAAGGGCCCGTGAATGCCCAGCCGCCCCGCGAATCCGTCCAGCATTCTTTTCGCTTGCGCCGCCAATCCCTGCCAATCGCCGTCAAGAATGCTGGCAAAGCAGAAATCCTGCAACTCAAGATCTCGCATTCCCTCCAGCAGCCAGGGTTTCAGGCGGGGCAAATCCAGCAGGCTGATCGCGGCGCCAACGCGAGGTTGTTGATATTCCATGACTGCCCCCATCTGAACCGACGCGAAGTTTGCGCAAACGGCGCGCTGCGGGCAAGGGTGTCCGAAAAAAAAGGCGCGCCCGACAAGGGCACGCCTGAATTTGAGGTATGCCGACGCCGGGTCAGGTCGGATTGTCCACCCGGACGGTCGTGCGCACCTTGCCCGTCACCGGTTCGGACCAGCGCAGGTTGACCCCCGAACCCGTCGTCCCCTGATTGGATTGCGCGTAGGGCATGGTGAAAACTCCAGTGCCGCCCGCGCCTTTGATCTGCCCCTCGGGCAAGGCCGCGATCACCCGGCGGACACGCCCGCCAAACGGCAGGAAGCGCGCGAAGTCCGTGTTCCAGACGTCGGTCGCCACGATTTCCTGCATCGTCACCGTCACCGGATTATACGTCCTGTCGTCCACCGCGTTGTAGGTGTTGCCCTGCCAGATCACGTTGCGGAAAGTATTGGTGTCCAGCGCAGCAATGGAGGTATCGACACCCTCGACCCGCACCAGCGAACCGCCGCCGACATGTTTGAATATGTTGCCCGAAACGTTCAGCCCGTTGATGGTATGCCCGGTACCGTGCGGCTTGATGCGAATGAACTCGAACCACGAGGCCGAGCCGCCGGACATGAAGATATTCCCGACGATGGTCAGCCCGCCAAACGAAAACGTGCCGGCCCCGTCGGGCGTGGCATCGTGTTCATTGGCCCAATCGATCGAAGCATTGTCGATGTAGTTGCCGCTGACCACGATCTTGCAGTTGCTTGACGTCAGAACGATGCCTGCCGTTCGCTGCCCGGCGGTGGCATTGTCGCCCTGAAAGAAATGGTTGCCTTCGATCAGATGCCCGGTACCACCGACGATACCGAAATGCCGGAAACGAACTGCCCGGTTATTGCGGATCTTTGCGTCGTTCGCATTGGTGTTGAACGCGATCGTGACCCGGTTTTGCGCATCCAGTGCCTGTTCGTTTGACAGGAACTGATTGCGGTCCAGTTGCATCCCCGAACAGGCCGTCCCGACCGAGGTGATGCCACGATCCTTGGGTTTGGTGAAAAAACAATCCTTGATCTGAAAGATCAAACCTGCCTCGGGCAACATCAGCCCGCTACAGGTCCCCTCGCACAGAAACTCCAAATCCTCGATCACGAAGCGCTGCAAGGAAACGAAGCCCCCGAAATCGAGCAGGTATTTGAACCGCGTGAACGTGTAATTCTGCTGCACCGGGGCGGCATAAAGCGGCTGGCTCAGCGTGATCGTGCCAGCCGCCACATTGGTCGAGCGCACGTAAACCTCGCGCCCGACCCCGGTTCCGGTAACCAGCGAACCGGGCGGGATTTGCGACACATTCGCGACATTGCTCAAGACATTCGGTGAGGCCGCCGAATAGTCCGCAAGTGAACTGAAGGTCTCGGAGTCCCAATTGATGCTGCTGTCGGGCTCTACCTGGCCGTTGCGCAACACCCGGCGATTGGCAAAGGTGTCCAGATTGCCGACGGCCGCGTGAACGTCCAGAGGCGCGGTCAGTTTTACCCGCCGCCCGCCCATATCCAGGCTTTCGTGGTCGGAAAAATTGAACAATGCCTGCAAGGCCTTTTTCAGGGCAAGTTCCTCGTCACCGAAGGCTTCGACATAGGTCGGCAGATCAAAATTGCGGTTGAGCGACAGGCGCTTGTCGGCGGGCATGGTAACCGTACCGGCGAACCGGACGCGCGACCCGAACGTAACGCTGGCGGCCAGATGATAGGTACCCTCAGACACCAGGACCGTACGCCCGGCGGCGGCGGCGTCGGCGGCGTCGAACGCGGCGCTGTCATCCGTCACGCCGTCACCGGTTGCACCGAAATCCCGCACGTCGACCCAATCCATCAGTTTACGGTGAAAGACGTCGGTGGCATCTTCGATGCGAATATCGTCGATGCGCACGACGCCACCATTGGCCCCCGTCAGATCAAGACCGAAATGGCCATAGGTCGGGACCGTCCCCCACACCATATCAACGCCGGTGCGCTGGCCGGCACCGATGATGGCCCAGACTTCAACCACTTCGCCATATGCGGTCAGCGCCACCGAGGTCCCGGTCTCGACCAGTCCGGCAACATGGGTGCCAAAGGCGTCGCCCGCCCAGGCCGCAATGCGCACCGATGGCAAATTGCCGCTGATCGCTTTCAGTCGCGCGGTAACTTTCAGATAGCATCCGGGCAGGATCGGTGTTTGTCCCATATGCCGGACCTTCTGGGTGGCGGCATCCTTCAGCAATTCTAGGCAATTGCCGAAATCGGCATCCGCCGGAACAATGACCGCGTTCGCCGAACCGTCGTAGGTGGTCGAACCCGGGGTGCCGTCCTGGTTTGACCACACTGTCAGCCCGTCGCCGAAAGCAGGCGGCATCAGGGTTACGCCGTCGGTAATAACCTTGTTCATCAACAATTTCCTTCTTTGGTTCAAACAGATAAACGACCAAAGGCCGCGCCTTGCAGACCGCGAAAGCCGGTCTTCGGCATCAAATAATCTCGTGTTGGAAATCCGGTCCGCCCGACCGGTTGCCGGTCCCTTAACAAAAACCGGTAAATTCGCGGTTAATGCGAACGGCATCGCACGATTGACACGTCGCCCTGGAATGACGATCCTGCGGGCCGTTCATGGTCAGGAGAACTACATGCTATCCCTGTTGAAATTCGTCCATTTTCTAAGCCTCGCGGCCGGGATCGGGATTGGCATCGCCAACATGGTGCTGGGCATTCGCGCGGCCGCCGCCGAAGGTCCGGTCATGGGTGCCCTGCGCTCGGCTCAGGGTGTTTTGAGCAAGATCGCGCTGGCGGCAATCGTTTTGCTGTGGATCACCGGTTTCTGGATGTGGCAGGCCTTTTATGGCGGCGATGCCAGCGCCTTGTTCACGGCGAAAATCGCAGCCGTCATCGTGTTGACCGGGCTTTCCGTCGATCTCAACCGGCGCGGCGTACGGGCGGCCAAAGGCGGTACGCCGATGGACCCGGCCTACGCCAAACGCGCGGGCATGATCATGGGATTGATGTCGATCAGTGCGGTTGGTCTGGCGATTCTCAACTTCGGCTGACGCGCCTTCAGGCCGAAATCTCGTCCGCCGGCAAAATCCGCACGCCGCTGATCTGCCAGCCGTCCTTGGTTGCGTGCATCGCATATTCGGCGATGAAATAAGCCCCGCCAGCGTCTTCAAGCAGCACGCGCTGTACCGGTTGACCGCCGAAATCCGCGAGATCCAGAAACTCGACCCGCGACGCGCGCCACACCATCGGATAGCCGTTACGCACCATCTGCCCAAACCGTTCCGGGGTGCCGAACATTTCGCGGATCATCGGCGACGCGAACGTGAAAGCGGTGACAAAATCATCCTTGAGAAAGGCGTCGATCTGCGCCGATATCACGGCTTCGATGTCGGGATTGCGCGGCTCCTGGGCCGGGACCGGTCCCGTCAGGCCAAGGGCCAGAACGAGGGCTAGCAAGTATTTCATGGCGTCGTCCTCCTGCCCTCTATGGTAGGAAATCGGGCCGCCAGTTCAAATCACTTTATGACGAGGCCGCTGCAACAAGTGCGCCCGACAGCCCCTTTTCGATCAGAGCGATCGTTTCGGCAATGCCGTATAATGCAATGAATCCACCAAATCGCGGCCCCTGCGATGCCCCCAACAGAACCTCGTAAATCGCCTTGAACCAGTCCCGCAATGGCTCAAACCCGTGGTCCTTGCCGACCGCGAAAACAAGCGTTTGCAGCGCTTCTGCCCCGGTTTCACCTTCCCACAGCCGCAACCGTCGGGCCAGATCGGCAAGTGCCGCGTGCTCGCGGTCATCTGGGGCGCGAAAGGCGCGTGCCGGAGCCACGAAGTCGTTGAAATACCGCACCGCAAATCCGGCGGCGGCGTCCAGATCGGGATGGGTTTCGGGCGAAGTCTCCGGCGCATAACGGCGGATAAACCCCCAAAGCTGCTCTTTTTGCTGCGCGGACGCCACCGACGCCAGATTGAGCAACATCGCAAAAGGCACCGCCAGATTGGATTCGGGCGGCTGGCCGTTGTGAATATGCCAGACCGGATTTCCAAGACGCGCGTCGTCTTCCTGCCCGGAAAAACTGCGCAAATGCTGGTGATATTCGTCGACCGTCTTGGGGATCACGTCGAAAAACAGCCGCTTGGCGGATTTCGGTTTCTGATACATGAACAGGCTCAGGCTTTCGGGTGCGGCATAGGTCAGCCATTCCTCCATCGAAATCCCGTTGCCCTTGGATTTGCTGATTTTCTGTCCCGACTCGTCGTTGAACAGCTCGTAAGTCAGTGTTTCCGGCGGCGGACATCCCAGCGCTCGGCAAATTCGCGATGCCTGGGTGACGCTGTCGATCAGATCCTTGCCCGACATTTCGTAGTCGACGCCCAAAGCGGCCCAGCGCATGGCCCAGTCGGGTTTCCATTGCATTTTCACGTGGCCGCCGGTGACCGGAACTTCGACACGCTCGCCATCGGGTTCCTGATACACAATCGTGCCTTTCGCCACGTTCCGCTCCAGCGTCGGCACCTGAAGGACATGGCCGGTCTTGGGCGAAACCGGCAAAAACGGTGAATATGTCCCGCGCCGCTCGGGGCCGAGCGTCGGCAGCATGATTTCCAGGATTTTTTCGTATCGCTGAAGCGCGACGATCAGCATTTCGTCAAATCGCCCGGATTTGTAGTATTCCGTCGAACTGGCGAATTCATAGTCAAAACCGAAATCATCCAGAAACGCATTCAGGCGGGCGTTATTGTGTGCACCGAAACTGTCATGGGTTCCAAACGGATCGCGCACGCGGGTCAGCCGCAGGTTCAGGTCCGCGGCCATCGCATCGCGGTTCGGAACATTGCCCGGCACCTTGCGCAGGCCATCCATGTCGTCGGAAAAACAGATCAACTTGGTCGGTATGTCGCAGAGAGTTTCGAAGGCGCGGCGCACCATCGTCGTGCGCGCCACCTCGCCAAAGGTGCCGATATGCGGCAAACCGGACGGGCCATAGCCGGTTTCAAACAGCACATACCCCTTTTTCGGGGCAGCTTTTTCCACGCGCTTCAGCAGTTTGCGGGCCTCTTCGAACGGCCACGCCCTGGACTTCATCGCAATTTCGCGCAGGTCGGACATCGGAAATTCCATGCGATTCGGATCGGCCCCGCGGAATTCGGGGCAATGCGCCAGCTTCCTATTGCTCCTGCCCGCCAGCGTCAATAATCTGAGATGGATAAACCCCCTGCCCAAGGCCTCTTTAGCACATGACCGATAATGCCCCCGCTTCGCTGACCGCACAGGACGCACTTGTCGCCGTCATGGTTGCCGTTTCGATTTCCGACGAAAGAATCAAGACGTCCGAACTGCTCACGATCGAGCGGATCGTGAACCATCTTCCGGTATTCGCGAATTACGACGCCGACCGGATCAAGACGACGTCCCAGACCGTCTTCGACCTGTTCGAGGAAGAGGACGGTCTTGACGCCCTTTTTGGCCTGCTGCGCGACGGCCTGCCCGAGCGGCTGTTTGAAACCGCTTATGCACTGGCCTGCGACGTCGCCGCGGCCGACGGGCGCTTGCAGGAAACCGAACTGCGTTTTCTGGAAGAAATCCGCTGGGAACTGAACATCGATCGCCTGCACGGTGCCGCAATCGAGCGCGGCGCAAGGGCGCGGCATATGGTGGTTTAGAATTCGATCGGCACCAGCACCTCGGGCTCCCGGACATCGACACCGGGCAATGCGCCCGAAAGGACTTTGGCCGATTGTGCCAGCAGCGGGAAGGTGCGGTAATGGCACGGGATCACGGTTTTGAAGTCGAAAAACCGTTTTGCGGCAAAGCCCGCGCGCTTCATGTCCATGGTGAAATGCCCCCCCGCACACAGAATGCCAATATCGGGCGCATGCAGTTCATTGAACAGCTCCATGTCCGCCATGACATCGGTGTCGCCGCTGAAATAGATGGTGTGGCCTTCGCCCGCGATCATGAAACCCGCCTCGGCCCCCGCATAGGCAGGCCCACCCGCCGCATCCAGAACCGAAGAGGAATGGACCGCGTTGACCATCGTCACCGACACATCGCCCAGCGCCACGGTGCCGCCCTTGTTCATCCCGATGACCCGCGCAGCGCGCGTATTTTCCCACCAGTTCATCAGATCGTATATCCCGACCAACGGCGCGCCGGTTTCCTTTGATATTTCAAGGGCCTCGCCGGAATGATCACCGTGCCCGTGGCTGACCAGAATATGTGATGCGCCCGCAATCGCTTCGGCACGTCGTGGTTCGGGGAACATCGGGTTGCCTTTCAGCCACGGATCGACCAGCAGCACCTGATCGCCGATTTCGATGCGAAAGCCGGAGTGGCCCAGCCATGTGATTTTCATGATCGCCCCCTTTTCCTCGGGAAAATTAGACCGACAACCCCCGGAACGCGAGGGGCCCGCGCCATGAAATGACCGGAGCCTTCGGCGAGAGTATTTGGAGAACAATGAAAGCGGCCTGTCAACCGGGGCACTGCCTTGCAGCCCGCGCAAAGCAGCGGTAAACGGGCGTTCGGACGAACCAGGGATGAATGCCATGTCGATAGATCGCGAAACCGCCCGCAAAGTCGCGCAACTGGCGCGGATCGCGGTGGCCGAGGATGAGCTCGAGCAACTGGCGGGCGAGTTGAGCAATATTCTGGGGTTCATGGAGCAGTTGAACGAGGTGGACGTTCAGGGCGTCGAACCGATGACCTCGGTAACACCGATGGCCTTGAAACGCCGCGAGGACGTGGTCAGCGACGGCGGATATGCCGACCGGATTCTGGCCAACGCGCCCGATGCGCGCGAGGGATTTTTTGCCGTGCCGAAAGTGGTGGAGTAATCGACATGTCCGGTTTGAACGAACTCACGATCGCCGGCGCGCGGGATGCCATGCGTTCCGGTGAACTGCGTTCCAGCGAAATCACCGAGGCGTGCATCGCCGCAAGTGATTCGGCCGCTGTCTTGAATGCTGTCTCGACGAAGTGCTTTGAAAGCGCGCGCGAAAGCGCCAAAGCGGCGGATACGCGCATTGCCGCAGGCGATGCGCCGGATCTGTGCGGAATACCGCTTGGCATCAAGGATCTGTTCTGCACCCAAGGCGTGGCTTCGCAGGCGGCATCGAATATTCTGAGCGGATTCAAACCCGAATACGATAGCTCGATCACCCGGGGGTTTCGCGAGCAGGGCGCGGTGATGCTGGGCAAGCTCAACATGGACGAGTTCGCGATGGGTTCGTCCAACGAGACTTCGGCCTATGGTAACGTCATCAGCCCGTGGCGTCGCGCCGGTTCCGACGCGGCGTTGACGCCCGGTGGCTCGTCCGGGGGTTCCGCCGCCGCTGTTGCCGCCGATCTGTGTCTGGCGGCGACCGGCACCGATACCGGCGGCTCGATCCGGCAGCCGGCGGCATTTACCGGTATCGTTGGCGTCAAACCCACCTATGGCCGCTGCTCGCGCTGGGGCATTATCGCTTTTGCCTCGTCGCTGGATCAGGCCGGGCCGATGACGAAATCGGTGCGGGACGCTGCGATCATGCTGGGCGCGATGTGTGGACACGACCCAAAGGACAGCACGTCCGCCGACATTCCTGTGCCCGATTTCGAGGCGGCATTATCCGGGGACATTCGTGGGAAAAAGATAGGAATTCCAAAGGAATACCGGTTGGACGGCATGCCGGAAGCGATTGAAAAACTGTGGGCCGACGGGGCCGAAATGCTGCGCGACGCGGGGGCGGAAATCGTGGATGTCAGCCTGCCTCATACCCGGTACGCGCTGCCCGCCTATTATGTCATCGCCCCGGCCGAAGCATCGTCGAACCTCGCACGGTATGACGGTGTTCGCTACGGTCGGCGTGCGGCGCTGTTGCCGGGCGACGGGATCACGGAAATGTACGAACGGACCCGCGCCGAAGGCTTCGGCCCCGAGGTGCAGCGCCGGATCATGATCGGCACCTACGTATTGTCCGCCGGGTTTTACGACGCATATTACCGCCGCGCCCAGCGCGTGCGCACCCTGATCAAGCAGGATTTCGACCAGGTTTTCGCCAGTGGAGTCGAGGCGATCCTGACACCCGCCACCCCGTCGGCGGCTTTCGGACTGGGCGAAATGGCCAATGTCGACCCGGTGAAAATGTACCTTAACGACGTCTTCACCGTCACCGTGAACCTTGCGGGACTGCCGGGAATATCGGTGCCCGCAGGGCTGGACGCCGACGGCCTGCCACTGGGGCTGCAACTGATCGGCCGCCCCTGGGCCGAGGCCGATCTGCTGAATTCCGCTTATGCGCTGGAACGTGCGGCGGGATTTGTTTCAAAACCGAACAAATGGTGGTAAGAGACTGAATTCGAATGGTTCTGACAAAGGTTTGACGATGCGTTTTGTTCTGACGATGGTGGTTTTTGCGGCGCTGGCAGCGTGTACCTCGGTTACGCCGGACGATGGTGCCGTGGTGGAACGGCTGAGTATCGGTGACGAAACGTTGATCGAGGACACGACCGAAGTCAGTGAAACAGCCCCCCGGGACGCGGCCACGACCGACGGCGCCGTGTTGAACGACAATCCCGATATTTCGGATACACAGGATTTCGGCGCCGTGAGCGAACGTTCGTCCATCGAAGACGACAAGGCGCGGCTTGAGGCCCAGCGACAGCAATTCGCCATCGTCGAAGAAACCGCGCTTCCAACCCGGGAAGCCCAAGAGGCGAATGTTGTGGATTACGCGCTGAACACCACCAATGATGTGGGCGAGAAGCGCTACAAGCGTCCCGGCCTTCTGGGCGGAGCGCTACAAAAACGCAACTGCAAGAAGTATCGGGTTCCGGACGAGGCACAGGCCGCGTTTCTGAATTCCGGCGGACCCAAGCGCGATGTGCGCGGCCTTGACCCGGACGGCGACGGATTTGCCTGCGACTGGACGCCCTACGCCTATCGCAAATTGCTGGAATAACCTCATTGTGGCACCAACCGCCCGCCCCTCGCCAAATTTCGGGCCACGGCGGCACGGGCGCGGGCCGGATATGGTGGTTCTGCACCACACCGCGATGCAGACCTGTGATGCGGCGCTCCGCCGGCTGCGCGATCCTGCAAGCGAAGTATCGTCACATTATCTGATCGGTGAACCCGGCGAGGTTTTCGCGCTGGTGGACGAAGAGAATCGCGCCTGGCACGCGGGCGCGGGGCGCTGGGGTGGCGTCAGCGACGTCAATTCGCATTCGGTCGGGATCGAAATTGCGAATTCCGGACCGCTGGAGGGTTGGCCACCCTACCCTGAACCGCAGATGGCCGCGCTCGTGACCTTGCTGGGCGACATACTGGCACGGCACGAAATCCGTGCCGAACGCGTGATCGCACATTCCGACATGGCGCCGGCGCGAAAATCCGACCCGGGGCCAAAATTCGACTGGCGGCGGCTGGCGCGGGCCGGGCTGGCGGTCTGGCCCGATGACGGCTCGCCCATCCGGCCGGATCAGGCGGCGTTTTCGCGATGCTGCGCGGGTATTGGTTATGACCTCTCCGTCGGAGATGAATTGGTGCTTGCCGCCTTTCGGCTGAGGTTCCACCCCCAGGCCACGGGACCGTTGAACGCTGGCGATATGGCGCTGGCCGTGCAGGCCGAACGCAGCTTCCCGGTTGACGTGGCCTTTGCCGATCCCTAGTTCTGCGGCGCGCGGATGGCCGGATGGCCGCGTTCCGGACCCGGTTCGGGGCGAGGAAAGTCCGGACTCCATGAAGAAAGGGCGCCGGGTAACCCCCGGCCGGGGCAACCCGAGGGAAAGCGCCACAGAGAACAGACTGCCCTGCGTGCAGGGTAACGGTGAAAAGGTGGGGTAAGAGCCCACCGGGGAACTGGCAACAGGGCCCGCATGGCAAGCCCCGCCCGGAGCAATGCCAAATAGGGGCCTCGCGGCGTTCGCGCCACGGCTTCTTCTGCCCGGAGGCCCGGGTCGGCAGCTAGATCCCGGTGGTAACACCGGGGCCAGAGGAATGGTCATCAGACCCCGGACCACGGTCCTGGGCGAACAGAATCCGGCTTACAGGCCATCCGCGCAATCATGAATGTTTCCGAACAAAGCAGGTTCCTGCGTCGGTGGGTAATCTTGACAGTAGGTGCGAGTTCACGCAGACTCCTTCCATCCTGCCCGGCAACGCGCTGGGCATACAAATGGCGAAAACATACCTAGGTTCCGATCATGGCATTACTTATTAACAAACCGGTAGCCGTCGGCCTGATCGCGGCGCTCGTTGGCATCGGGTCAGGCGGGCCACTGCTGGCCGATCATCATCCCTATTATTTTGTCGGGGTCAGCAACAACAAGCACGCGCTTTACGTGAATCCCGGCTGCGGGCACGGGATCGATTGCGGCGAATGGGGCAATTTCTGCGGCGCGCAATTCTATTCCTCGCAATCAAGCCTCGATGCGGGCCACAACGTCATCAACCAGGGTGAAAATATCTATATCCGCGAGAATTCAAGCCCTTATGACGTCGTATGCACGGTGGAGCCGAAATAGCACCGGGTCGGGGTTTCCCTCACTGCCACGATACAGGATATCCACGCGTTTGAGGTTGACTCGACGTGCAGAACGGTTACATGGCGGACTTCAGTTTTAGCGGTGGCAAATCGTCGCCCGGCGGGCAACCGCGACGAGGAGAAATAACATGGCCAAGCCAACCACGATCAAGATCCGCCTGAATTCAACCGCGGATACCGGCCACTTCTATGTGACCAAGAAAAACGCCCGGACCATGACCGAAAAGATGGTGGTCAAAAAATACGACCCGGTCGCGCGCAAACATGTCGAATACAAAGAAGGCAAGATCAAGTAACGCATGACCTGATCTGTATGCTGTAAGGGCGGCCCGGAATGGCCGCCTTTTTTGTGTCCGTTGCGTACCGGACCGGGCCGATTTGTGTTGCAACTGCCACTCGTGTTAAACGTTCCGGATGATGCGACGCCGAGAATTCATTGCGACCGGACTGGCGGCAACCCATGCCTTGACCGGATCGCGCGAGGCGCACGCCGCATTGCCGGAAAAATGGTACGTCCCTGCGGAAGACCGCCGCCACGCCCGCACTTTCATGCAATGGCCTGTCAGCCGACGGGTATATTCAAGCCGCTCCTTTCTTGACCAGACCCAAAATACGGTCGCTGAAATCGCCAATACCATCGTTGCGTTCGAGCCGGTCGCGATGCTGGCCGCCAAGGCGGACCATGCGGGCGCGCGAAAAAAGCTCGCCGCGAATGTAGAGCTTTGGGACGTCCCGACCGAAGATCTGTGGTGCCGTGACAGCGGCCCGATTTTTGCTATTGGCCCCGACGGAAAACTGGCGGTCAGCCTGATCCGGTTCAACGGGTGGGGCCGAAAACAGGTCCACCGAAGGGACGGCGAGATTGCAAAGAGCCTGGCCGAGCGGTTGGACCTGCCGCTTTTTGACAGCGGCCTTCTTGGCGAAGGGGGCGGCGTTGAACACGACGGCCACGGTTCGTTGATCGCCCACGAAAGTTCCTGGGTAAACCCGAACCGCAATCCCGGAATGAACAAAAAAGAGATCGGTACCCGGCTGCTGGCCGCCTATGGTGCCGAGCGAATTGTCTGGTCAA
>Ga0114932_10004139_pt1 | contig 13779 bp, 14 predicted proteins | sample 2SBtaG_2_FD_87286 | JGI IMG/M metagenome (GOLD analysis project Ga0114932, IMG submission 87286) | Deep subsurface microbial communities from Kolumbo volcano to uncover new lineages of life (NeLLi) - 2SBTROV12_ACTIVE470 metaG | ecosystem: Environmental > Aquatic > Marine > Volcanic ...
CGTGCAAGGACACGCTCAGCTACACTTTCACGGACTTGAAGCGCCTGTCCAACAAGCTCGCCAATCTGTTCATTGCCAACGGCCTTGGGCGCGGTGAGCGGGTCGGCATCCTGATGAGCCAATCCGTGGAAGTGGCGATCTCACATATCGCGGCTTGGAAAATGGCGGCCATTTCCATCCCCCTGTTCACCCTGTTCGGCGAAGACGCGCTGCGTTTCCGCCTGCAGAACTCGGGCGCCCGCATGCTGGTCACGGATATGGATAACCTGCCGAAGATCGAAGCCATCCGCGACGACCTGCCCGACCTGGAGACCATTCTGGTGGTCGGTCTGGGCAGCAATGACAGCGGTCTCTCTGATCTGTGGAACGGCCTGGACAAGGCCAGCGACGCCTTCACCCCAGTCGCAACGTCGCGCGAAGACCCGTCGTTTATCTGTTACACGTCGGGCACCACCGGCAACCCGAAGGGCGCTCTGCACGCCCACCGCACCATGTTCGGCCATCTTTCCGGCATGGAAATGTTCCACGATTTCCTGCCCCAGGACGCCGACCGCATGTGGACGCCGGCCGATTGGGCCTGGGTCGGCGGCTTGATGAACTGCCTCATGTGTTCGTGGCATCACGGGGTCACCAACGTCGCCTACCGGGCCCGCAAATATGACCCGGAAGAAACCCTGCGGCTGATGGCTGACTATGAAATTCGCAACACATTCATGCCGCCGACGGCCCTGAACGTCATGCGCCAGGTCGCCGACATTCCCAGTTTCGGCGCGAACCTGCGTACCTGTGCGGTGGCCGGCGAGCCCATGGGGGCCGAGTTGTTCCACTGGGCGAAGGAGAACCTGGGGGTCGATTGCAATGAGTTCTACGGCCAGACCGAATGCAATCTGGTGGTCAGCAATTGCCAGCAAATCATGGAGGTCAAACCCGGCTCCATGGGCAAGCCGGCACCCGGCCACGTCGTTGAGATCGTCGATGATGACGGCAACATCCTTGGCCCCGGCGAGGAAGGCGAGATCGCGGTCAAACGCGATGGTGATCCGGTGTTGCTGTTGGAATACTGGAAAAACCCGGAAGCCACCGAAGCCCAGCGGCGCGATCGATGGTGGCGCATGGGTGACGCCGGCACCAAGGACGAAGACGGCTACATGTGGTTCGTCGGCCGCGCCGACGATGTCATCACGTCGGCGGGATACCGTATCGGACCCGGCGAGATCGAGGATTGCCTGTGCAAGCACCCGGCCGTGTCCCTGGCCGCCGCCGTCGGCGTCCCCGACCCGGTGCGCACGGAAAACATCAAGGTGTTCATTAAATTAATGCCGGGAAACAACGGCAGTCCGGAACTGGAGGATGAAATCCGGGGTTTCGTGAAGACCTATCTGAGCCCTCACGAATACCCGCGCATCTTCGAATTCGTCTCCGATTTGCCGCTGACCGCGACGGGCAAGATCAAGCGCAAGGATCTACGCGATGCGGAGATCGCGAAGATGGACGGGGAGTAATGCACCCCTCATCACGACCGGCGATAAAGTAAATTTGCGTTTGCTGCCAGGCGACATCCGAGCATCAAATTCCGCTGCATCAATGGACTCAGAATGACGCAATTCTGACCTTTGGCGAGTACTGAGCATCGTGCGCTAATTGGCCGGATACAAACTCCAACCGGGCTTAAGTTTTCGGTTTGAACGCGATCAAGGAGATGTCGTCACGCCGCTCTTCATCGTGCTGGTATTCCTTGAAAGCGCGGAGAATGTGGATCCCCTGGTTCGCCATTTTCATGCGCGAATAATCCAGAATGGCGCCTTTCAGGCGGCGCTTGCCGAAGGCCCGTCGTTTGGCGCCGCCAACCTGGTCGATGAGACCGTCACTGGTCATGTAATAGGCGACACCTTTTTTCATCGCCAACACATGGTTTGTAAATGAATGGGCCATTGCCGTGCGCCGGTATCCGATCCCGGTCTTGTCCCCCTTGATCACGGTCATTGCTTTGCCCTTAACGCACCAGAGTTCGAAACGTGCACCGGCATAGGTGATTTCGCCGGCCACATCGTCGATCCGGCAGAGGCCGCATTCAAAACCATCGTCTGATTCACCGTCATCGCCCTCCTGGCCCAAGACAATTTTGACCAGTTGGTTGATCCGTTGCAGCAGCGCCGCCGGATTGCCGTCGGGAACGTCGATCAGCGCCTGGTCCAGCGCACCGGTAACGATCATCGTCATGAAAGCGCCGGGCACCCCGTGGCCCGTACAATCGACCAACAACAACAAATGCCCGTAATCACATTTCCGGTATAGATAGACGTCGCCCCCAACCACGTCCTTGGGCTCCCAAATGACCATATGATCGGCGAATACGGACTGCAGCAGTTCGGCATCGGGAAGCACCGAGCGCTGGATGCGGCTGGCATAGGAAATGCTGTCGGTGATCAACTCGTGGGCATTGGTGATCAATTCCTCGGCCTGCTTACGCTCAACCACGCGGCCGACCTGGGTGCCGATATTGTCGAGCACGGAAAGCAGAGATTCCTCCGGATCCACTGCTTCGGCGGAAAAGAACTCCATCACCGACGTGACCTTGTTGCCGACCAGGACGGGCACGGCGAAGGCCGCCCTGACGCCGATATCCTCGGCCAACTTGGCGCGCGGGAAATTTGGGTCTTTGGTCACGTCGGCAATCCAGGCCGACGAGCCGGTCTCGAGGACCCGGCCCGGCAGCCCGATCCCGCGCTCGAAGGAAATTCCGTCACTGATCTCGCGGAATGCGACGAAGTGATCCGGATCATCCACATGCCAGATGCCCGTCGACACCAGGGTGTCGGGCGCGGCGGGGCGGCAATGGAATACGTGCCCAATCGGCCACGATGTGTAAGCGCAAATCGCACGCAGGCAATCTTGCAATGCTTCTTCGATATCTTCGCTTTGATTGGCGCTGACCGCGATTTTGTGCAGCAGTTGGATGAGTTGTGTTTGGCGTCGCATGGCCTCTTCGGCCCGCTTGCGCTCGGTAATGTCGAGGTCGACGCCGCCCACCGCTTCAATATTGCCCTGAAGATTACGGATGGGAAATTTAATTGTCGTCAGCACCTGCGGCGTGCCGTCTTGTATTAAATCGGTTTCGTATTCTGCGATGCGGCCTGATTTAATCACCTCGCGGTCCTGGTTTTCAAATTCCTGCGCCTTTCCGGGCGGCAGCAGTTCGTGCAAGGTCTTGCCGAATATTTCGTCATCGGTGACGTCATAAATCTCCCTGTACGCTGCATTAATGAGGATATAGCGGCCGTCATTGTCGCGCAGGTAGACCGCCGCCGGCATGTTGTCGAGCACCGCCTGAAACCGCGCTTCGCTTTCCCTGAGCACCTCCTCGGCGGTTTTTCCGGCGGTAATATCAGTGACAATCACCACTGCACTGCCGTCGGCGGTTGCCGCCTTGCGCAAATCAAGGATACGGCGGCCATTGTCAATCGACAATTCGGCTTGCACGACATCAGAATTGGCCAGCGTTTGAAGCCGTACGCGGACGATCTCATCGATCTCGCCCGGTCCATAGTCGCCGCGCGCGGCATGGCCCCGGATAGCCGCTTCGACGGGGCCGCCAACCGTTACGGCACCATCGGGCAATTCGACCAATGAAAGATATTGATCGTTGAACAGCGCGTAATTTTGGTCGGCATCCAGCATATAGATGCCATCAGTCATGTTGGCGAGGACGGTTTTGAACCGTCTTTCGCTGTCTTGCAGGGCTTTCTCGGCGCGTTTGCGTTCGGTGATGTCGGTGGCGACGGCGACAATGCCACCTTCATCGGTGGGACTGCGAAGAAATTCGATCACTTGGCCGCCGGGCAGGATCTCTTCGGACCGAAAGGTCCCTCTGTCCGTGTATCCCTGAAGCCTTTGCTGGACCAGTTCGTCCACATCACCCGGTCCGTAATCGCCCCGTTCGGCACGCACCCTCACAGCATCGGTCAACGCGCCGCCGACACGTATGGCACTGTCAGGAATTGAAAAGATCTCAGTGTATTGTTTGTTAAAGATTTGAAACTTCAGGTCCTTGTCGATCATGAACATGCCGCCCGGCATGTTCTCCAGGGCGATTTGAAGTTGCGCCTGTTTGGCTTTTATTTCTTCCGTGCCATCTCGAACCCGCTGTTCGAGGTTTGCGTTGGCGTCCTCGAGACTGGCGGCAAGTTCCGAATGGCGCCGCAGGGATAGGAACCCGACAACGGAGAGCACCAGAAACGACGCCAGCACGCCAATCTGCAGGATCAACGCCAATTGGTTGGATTGATCCACCTGTTTTTGGTTGGCCTGAATAATTTCCCGCAGGGCGGTCGAAAGTTGCGAGCGATATATCGCTTTGTTGCGGCCGAAAACCGGTTCCGTCACCAATTCCAACGCATCGTCCCATTTCTCCGCGTCGATCAGCTCTATGGCTTCGGTTTCGGTGTCTTCAATGTCGCCCTGGATGTCCTCCATGGATTTCAAGGCCTGGCGGATTTTTTCATTTTCCAAACTTTTCAGGGTCTCCGCGAGGCGGGCCTTTTTCGAATCCTGAATGTCTTGGTAGTTGAGGACATATCGGTCGTCCTGCAGACCTGCCGCCATCCGCACCGCTGCCGTGGCGGCCCGGTCCGCATTGAGAATGTGTTCCGTGTTGATCGTCAGGATATGCAGGCGCCGGGCGCTTTCCTTCACTTTCGCGTCGGCATAGAACAGACCGATGAAGGCCAGCAGCAAGGTCACTGACAAAACGAGCAAGCTGGTGGAACCGCCGAGGAGTTTTGAAAGTCTGCCTGCCACAGAGTTTGCCCTTTGATTGCCGAATTTTCAGCAATTCAGGATAGTACAGAACTCCCCTGCTTGAAAAATTTGAATATTTCCCGCCGGCTTGCCGACGAGACTATTCGCTGATCGGGTGCCAGTGGATGACCACTGGCAAGATCGATCGTATCGTCGTCCCCGGGCTTGAATATCTAGATTGGCTTCATTGGGTCGGCGCCAGCTTGTCCAGAAGCTTCCTGATGGGCTTTTTCTCGGCCGGCTTGGGCCCCGAATTCTTCAGCTTCAGCCGGCGCGCCTCCGATTCGCGCTGCCAGCGCTGCTGTGTCGATTCCGCGGGTTTCGGCGGCGTGACCTTCGGCCCGACAACCTCGACGGGCTGCCATTTGCCGTCGGCGTCGTAACGCCAGGTTTTGCCGTTGGTTGTATCCAATAAAATCATCGGCGGCCCCGGCGTGATTTCATAGCGGCCAACGTCGGCGGCCCCGGCGGCCGGTGCGGCCATCAACAGGCCCATCAGAACGGCGAAACGAAGCAACCTCATGTGCGCTTCACCACCAGGCCGGTGATGTCGTCGCTTTGCTGGGCACCGGCGGCGTGGGCCGCGACGGCGGCCTCCACGGCCTCGACAAGGCCGGAGGCATTGAGACCATCGTTGGCAATCAGGCAACCCTCCAGCCGTTCTTCGGAAAATTGCTCGCGGGCATCATTGAAGGCTTCCGTCACACCATCCGTGTACATGTAAAGAAAGTCCCCTTCCGCCAATTTGATGGTTTCCTGGCCAAAATCCATGCCGCTCATCACCCCCAACACCGTGCCTTCACCGCCTTCATGGGTGATTAATGCAGCACCATTGCCGCCATGATAGGGCGGTTGGTGTCCGGCATTGGTAAAAGTGAAGGTATTGTTCTGGGCATTCAGGACACCGTAAAGGGTGGAGACGAACATGCCCGGGATATGGTGGTCACAGAGCAGTTCGTTGACCTGGGTCATCACCGTGACGGGTTCGGCCCCGGTCATGGCAACGGAGCGCAGCAGGGTGCGCGCCACGGCCATGTAGAACGCCGCCGGGATGCCCTTGCCCGAGACGTCCGCCATGACGACGCCGACCGGGCCCCAGGAATCGTCGGGATCCAACAGGAAGACGTCGTAAAAATCGCCGCCCATGACTTTCGCCGCCGTGTTGGCGGCGGCGATCCCGTAGCCCGGCGGACTAGGGAATTCCTGCGGCAGGATGCGCTTTTGGATGTCCGCGGCAATGTCCACTTCACGCTTCAAGGCGGAAAAATCCGATCGTTCCTGCCAATTGCGGCGGCGCCGGTTGACGTCGTCCAGAACCCGGTCAATGGTCACCGCCAGGTCATCGGCGGAGAACGGTTTAATCAGAAAGTCCGTCGCCCCTTCGTTCATGGCCTTGCGAATGGCGCGCAGATCGCCATCACCGGTCAGGGCAATGCGGGGGATACGCAGGCGGCGCTCGGTGATTTTCAGAAATACCGACATGCCGCTGATGGCATCGCTGTCGATGGCAACCAGGGCAATGTCGAAATCAGCGCCTTCGTTCAACAATGCGATGGCTTCGGTGTCGGAGCCGACGACAGTGACGTCCGTCGGGCCCGATTGCGCCGTATCCGTGCGCTCCAGATGCTCACGGATCACCGGTTCCGTCGTCGGATCGTCATCAATAATCAGGGTGCGGGCCATGGGTCTTGCCTCAGGGCCCGTAACTGGAGCGCGCCTGCATGCCCCAGCGATCATCGCGATAGACCAGAATACACAATGTCTCGTACACCCCGATCACGCTGCCGTCCTCGCGGTAGCGGGTGAAATCCAACGTGAAATGGGCCTTCAACGGACCCCATTGGATCAGCTGGATGTCGTCCCAAGTGCTGGAATGCCATCCGTCCTCGCGCTTCAGGCGTTCGAACATGTCCATGGGATTGCGGCCCGGCCTTTCCCAGACATCGACCCGGCCATTACCGATACGCATGTGCGGGAAATGCAGGCAGGCATCCATGCCCTGGGCGTCGTGGGCGTTCAAAGCGTCCATGAATTGCGCCAACAAAGCCCGTCCCGCTTTATCGACATCGTCGCGTGATAGTTCTTCGCTCATGGCTCGAAGTCTATAGAAAGTGCCCCGGGATTCCAGTGCGGGGATTCCAGTCTGGGGATTTCAGCCGCAGTCTTGTAAGCTCCGGCCAGCATCTTCAGGGAGATTTAGCAATGAGCGGCACCGCACGCACGGCTTTGATCACCGGTTCCGGGAAAAACATCGGCCGGGCCTGTGCCCTGGCTCTGGCCGCCGACGGCGTCAATGTCGTTTTGAACGGCTCCAGCGATGAACAGGCCTGCCAGACCGTGGCCAACGAAGCGCGCGGATTGGGCGTAAAGGCGGATGTCGCCATGGGCGATGTCGGCAAGGAGGCGGAAGCCCGCGAGATCGCCCAGCAAGCCATTCAGCACTTCGGCGCCGTCGATATTCTGGTCAATAACGCCGCCATCCGCCCGTCCAGCCCGTTCCTGGAGATGGCGGACGAGGAATGGACCCGGGTTCTGAACACCAACTTCCAGGCGGCTTTCTGGCTGGCCCGGGCCTGTCTGCCGGGGATGGTCGAGAAAGGCTGGGGGCGGATCATCAATTTCGCCGGCATGAACGCCATTCACGGATACAACGGCCGAGCCCACGTGTCGGCATCGAAGCATGCGGCCTGGGGATTGACCAAGGCGCTGGCCAAAGAATTCGGGCCCCAAGGCGTCACCGCCAACATCATCTCCCCCGGTCCCATTGAAGGCGAGCGCAAGGACCCCGGCATGGCCGCGCATATCGAGGCGATGGCGGCCCGCGTCCCGGTCGGGCGCCTCGGCACCGGCGAGGAAGTTGCCGCCGCCTGTGCCCTGCTGGCTTCCGACAAGGGCGCCTTCATCAATGGCCAACTGATGCAAGTCAACGGCGGCACCGAAACCTGACGGGCTTCATTTCGGCCGGCGGTGGCGTTCGTGGGACCTGAATTTATCGACGATGCCTTTCGATGTGCGCGCACGAAACGGTATCGTCTGAAAGGCGTACCGTCCTGACGTCGGAACGGACACGTGGAAGTGCAAATGCGGGCCGCTGGACTTTCCGGTGTTTCCGGAAAAACCAATGTGCTGTCCGGTCCTGACCTTTTGGCCGCGCTTCACAAGCACGCCATCTTTCCTGAGATGCTGATACCAGGCGTAGGTACCGTCGGCATGACGGATCCAAATGAAGTTTCCCTCCCCCCGCTTACGTGAGTTCGACCAGCCGCCGGCACCAGCGACCACGCCGCCGCGCGCGGCGTGAACCGGCTCACCAACGACGAAGTTCCAATCAACGGCGTAGGCTTCCATCTTCTTGTGGGTATTGTCGTTGTGCTGACCTTGCGAGACGCTATGGCGCCGGCCCGGCGCGAAGGGCAGTTCGTAGACGGCATTGGGATCGGGATTGGCGGTATCCGGCCGGCCCGGGTGGTAGGTGTAAGTGTAGGGGTAGTTACTGGCGTCGCCGCCCCCGATTGCCGTCAGATACGCCAGCCTGATGACGCCTGAGCGGTCGAATACCACCGGGCCTTTGCGAATGACGCCGGACACGCCCTTGGTGTTGTAGGTGCGCATGGTAAAAGTCAACGGCGTATCCGTCAGGACTTTCGCCCAAACCTTGATCGACGTTTTTTGCCGGGCGGCAAAAACGCAGAACAGGCGGCGGAAACATTGCGGGCCATTCCGATCTTCCGCTTCGACCACCTGAAATTCCAGGTTGTTCGCCGTGGCTGGGTGGGACGCGGCCAACCCGGCGGCCAGTATCACGGCGATCGTGAACGCGCGAATGATCATGCGGGCAACTCCCAACGGGCAACCGGATGGAAGCCCTACAACGCCTGACCCTGGCTGACCGAGGTGCTCGATGAGCGCGGGCTGAAGGCATAGACCAGGACCGGCACGTCGCCGCCGTTCCTAACCAGCACCTTATCGCCGGGTTTGGGATTCTTCAAAGACGCATATCCGATGCCATGCACGGTGAACCCCTGAACCACGTCCCGGTGACGCCCGGGCGCCTGGTGAACAATCGCCAGATCGACCGGTTCGGCGGCTTCGAACTGCAACTTCACCGGCCGGTCACCGCCATGATCGATCAGCAGGCGGGCTTCCTGATCCGGCGGCACGATGAATTGATAGGTCCAATCGACACGCGGCGTGGCGTTCTCAAACTGCACGTCGATGACGTTCAAGCGTTGCGGTTCAAAGGCCGCCTGCTGGGTCATCGACCGGGTCAGCACCGGCGTCACCGCGCTGAGGCCGATGGCCGCGACGGCAATACCGACGGCAAAACTCAAGGGCTGCACCGCAAACCCCTTCGGCGAGACCAGCCAATCCAACAGGCGCCGAAGCGGGCCCGGTCGGGCATCACCGCCGGCGTCGATAATTGAGCGGCGCACGGCATCGGCAAGACTGACGCCGGGTTCGGCGGTGGCAACACTGCGGCCGATTTCCGCCAGACTGTCCTCCAGGTTCACCAAGGCGCCCATTTCGGCGGGAATGCGACTGTCCAGCGATGCCAGCTGGTACAACTCCCGCATCTCGTCACGGGACAGGTCCGCATCCAGGCCGCGGCTTAACAGCTCGTCGATGCGATCCGGCTCAAATAGTGATTGATCATTCATCGCAGTATCCCGTTCCCTCGAACGTTTTGCACAAATCCGGCCGGCATTGATTGACAGCTCGTAGTCATGGGTCACCGCAGCGCCAAAATAGTTCGTCTGTACGGGGCATTTATTTTCCGCCATCAAGAAAGTCGTCGCGGCCTTCCCGCGCCAGCAATTCCCGCAACGCCTTGCGGGCCCGGAACACCCGGTTCTTCACGGTCCCCACCGGAACATCGGCGATTTCCGCGGCTTGTTCGTAGGTCAGACCTTCCAGGGCGATAAGCGCCAAGGATTCGCGCAGTTCCGCGTTCAGTTGATCAATCCCGCGCTGCACGGCCAAAAGTGATTCGCCCAGGGCTGCATTTTCCCTCGGTGAGGCGGCACCATCATCGAAGGTTTCCAACACTTCATCGGACTGAAAATTGTAGCGGCGTTCGGGCGCCCGGGTCCGGTAATTGCGCGATATGTTGAGGGCAATTCCCATCACCCAGGTGGAGAATTTTGACGCCCCGCGAAATCGATGCAGGTTGCGGTAAACTTCAAGGAACGTGTCCTGGGTCAGGTCCTCAGCCGCCGTCGCCGCCGACACCTGGCGCAGGATGAAGCGAAAGACGCGCCCCTCCAGACGGCCCACCAACTCACCAAAGGCGGCCGCATCGCCGGCGACGGCCCGGGCAACGTCCCAGGAATCGGGATCGTCATGACGATAAGACGCGGCCAGCGCGGTGGCCTGGCGTTGCGTCATATTTGAGCCCCCTCCGCTTTTGCTCCTCACGCCACGAATTTCCGCAGCAAATCAGATTTTTATTTCTTCAGCCATTTTTTTGGAATGGATTTGCGAACCTTGCAGGTGATCTTATTTTTCGCGCCTTTGACATCGACCCATTCATCCATTTTCACAGGTGCGCGGCATTCGGCCTTCCAACCGGGATGGCTCTTCTTTTTGGTCACGGGCACGAACCCGGTGACAACCAAAACCTGGGCCTTTTTTGATTTCTTGGAGACGCAGGTTTTCGCCGTGCAACAGGCTTGTGCCTTGGCTTTGATATCCGCATCAAAACCCTTGGAGTTCAGAGATTGGGCGTGAATCTGCACCTTCGTGTTGTTGGCGACGCAAAACGCCAAACTTTCCGTCGGGCCGGCCCACATGGCGCCAACCAACAAGATAACAGGTAGCGACCGCAGAACTTTGCCACGCACGATGGCGTCTCCCTTGAATGTCTTCGAACGCGTTCATCTCATCTGTAACACGCTCACGTGAAAGGTTCACATCGATTTGAGAATAGTTGATCCGACTTTCAGGGCAAGCCGTTATAGAAGAACCTGAACTTATGGGTCATTTGTGGTACTCACGTATGAAGCGACAGATTCCCCAACCGCCGGTCAAGCAGGATCGCGTGGCGGACCGAATTGAACGATGAAGGAGAAAACGATGTTCAGGAAATTAGGACTCGCCATGGGTATTGCCGCCAGCCTGGCGTTCGTGTCGGCGCCCGTAAGCGCCGCCGATGGGGCAAAATTATTCAAGCGATGCAAGGCCTGCCATACGTTGACCGGCAAAAACAAAGTCGGCCCAACCCTCAAAGGTGTGTTCGGCCGCAAATGCGGCACCATCACCAGTTTCAAGTACGGCAAGGGCTACAAAATGGCCTGCAAACAAACCCCCTTCGTCATCGATGAAGCTTTCCTCATGGAATACCTCATCAACCCGAGCAAGAAATTGACTAAGATGGTTGGTCAAAAGGTGCGCTCAAAGATGAACTTCAAGCTGAAGAAAAAAGATCAACGCGCCGCCATCGTTGCCTATCTCAAATCCCAATAGGCAACCGCGCCGCGGGCCGCCGAAGAAAAGCCGCCGGTGCAGGTCGAAATTCAATGCCGTCGGTTAAATAGCGGTCAGCATGACGCCTTCGATGACAAAGCCGTCGTCAGCCTTGAACCGTTCTGACACCATGCGCCGTGCCTCGATCTCGTCACAGGCGACAACGTCGTGCTTCTGGCTGTCTGCCCAATGATCTTCGAAAAGCGAGTGGCTTTGGTTCTCCTTGACCAAGGAGCGAACGATCTTGTTGTAGAGGGAAACTTCGTAAACCTGTTCCCCGTCGCATGGCTTATGTAACATCTGCCCAGACCCCTATTCCGTGTTCTCCGTCATCACACCGGATCCCCCTAGAAGAGCCTGTTCCCCCTCATTGAATTTATTGGCCGGCATTGTCTACCGAGAGCGGGTTAGGTTCTTTATAGACCGGAATTGTTAACAAATGATTTTTTGCTGTCAATCCAAGTATTCATACTTCGACGACTTTTTTTTACTTAAGCAGAGAATTCGGCGATTTAATTCGTTCTGATCCCCAAAAATTGACCGGCGGTCCGCTTGACCTCGCTCCGCTCAGCGATAAGCTCCGACACGGAACCACATTTGAAAGGCGTACGCGAATCCATGGCCCTGCAAATTACCTATCACTTCAGCCTCAATTCACCCTGGTCCTATCTGGGTGATGCGCGCCTAACAGAGATGGCGGCCCGTCACGGTGCCACGGTCGTTCACAAGCCGACCAATTTCGGCATGGTCTTTCCGGAAACCGGTGGCCTGCCCTTGCCGAAACGCGCTCCGGCCCGCCAGGCCTACCGCCAACAGGAATTGGAGCGTTGGCGCAACCATTTGAACATTGCGCTGAATAAGAACCCTGAGTTTTTTCCGGCCAACGAACGGACCGGCGTCGGCATGGTCATCGCGGCCATCAACGAAGGATTGGACCCGGGCCCCTTGGTGAACGGAATCTTGACCGCAGTCTGGGCCGAGGAACGTAATATTGCCGATGAAGAAACGTTGCTGGCGATTGCCGACGACCGCGGCTTCGACGGTGCTTCCCTGATCGCGGTCGGTGGCACGGATGAGATTCAAAGCCAATGGGAGCAGTATTCCAGGGACGCCTTGGCTACCGGTGTATTCGGCGCGCCGTCCTACGTGTTGGGTGAGCAGATTTTCTGGGGTCAGGACAGATTGGAATTTCTTGACCGGGCACTGGGCGCCGCATGATGAGGCTTGGCATCTTGTTGATCCTGGCCATCACTGCCGCAACGCCGGCTGCCGCCGAGGGCGATCGCCTGCAGGGTCCGGCGACGGTTATTTCCGGAGATACCCTCGTTGTCCAGGGTCAACGCATGCACCTGTTCGGCATCGATGCCCCGGACAAGGGTCAGCCGTGCCAATGGCCGAACAAGGTCATCGATTGCGGCAACATCTCGCGCACCGCCCTTCTGGATCTGATCGCACCGGTGGAGATCGCCTGTCGGCGGCGCAACACCAACGCCGATGGAACCTGGATCGCAACCTGTAAGGCCGAAGGTTTCGACGTCGGCAGCAACATGATTTACACAGGCTGGGCCATGACGCCGCCGGGTGATCCGGCGAAATACGGAAAAGTTCAAGAAAATGCCAAAACCCGCAAACGCGGCATGTGGAAAGGCACATTTGAAATGCCTTGGATTTGGCGCAAGGCGCAGTGAACGAGATCTCTCCGGTGTCCTGGGTCTTCGGTTACGGCTCGCTCATGTGGAACCCGGGCTTTCCCTTTGAAGAACACGTGCCGGCGGAATTATCCGGTTATCACCGGGCCTTTTGCGTCTACTCTCATCACCATCGGGGAACATTTGAGGTGCCCGGACTGGTCATGGGGCTGGATCAAGGCGGCCATTGCGCGGGCGTCGCCTTCCGTGTCTCAGCGGACCAATGGGACGCGACGATGATCTATCTCGATGAACGTGAACTGGTTGGCGGCTATCCCTATGCCGCCAGCGTTGTCACCGTGAAAACCCCCATGGGCGATGTTGCGGCCCATACCTATATTCCAGATCCCCGCCATCCAAATTACGCCGGCAGATTGACGCCGGACGAAAGCGCCCAGATTATTCGGGCGGCGTCGGGTATCGGCGGATCAAACCGTGATTACCTCGTCCATCTGGTTCAAAAGCTTGATGATTTGAGAATCGATGATAGCGATTTACGTCACCTGCTGGACTTAACCGGCGGCGGCCCTGGAAAATGATGGCCGGCCGGCTGAATATGCTAAACTAAATCGATTCTTCCATTAACCGCCGCTTAATCCTAGATGGCGGATAATGACGGGCCCGGACGTTGGGTGGGAAACTAGGTGGAACAATGGCCGACGACGAACCGCAAACCGTAGGCGATGTCCTGGGCGCCGACATGGTCACGGAACTGGACGCCGTACTGGAAGTCAGCGTCGAGATTACCGCCGTACTGGGGACGGCCATGATGCCCATCAGCCAGATTTTGAAACTTGGCCGTGGTGCCGTCGTCGAACTGAACCGCGGCGTC
>Ga0114932_10004141_pt1 | contig 13768 bp, 14 predicted proteins | sample 2SBtaG_2_FD_87286 | JGI IMG/M metagenome (GOLD analysis project Ga0114932, IMG submission 87286) | Deep subsurface microbial communities from Kolumbo volcano to uncover new lineages of life (NeLLi) - 2SBTROV12_ACTIVE470 metaG | ecosystem: Environmental > Aquatic > Marine > Volcanic ...
ATTTTGCCTCTATCGAAGGAAAAGAAGAGGCAAAGGTTGGACGTAATTTTAAAAAGCTTCAATCCTTAAATTTGTAATTTCAAATATGCCAGAGCAATCCAATCAAGAATATGGTAAGGGGTATTTCCTAATTGCAAATCCGGTTTTACCCGACCCAAACTTTTCTCGTACAGTGGTTCTTTTATGCAACCACGACGATGAGGGTTCATTTGGACTGGTTATAAACCGGCCTGCTCTTGTAAACTCCAAAGAAGTATTTAAAGAAATGGGAATGTCTGGGTTTCCTTCAGGAAAAATTTATGTGGGTGGACCGGTCTCGCCTTCACAGGTATTTTATATTTGTAGATCTGAAGAACCTTTACCAGAATTAGAGACCATTTGCGATGGTGTCTATCTGGGAATGAGCTCGGAATTACTCGATAATTTAATGACTCGCTTGAAAAATCCAGAAAAAAATATACGATTTTATTTGGGGTACTCTGGTTGGGGTGCGGGTCAACTGGCAGGTGAAATGACCCACCTTAGTTGGTTGACTTCCCAAGCTTGTGGTAAATTTGTTTTTCAGGAAAATGAAGATGGGATATGGGCAAATGTTGTGCGTTCCCTCGGTAAAGATTACGAATACCTTATACAAGCTCCAGTTAACCCTCAATGGAACTAAATACCAGCGTGACGCTGGACTCCTTGTATCAGCCCCCAGCCAGTCAGCAAATATATAAATCTTCACCCCCACCCCAGTATTGCGGGTTTCCTATTGAAGAATATTTTGCCAAACGTTTCCCATACCAGTCGAGAAAAGCTTGGATCGCTCAAATTGAAAATGGAGATATTTTGGTAAACGGCACGGCAGCGAAGACAGGGTATGTTTTGAAAGCAGGGGATCGCATTATTACATACGCCGGTATACGGCAGGAACCTCCGGCGAACCGAAGTTTAAAAGTTGTTTATCAAGATCCCTATATACGAGTTTTTAATAAGCCTGCTCCCATACCCGTTCACCCCAGTGGACGTTATTTTCAAAACAGCATGACAGAAATTTTGAAACGGTTATATCCGAAAGAAATTCCTCGGCCGGTGCAAAGGTTGGATGCGATTACAACAGGTGTAATTGTTTTTGCTCGGACACGTGATGTGGCAAGCGTCCTGATGGATGAGTTCATGAGCCATAGAATAAAAAAGGAATATCTTGCTTTAGTAGAAGGTGAGCCTGAAGCAGAAAATTTTTGTATCGATGCGCCTATTGGTATTTTAAACGGATCGCATAGAGGTGTTGGTGACCAAATAAAAAATGCAAAATCGGCAAAGACAGAGGTTCAGTGGCTTGCTTCTAAAGATGGGTTCTCACTTTTAAAAATTATCCCATTTTCAGGAAGAACTAATCAAATTCGGGTACACCTTTCAAGCTGCGGGTTACCCATTTATAATGATCAGGTTTATGGGCAAGGAAATTCAGAAAACTATCAATATGGCTTGCACGCTTGGAGTCTCGAATTTAAACTCTTCGATAATACTATGGGATTCAGAGTAAAACCTCCTTTGCATTTTGAACCCTTCTTAAAAGCAGCAAAAATCAAAAGTAAATGAATTCTTTAATTCCTCCTCCTCATCTCGTTGGCGAAAACCCAGTGCAAAAGACCTTGTTTACTAGGGCCCGGAATGCTTTTTGGCTGGCACCTATGGCAGGTATTACCGATGTTTGTTTCCGACAATTGATGGATGAAATGAATGCCGGAGTTTTAATTTCGGAGCTAGTTTCTGCAAAAGGGCTATTTTATAATTCGGAAAAAACCAAAACAATGATGCGGGTGCATCCAGATAGTAAATCTATCACGGGTATTCAATTATTTGGAGAATCAGCAGAGGATATTATTCGCGCCTCTGAACTTGTAGAGTCTACAGGAGCACATTTTGTTGATATCAATCTAGGGTGTCCTGTCAAAAAAGTAGTTAAAAAGGGTTGTGGTGCAGCCCTTTTGCGTGACCCGGTTTATCTGGAAAACTTTCTTTCTACAATCAAAAAAGGAATCCGACTCCCACTCACGGTAAAAATGCGAACAGGTTGGAGCGAAGAAGAACTTACGATACATGAGTGTGTCAAAGCTGCCTACAACTCAGGTTGCGAATGGGTAGCTATTCATGGGCGCACTCGAGTACAAGGCTATGAAGGCAAAGCCGATTGGAATCTGATCGCCGAAGTTAAAGAAAAGGCTAAGCTTCCTATAATCGGTAATGGAGATATCCGCAGTGCTGAGCAAGCAAGAAAGAGGCTTGAAGAATCAAAAGTGGACGCAGTCATGATAGGGCGAGGTGCTTTGCGTAACCCTGGAATTTTTAACGAATGCGTTGGTTTCAATAACGATAGCTCTTGCTTGAAAATAATTCGTCGCTACCAGAAAAGTTTGAAAGAATATTACGATACGCGTTTTTCCCTCATCCTCTTAAGAAAATTCTCAGCCTGGCTTGCGTTCGGTAATCCGGGAGCTGCAAAATTTCGAAAGAATATGTTTGAGTGTGTCACTACTGCTGAGGTCATGGAAAAGGTTGAAGCATTTTTCCATAACGAAAACCCCCTCCCATTCGATGATAACGAGGAGTTCATGATGAGCGGTCATGGCTAGCCAGAAAGGGCTAGGTGCAGATTTTTGCGGTTCAAAGGGACCAAGTATAAATATTCTTTTATTTTTAAGTCCTGCAATATGCTGATGATGAGTAATGAAAAACAAACAACCCAAAACATTTAAGAAAACTCATTCCGATCGGGATCGAGCCAAGCACAAAAAACAGGAAGAGTTTACTCTTTATGGTTGGAACGCTTGCATGAGTGCCTTTAAAAAACGGCCAGAGAGTTTATTACGCTTGTTCTTCAGTAGAACCCGTACAACCGAATTGAAGGTAGTGAAAGCATGGTGTGCGGAAAAGAAAGTTCCTTTTCGGCAATTGGATCAAGAGTCATTAAATAAAGTTGCATCAGGAACACATCATGAAGGTGTCGTCATGGTGGTTCGCCCCTTGCCATGTGATTCGGTGTACAAACTAATTCGTGGCAGTATCCCTAAAAACGGATTGGTGGTTGCCCTCGATGGAATTGAAAATCCTCATAACCAGGGCGCAGTCCTGAGAAGTTGTGCCTATTTTGCGGCCAAAGGTTTAATTGTGCCGAATGCTGGAACGGTTTCAGGCATCACTCCCTCTGCCGCAAGAATGGCTGAAGGCGGTTGGGAAGCAGTTCCAATTTATAGCAGTAGCGACCTATCCTCTTCTCTTAGGGATCTCAGAGAAAAGGGTTGGTACGTAGTTGGTGCCGACCTGAGCACCAAGGAATCATTAAGTTCAGCAAATATTTCTTTTCCCACCGTTCTCGTTTTTGGAAATGAACAAAAGGGTCTATCGGATCGAGTGAAACGTCGCTGCGATACTCTTGTCAATATTCCGGGTAAAGGAGATATGCAATCTTTAAACGTTTCGGTTGCGGCAGGAATAATGTTGGCAGACTTGGACCGGAGAAAAAACAATGATAAAAAATATAAGAAAACTAAATGATATTTTTTGCGAAGTTGCATCCTTTAATCGTTCATTTCCCTGTTGCCTTATTAACTAGCGGCGTGGTGTTTGAAATTTATGGCAGCCTGAAAAAAGATGAGGTTGTTGAGGCGGCGGGACGGTTCAACACGCGATTGGGGTTCTGGTGCATCTTCCCGGTTTTGATAGTTGGTTTCCTTGGGATGTTGAGCTTGGACAGCACTGAAAAATTTAAAGACTTCCTTTCGGGGCACATGCGTTTCGTTTTTCTCACCACTGGTATATTCACAATTGCCATGGTATTTTCTCGTTACTTCAGGAACCCATTCGGTAGAGTAGTTTATTTTTTAGCTCTTATTGTAGGTCTCGTTTGTGTTTTGAACACCGGTTACTATGGGGGTGAGCTCGTCTATCGTTTCGGTGTTTCCACCGCACAATAACGGGCCTTTTCAAAATACTAATTGGTATCCAGTAAAAAGGCAAATAGACATTGTAACTAACCCTAAAATGTAAAAGCCTTGAGCGGTTTTTGAAAAAGAGTTGGTATAAGAGTAGCCAACAGCAAAACCATAGAGAATAGTAAACAGGAAGGAATAACCCTGATGTCCTTCCACGTCAACAGTCGTACGTAGGCTAATATCGACAGACATCATTCCTGAAAAACTTGCGACAACCGCAGCCAGCAGTCCCAAACTTAAATTAAAACTCGCGGCTGAGTTTAGTTTTTGGTCTTTTCTCTTTTTAGAGAGAAAAAGTAAGGCCAACCCCGCAACAAATAAAGCGGGTGGAAAATGCGAAATAAATGGATGGAATGAAACTGAACTTATCATGCTATTAGGTACCAGCAAGACGCTGAAATCAAAAGACCGAAATCCTTTTTGTTTGCTAAGTATCTAGGCAAGATATTTTTCTCGTGAGCAGTTAGACAAGATCTGGAAGATTGATGGTAACTGTTTCGCTAAAAAAGAAAAGTCTTTTTAGCGGCAGAGTTTACTCTGCTAAACGTCTTTTTTGATATCGCCAGCGATATCCAGATCCATTTCGGAAAGATTGACGTCTACATCAATTTTGGTAGCTGCACCAATATCCTGTTCCAGGGCATCGACATTTACCGTTTGTTTGAGACCTTCGGCTTCGTCCATTACGTCCTGTTTTAGTCCGCTGAAAGTTTTCTGAAATTCGCCCCAGCCTTTTCCGATGGCTTTAGCGAGTTTGGGAAGGTTTTGCGGGCCAATCACCACTACCGCGATTCCCATTATTACCATCAGCTCAAAAAATCCGATATCAAACATTCTTTAGCTCCTTAATTATTCCGGTAGAGCTATTTTAGCAGAAGCAAGGCAAAATATCATCTGTTACAAGGCAACTTTTTAGAGTTCCTTTGCTGGAGTTCTTGAAAAATTAAGCGATTAAGGTAGACTGATGCAAGTTTTATGAAAATTGTACGCGGAACCAAAAATATTAACGGCCCCTTTACCTACCCCGTGGTGACTCTCGGCAATTTTGATGGGGTTCATGTAGGTCACCAGATTCTTTTCAAGAAAGCTGCTGAAATTGCCAGTGAGAAGAAGGGAACCTCTATCGCGTTCACATTTGAGCCTCATCCTTTAAAAGTCATTGCACCTGAAAAAGTTCCTCCATTGTTGACCCATTTCCATAAAAAAATGGAACTCATAGAAGCCTGCAATATTGATAGTGTCATTTGCGCAGATTTCACTCGACAATTTGCAGACCAGCGACCCCGTGATTTTTCAGAAAATATTTTAAAAGGAAAAATCGGTGCTAAAGAAGTTGTGGTTGGATTTGACTATGCATTTGGTCGTGGTCGCGAAGGTACCATCGCCTACCTAAAAAAGATGGGGGAGGAATTCGGATTCGTCGTTCATGTTGTGGATCCTTTTCAACTAGATGGATTGACTGTCAGTAGCTCGCATGTGCGTGAGTTGATTGAAGCGGGAAATATGGAATCCGCCCGAAAATTTTTAGGTCGCCATTATTCTATAGTTGGACCGGTCATTTCTGGATATAAAACGGGACAGGCTATTGGATTCCCAACGGCTAACATTGATACCAGTAAAGTACAGATTCCAGGGACAGGCGTGTATGCCGTGCGTATGATCTACCAAAAAAATGCGTACGATGCAGTAGCGAATATCGGATTCAATCCTACCTTCCATCGTGACCGCTTAAGTGTTGAAGTCCACATCTTTGATTTCAATCAATTAATTTATGGTCGGGAAGTTGAGGTGGAATTTATTTCGCGGATACGCAGTGAAATAGAGTTTAAGTCAAAAGATGAACTGGTCGTGCAGATTAAAAAAGATATTGAGGAAGCCAAAGTCTTGCTTGAGGGAACGAATTGAAAAAAATCAGGCAATCATTAATAGGATTGATCATCGCTATCGGTACGCTTTACTACACCTTGCAAAACGTTTCCTATAAAGAACTCGAAACCTCGTTAAAAAATGCAGAGCTTATTTATCTCTTACCTGCTCTGGTGCTCATTGTTCTAAGTTATGTGAGTCGTGCCTACCGCTGGCAAATTTTGCTGCGTCCCTTTAAAAAAATTCCAGTAAAAGAAATTTATTCACCGTTGATGATCGGGTTTATGGGTAACGTTCTTCCCGCAAGGGCGGGGGAGTTTTTACGCGCTTATCTGGTCGGGAAAAAACATGATATTACTTTCTCAGGGGCTTTTTCAACCATCATCGTAGAACGGTTATTCGATCTTGTCTGCTTACTGGCATTATTTGTATGGGTTTTTCTATTTAATACAGAAATTTTTGATCCCAATCTAACTTTTTCCGGGGTTTCCGTTCAAACCATGGTTGTGGGCTTTGGCCGTTTTTGCTTTATTCTGGTTTGCACTTTATTGGCCTTCATGTTCCTCCTTGCCTGGCAGGAAGTAAAAGTAAAATCTTGGATAAACTGGTTTATACGCCCTCTTCCAGAACAATGGAAAGAAAAAATATTGTTTATGGTAGGTGAGTTTGCGTTGGGCTGTCAGGTCATTAAAGATAAAAATGCTTTGTTGCAGATCATTATATACTCGGTCCTAACCTGGGTCTTAATGGTGGCTATGAATTATCCCTTTTATTATGTTTTTGATCTGGAGACTAAGACACTGGACTCAGTTCTCATCCTGACGGTTATGGTTTGTATTTTGATTACAGTGTTACCCACTCCCGCATTTCTTGGATCCTTCAACGCCGGGGTTTTGATAGCTTTGCACGAAATCATGGGCGAAGCAGAAGTGACCGCTGTTAGTTTTGGTATGGTAATGTGGGCCGTATCCTTTATAGTGATTTTCGCAGGTGGGTTCTACTTCATCTTTAACGACCACATATCGGTGGCATCGCTGATGAAAACAGAAGAAATCGAGAATCGACGCTGAAAAATACAGAGCACTCCTCAGAGAAAGGGAGCTAATAGGTGCGATCCGCTGCGGTATATGAATTCTCCTTATGATATCATCATCTATTTAGATAAATCGGCTTTAAAAATCTCTGATGTTAGCTACAAAGTATATAAATAATGGATACTCCTGAAATATCTGTAGTTGTTTTAGCCTATCGTAGTGCAACAACGATAACGAATTTTGTTGATTCCCTTATCGACTCTCTAGAAAAGGAAAATTTGTTGTGGGAAATTGTTTTGGTAGGAAATTATTTTGATGGAGTTGGAGACCAGACTCCCGAAGTAGTTAGAGGTATTGCCACCGGAGATTCGCGAATAAAAGCAGTGGTTAAAATAAAAAAAGGCATGATGGGCTGGGATATGAAATCTGGATTACAGGTGGCTACAGGAAAATCCCTTGCGGTAATAGATGGGGATGGGCAAATGCCTAGCAGCGACGTGATCCGCGTATACCAGTTGATGAAAACAAATGGATTGGACTTAGCTAAAACCTGCCGAACAAAAAGAAATGATAGTTCTTACAGGAGGTTGATTTCTGTTGGTTATAATATTTTATTCAAACTATTATTTCCAGGAATCAATGCCTGGGATATGAACTCCAAACCCAAAATTATGACCCGTGAATTTTATGAAAAAATACACCTAGAATCTAACGGATGGTTCATTGATGCAGAAATTATGATTTTTGCCAGGCGGTTGCACGCCAGAATCGGAGAAGTTCAAACTGTTTTTCTCAGCATAGATTCGCGCCCTTCTTTTGTAAAACCGTTTTCTATTCTGGAATTTTTAGGTAACCTGCTTTTGTACCGAATGAAAGAATTTCTTGCCAAAAAATAACCGTTTGGTGTCCGTATGAAAGTTCTCATTACGGGAGCATCCTGTGCTCTTGGTAAAAACCTGACTTCAGAATTATTGAAAACAGAACAGTTTTCGATTCGGCTCCTTAAACATCGATCCCCGGTGGGTAAGGATAATTGTGAAATTTTTCAGGGTGGTCTTCAGGATATCGATAGCTTGGGTAAGGCTTGTTCTGAGATCGATACTGTTGTTCATTTAGCCGCCTTGACCCATTCTTTTTCCGGAAAAGCATATTTTAAAATCAATGAAGAGGGTACAAAAAACTTAATAACTGCCTGTAAGGAAAAGAATGTTAGGCGATTTATTTTTGTCAGTTCGGCAGCAGCTTCGGAAGAAGGCGGCGATTATGGGGTGAGTAAACTGCGATGTGAGGAGCTGATTCAGGAATCGGGTCTTGACTGGGTGATCCTTAGGCCCTCAGAGGTTTATGGTTTGAAGATGGAAGAGGGCATTGGTAAGTTGGTTGCCTGGATAGAAAAGTTTCCAATAATTCCTGTCATTGGTGATGGATCGTATTTCCTGAGTCCGGTAAGTGTGGATGATTTGGTTCAGGTAATGGTGGAGATACTGAGCAATGATTCGATTGAACAAGAAACCCTAAATTTATGCGGGCCGGAAAAAATGACTATGAATGAACTGATAGACCGACTTGCTCAGATTCAAAAAGTGCAGATAAAAAAAATATTTTTACCAATTTGGTTTGTTAGGATAGGTATTGGCGTTTTATCAATTTTTAAATCAAGCATCGCCTTTTCCGATCAGATTCCCCGACTTTTATGTAGGAAGGACCAGTCGATTGATAAAACCCAAGCGATCATTCCTTATAACCCGAGAAAAATTGAACAGGGTTTGTTATTTTTTCAATCAAAAAAAACTTAGTTCTTTTGTCCCATTACCAGATATTGCCCACCAAGAGGTAGCCAACCCAAATAAGGATCCATAAAATTTAGTGCAGATAAAAATTTCGGAAAGAAAGTCGTGTAGATAATCTGAACGTTTGATAAAGGAACTTTGGTAAAGTGACTTTCGAGATCTTTTGAAGGGATGAGTACTGCATCTTCATCAAAAGGGCAATCTTTAACGATTTTTTGTGTGATAGGATTGAGTGGATTATGCTCCCAGATCACCAGCCTTCCTCCCTTATTTAGAAGTAAAGAAAGCTTATTGATAAGCCTCGTATGCTCAGCATGGGGGATATGGTGGAATACCCCGGCAGAAAATATAAGGTCATACACATTTGTTTCCCACTCCTTGGAATCGTATTCTTGAAAATCTGGATCCCGATGATAACGCGAACGAGCTTTTAGAATCGAATCCTTTGAAGGATCTACTCCTGTGTAAATAGCGGTTGGGAGAATATCTGTAACTTGCTTGTAAAGATTTCCGACTCCGCAACCAAAGTCCAATAATCGAAACGGCTTTTCTGATAAGGATGGGAAAAGACTTCGTAATTTATAAAGCTTGGCAGAGACAAGATCGTCTACATCGTAACCGGTCTGGCGAATGGCATTATTAAGCCGTTCATTATAGTTTTTAGAATAAGAGTCAAACGATTTGGGCATGAGAAAATTTTCAGAGAAAACGATAGAGTTTGTATATTGATGCATGATGTTTCCCTAGTCAAACCTGTTTTTGACTTCATCAAAGCATAAGGACTTTTTATCAATAAAAAATGCAGCCAATCTAATAAATATTCTATACTAAATCTAATTTTTACTTTTTAGATTTTAACTATCCTAACTCTGGGACACTTTTAAATTATTTCTCTGGAGCCATTCAGTGCCTGAGTCAGCCCCGAACAAACTATACCAAAATAAGTTATCTGATCCGACAGATTCTCGATTTGGCTCGCACCATTTCTTTTTACTGGCAATTATTTTATGGATTTTTGGCGGTAATTTTATATGGATGCTTCTCGACATCCGTCCCCCATCTTGGGATCAGGGGCTTCACCTATTCAGAACATTTAATTATTGGGAAACTTTAAGCTCCGGTTCAGCAGACTGGTGGCAGGAAATGCTAAATGTAGAACCCTTTTATCCACCCCTTTACCATCTATCATTAATCCCTCTAACTTTGATTTTCGGTTTTACTCTGGATACCGGAGTCATTGGAAATTGTTTTTATATGGTAATTATGACACTGTCCACTTATGGGATCGGGAAGATTTTATATACTAGAAATGCAGGATTAATCGCGGCATTTCTAGTCTCTTCCTATCCTTTGATTGTTAGCATGTCACGAGAATATCTTATCAGCGTCATGTTGACGGCTATGACAACCCTCGCATATTATCTTTTTCTAAAATCAGAAAAATTTGAGAATAAAAAGTATTCCCTTTTGTTCAGCTTGATTTTTGCCATAGGTTTGATGGTCAAATGGACTTTTCTCATTTATGTTCTGCCAGCCGTGCTAGCAGGATTGTGGGGTGAAAAAATTGATTTAAAAGATCGGCTCATTCAATTCGCTTTTTATATTGGCATGATTGCTGCGTTGCTAATTGTCCCTTTCTTTATTCTTATTATCGGTACGCAACGGTGGATTCCCTTAACAATGGAATTTCTTTTAATCTGGGTTCTCGTCAAACATTTCCCCAAAACATCCCTTTCTGCCCAGAAGACTCTAAATTTAATTTTTCTTTCATGTATTTCCGTTTTAATTTGTTTCCCCTGGTATGCCCACAACCTGATTAATATTTTGATAGGTGTTTCCAAATTTGCGTTTCCAAGCTCTGTGCTAAAAGGCCATATGGCCTGGGACCTAGGTATTTGGGCATTCTACCTTGAGGTAATTTCCCGGCAGATGGGATATCCCTTGATGACTATATTTGTTATCACACTTTTTTTATATATTTTCAAAAAAGACCGATTCAATTGGATCCTGCTTGCCTGGGCCATTCTTCCAATAATTGTATTTACTTTTGTTAACAATAAAGGCGCAAGATATACCATGCCGAGTTTGCCTGCAATGGCATTGATCACCGCAGTAGTCCTGACTCAGGTTAAAAATATTTCTCTCCGAAAATTTCTTTATTCCATCACTGGAATCACAACACTTGTAACAGTTTTATATAATGGCTTTATACCCAAACCAGCTTTTCTACCCTATTTAGGGCAAGCAAATTTACCAATCACCCAACTTTGGCCAATCAACACGATACTTGATGACATTATCGAGGAGGCAAAACCTAAAAAAGGGGAACAACTTATTGTTCGAACCCTGGCAAATTATAATTACTTTCAAAGAGGAGCATTCAGGGATTTTGCGGCTTTTAGAGGTTTGCCGATTGTAATGAAGGGAGTAAAAAGAAATGTGGGGGAGATGACCGATTTTTTTATCACCCGGTCTGGAGATTTTAGCAGCCAATCTCCAAACGCCATCAATTCAATAAACCTTCTTATGAAAGATCCCGCGCTGACCAAAACTTTCAAACTATTTCACAGTTACCCTCTTCCAGGTGGAAACTTGGGGTTGCTATACAAATTCGACATGGAACCTGCCAAATCACTACCTGGAATTATTGATTTAGAGCTTATAGGAAAACGTTTAGAATTGGCTTTCTCCCATTATCCTATTTACGGGGTCAAAAATGGTGTCAACATGACAGTCGCTATCACTCCCACTAATAATCCACAAGACATTTATTATGGACGGTATAAATCGATAAAAATAAAAGCTGATTCTGTTGTCAGTAATAAAGTACTAATTAAAAATTTTGAGTTACTATTCGAGAATGTTCAAATTAACATATATGACCTGCTGTTGAATGGACGTTTCATACTCTTTGACCTTGAAAGACTGACTCCTCGTGGAATCATTCATTTTGACGATCTCGAAAATTCGGCTGCGGTAGCAATGAAAGGAAAAGGCAATATAAACGTTAGTGGCTCAAAAAATTCCCTTACTATTCATGCCAAATATTCCTTGCCGCAAGGCCAGATTGTAGAAGGTGAAACGAAGATCAAGATATTATTTTCATCTGGAGAAAAAATCCAACCTGTATTTGAACATCTAAAGTTAGGCCCTCTTGATATTCCTATACTTTTTATCCGCCGAATAACAAATGCCAGATTGATTCTTACTCCAACTCCTGGATGGCCATTGACAACGAATATAAAATCCTTAAAAATTTCTCCTAGAAAAATTGAAATCAACTAAAAAACTATGTCGTAACTTATATCTTCGTTTGTGATATATCTATAAGATATGAATTTATAAGGTGCCGAAGTGGCGGAATTGGTAGACGCGCATGATTCAGGTTCATGTACACGCAAGTGTGTGGAAGTTCGAGTCTTCTCTTCGGCACCAGTTTTCACCAGTAATATCAAGGGTTTTAATGTTTATATATGCTTTAGTCTAATTAGGGGTTTTATATATACACAATTACTCCATGATATTTAATATTTCCTTTGTTTTTTTAATCAGTGCTTCTGATGCGATGGAATGTCCATAAGGACTCCAATGCCCGTCAGTCTTAAACTCAAATTTTTTATTATTAATTTTAAAATCATTATAAAAAATTTCCTGAAGGTCAAGGAAATGAGCATCATTGTCTTTTGTTATTTTTCTCATCATCCTATTTAATTTAATAGGTTTGCTATCTTTGCTAGATTTGGTTCTTTTATAGATGGTTTGAGTATCTCCATTCATAACAAATAATATCTTTATTCCCTTTTTTTTTGCGATGTTCATAATCTTAGAAACTACATAGTCTGCCAATATCTTATCCCTGTTCAAGGTGTCATTAAAACTAGAAGGTTTCATATTCATTTCGTATTGTTCGTTCAGGACAAGGTTTTTAATATATGAAATACGAGTCCTCAGTTTATGCTGGTAAAAGATAAAACGTATTAGACGAAAATCTAAAAGTTTGTCCCATTTGGGATTATAGGGTTTTGGATTAATCTTCACGATATTTCCATCTCCGGAAATGGAAAGTGTGAGAAAGGTTCCTCCATATCGTCCAGAAGCAGTTAAATCCCTTGTATACGAAGGGATAAAGTCATTGTGAATAACCAAGAAAATAATCAATGAAGGGTCATATTTTAGGACCTCTTTATTAAACATATGGAGATATTGAGATAAATGTGCCCCACCTATCCCGAAATTGTAGACTTCGTATTTATTTGACCCAAGTTTTTGTTCTAAAAGATAAGGGATTGCGTTTTTATAACCTGGTTCCAAACCTGCGATATAAGAATCCCCAATAATAGCGATTCTTGTTTTATCATTTTTATTTGTTGAATAAAGTTTATGGTGTGAGTTCCATCCTTGTTGATTGATGAAAAATTCTGCAGAAAATTCGTTACTTAACTTTGTGACCCCCCGTTGATTATGTTTGTATCTAATCAATCCTTCCTTAAATTCAACTCTAGCAACATCGGTGGTAGGTATAAAGAATTGTAGTATTACGTATTCTATGATGAATAGAGTTAAAGCAAAACTTCCAAATATCAGAAGTGAATTTTGCACCCAATTTTTCATTAAAATCTCTCCAGAATTATCATTACTACATTAATGTAATTATATACTGATAAAAGGATGCGCATTTATTAGAACCCTATGGTGTAACAAAGATAAGCATTGCTCTCTGATTTAGAGTCATATGCCAGTTCCTGATATTGAAAACTGCCGAGAGTCTCAGAGAACTCAGGTTGTTAGTGGAAGAAAAAATGACTCCACAGCAAATAGAAGAAGCACAAGAGTTGGTAAAAAACTGACTCAACTTCCAAGTTAAAATCGTATAATGTTCACGAAAAACTGTTGCAAGAAAACTGTTGCAAGTTTTTTTAAGTTGTTGTAAACAAAGAGTTTTTTTGTGTTTAAACATGATTCAGGTTCATGTACACGCAAGTGTGTGGAAGTTCGAGTCTTCTCTTCGGCACCAATAATTTCAATAAATAGATGCACATTTTTTAAAACCCTATGGTGTAGTTAATGTAGGCATTGCTCTCTGTCTTGGATTGATAAGGTA
>Ga0114932_10004142_pt1 | contig 13767 bp, 10 predicted proteins | sample 2SBtaG_2_FD_87286 | JGI IMG/M metagenome (GOLD analysis project Ga0114932, IMG submission 87286) | Deep subsurface microbial communities from Kolumbo volcano to uncover new lineages of life (NeLLi) - 2SBTROV12_ACTIVE470 metaG | ecosystem: Environmental > Aquatic > Marine > Volcanic ...
AATTTCCATTAGGGCCCGAAGGCAAAGTGACCTTCAACTTAGAGGCCGGATATAAGACTGCGACTTTTCTTTCATCCTCACATCATATTTTTCTTGCAATACGCGAGGCGAACCATATAAGTTGACTGATTACGCTTAGTGGAGCAACCAGGTCATAGCGGCTTCCGGTAGCGAAGGTTGAAGAAACCGGGAGGTTTACAGCGTTGCTAATGTGCGATTTTAGGTACTTACTCTCTGACCTTGCATCCACAATAACAATGCGTTCATCGTTGATTCGCGACGCCAGCCAGTCGGCCTCGATAATCAATGAGGGAGTTTCAGCTATCACAGGTGGTATGTGAGCGCTAAACAAAACAAAGAGATAAAAGAAAATATTATTTCTTTTCATTCATGTATTAAAAATACAATTAATGTAGAAAGTCAAGATTCCTTTCCTTTAGACTATGAAGTGTACTCACTGTAGTGTGAGTTATCAATTGCCAGGTTCCTGTTTGAGAATAGGGACTTTGTTTTGGCAAAATGGTTGTTAGATATATTGATATGACATGTACGCTATCTACCAGGCCTGCTGAGTAGAATACAGAATTTTTGCTAAACTTCACTCTGATTAAGTTTAGTCAAGTCCCATCACAAATCCCAGGTATTGCTTGAGATGGAAAATCAAATGCTATACGATAGCGCCTCCAGTATTTTTGAATGCTGGTTTTACGTATATAATAATTAGATGTTCTAGCATGGAACGCGTAGGGTTGTATTCAGAATGTGTAATTTTTGATTTGCAGCCAATGATACTTGACTTTTGTGTAGGTTAGAGTCAGGTCGCTTGATGTGTAGATGGGTGAATAACGTTTATTCTTGTATTATTCTGGCTTGTTAATCATAATGTCGACCGTTTGTCAGCGTACCGTGAATCGGTGGCTGTAGGTGTGGTTTGTGCTGGATATTTTCGGGATAACAGTCCTCTGCAGATAGAAGCTGTAGAAAATCGGGAAATTATTGTCCCCCAGTTGTGTAGGTGGAACATCGTATAAAACGGTGTTTCAGGATAAAAATCAGATAGTTTTGATAGTAGAAACTAACGCTTGATAAGGAGCGATTAATCGGGTATGGCTATTGCAATCGTATTGATTTTACTTGTCGTGGGCTCGGTTCTGTTTCATTTCTGGAGCCCTTGGTGGATTACACCTCTCGCTTCAAATTGGAGTGAAATGGATGATACGCTTATGATCACTTTCGTCGTTACGGGGGTGGTTTTTGTTGCGGTCAATTTTTTTATGGCCTATGCCATCTATCGATTTCGTTATCAAGAGGATCGACGAGCGGCCTATGAACCGGAAAATAAAAGGCTTGAGTGGTGGTTGACAGGGTTGACTACCATCGGTGTCGTAGTGATGCTGGCTCCGGGTTTACTGGTCTATGGTGATTTTGTCCATGTCCATGATGATGCTTCTGTGATTGAAGTAATGGGCAAACAGTGGCAATGGGGATATCGGTTTCCTGGTGAGGATGGTGTACTCGGTAATTCTGAGACACAGTTGATCAGCCTGGACAATCCTTTTGGTTTGGATCCTAATGATCCAAATGCTCAGGACGATGTGTTGGTTAAGAGTGGCGAATTACATATCCCCATTAATCAACCGGTACAGATTTTACTGCGGTCTAATGATGTTTTACATGATTATTATGTACCCCATTTTCGCGCGAAAATGGATGCTGTGCCAGGCTTGATTACAAGTTTTTGGTTTACGCCCACACGCTTAGGTCGCTTTGATGCCGCTTGTGCAGAATATTGTGGCATTGGGCACCATACTATGCATAGTATGGTAGTTGTTGATGCAAAGGAAACATATGATACCTGGCTGGACGAACAGCCAACCTTTGCTGAGAGCTACGCCAGTGCATCCGTTGTTTCTGACGACCCGCTGGTACAGAAAGGAAAAGCTGTAGCAGAGGAAGCGGGTTGCATGGGTTGTCACAGCATAGACGGTAGCCCCGGCGCAGGACCGACATGGAAAGGCCTGTTTGGAAAACAGGAATCCATGGTGGATGGTAGTACTGTCACGGTGGATAAAGAATATTTGATAGAAGCGATCGTTGATCCCAACGCGAAAGTGGTAGAAGGATTTTCGCCGATTATGCCAGCCGGTAGCTTTAGTGACGAAGAGCTGGAAGCGGTGATTGCCTATACGATTTCCTTATCAAAAGAGGATAAGGACGCCGGTGCAGGTGGTGAGGCGGAAGACGAATCAAACGGTGATCAGGCTGGTAAGCAGGTGGCTGAATCTCAAGGTTGTTTTGGTTGCCACAGTATTGATGGAACTCAGTCGGTTGGGCCGACCTGGAAAGGTTTGCTCGGCAAAACGGAAACATTAACCGATGGTAGTCAGGTTGAAGTAGATGAAGCTTATTTCAAAGAGTCTATCGTTGATCCTAATGCGAGCGTAATTGAGGGGTATTCACCGATGATGCCTGCTTACGAACTAACAGAAGAACAACTGGATGCATTGGTTGAGTTTGCAAAATCAATCAGTGATTAGTCAGTAAATTAAGAAAGTTGAAAAGACTGGACTCAGGTGGACTCAGAACTACCGAGCGACTGTAAACGAAAAAATTATAGCGAGGTATTCAGATGACAGAAGCCGCATACCAGGAAAATCTACCGCTCCACGAGCCGCATAGCTGGTGGACTCGGTACGTATTTAGTCAGGATCACAAAGTCATCGCTATTCAATATACTCTAACTGCCGTCGCGGTGGGTATGGTGGCTTTGGTCATGTCCTGGCTAATGCGCCTTCAGATAGGCTTTCCCGGGACGTTTTCATTTATTGATCCGAGTACCTATTACCAATTGGTTACCATGCACGGAATGATCATGGTGATCTATTTGTTGACAGCGATCTTTTTGGGGGGATTTGGCAATTTCCTGATTCCTTTGATGGTGGGTGCGCGCGATATGGTGTTCCCGTTTGTGAATATGCTCAGTTATTGGGCCTATCTGCTTTCAGTATTAGTATTATTATCAAGTCTTTTTGTGCCAGGAGGGCCGACGGGTGCCGGCTGGACGCTTTATCCGCCGCAGGCGATTTTACCGGGTACACCGGGGTCGGGTGCGGGTATTGTTCTGATGTTAATATCCTTAGCGCTGTTTATCGTCGCAGCGACCATGGGTGGCTTGAATTATGTGACGACAGTAATCCAGGCGCGCACCCGGGGCCTGACGATGATGCGGTTGCCGCTGTCTGTGTGGGGCATCTTTATGGCAACCATTTTGGCTTTGCTGGCGTTCCCCGCCTTATTCGTTGGCGCAATAATGATGCTGTTTGATCGATTGTTGGGTGCCAGTTTCTTTATGCCGGCTATCGTTTCGATGGGACAACATCTGGATCATCAGGGTGGCAGCCCGGTTTTATTTCAGCACATATTCTGGTTTTTCGGACATCCGGAAGTATATATTGTTGCTTTGCCTGCATTCGGTATCGTATCGGATATCATCAGTACCCACGCCCGAAAAAATATATTCGGTTATCGAATCATGGTGTGGGCGATAGTTATCATCGGTGTTCTCAGTTTTATTGTTTGGGCGCATCACATGTATGTTAGTGGAATGAATCCCTATTTTGGCTTCTTTTTTGCCATTACTACATTGATTATCGCAGTACCTACAGCCATCAAGGTTTACAACTGGGTGTTGACTCTATGGCACGGTAATATTCGTCTCACCGTTCCGATGCTCTTCAGTATTGCATTTGTTAGTAGCTTTACAATTGGTGGGTTGACTGGCCTGTTTTTGGGTAACGTCGTGATTGACTTACCCTTGTCTGATACTTATTTCGTCGTCGCGCATTTTCATATGGTAATGGGCGTATCACCGATTTTGGTTGTTTTTGGTGGAATTTATCATTGGTATCCAAAGTTAACAGGAAAAATGCTGAATGATGTCTGGGGCCAATGGCATTTTTGGCTGACTTTTATTGGAACTTATCTTATATACTTCCCAATGCATTATCTGGGCTTTGTAGGTATGCCTAGACGATATCATGCTTACGATGGTTATGAGTTTATTCCGGAATCCGCGCAGGACCTAAACGTTTTCATTACGGTGTCTGCATTAATGGTGGGAGCGGCGCAATTTATATTTTTGTATAATATGTACTGGAGTTATCGCAATGGTAAAGAATCCGGCGGTAATCCCTGGAAGGCAACTTCACTGGAATGGCAAACGCCTGATACGCCGCCCATCCACGGCAATTGGGGGCCTAAGTTACCTGTAGTTTATCGCTGGCCATACGACTATAGCGTACCAGGTACGAAAGATGATTTTATTCCACAAAATCATCCACCTTCTGCCGAAGAACCTGATACGCCAACTGCGTAACAGGTATTTAACAAAGATGTGTAGAAATGGCAGCAAGTAAAGCCAAGTCCTGGACACCGAGTGTAGGTGTACCAGAGGATTGGGGCACTGTAAAGCTTATGAGCCTGGCTACGCCGAGGTTTGCATTGCGCCTGCTTTTGACGGTATTGACGGTTTTGTTTTTGCTGATTTTTGTTTCGTATTTAGTGCGAATGGGGGTCTATGATTGGCGGCCGCTGAGCGAACCATTATTGTTGTGGGGCAATACCGCATTTCTGGTGTTTAGTAGTGCTGGGATGCAGGCTGCTAAAATTGGTGCGTCCGCTGGGGATCGCAATAAGGTTAAAATAGCTCTTGCTGTCGGAGGTGGCTTTGCTATTAGCTTTTTGTTAGGGCAATTGTGGGTCTGGCGTGAATTGAATATGCAGGGTTATTACTTATCGACCAATCCCGCCAATAGTTTTTTTTACCTGATTACCACAGTCCATGGCCTACACTTACTGGGTGGCCTGGTGGCCTGGGCAAGAAACATGCGTAGGCTACACAATCATGGAAATATAGAGTTTGAACAGCTAAGCATGAGTGTTGAGCTTTGCGCTCTGTACTGGCATTTTTTACTGATTGTTTGGTTGATATTGTTCGGATTGATGTTATCGACGTAGAGAGGTTAGATATTCATGACACAAACTTCACAGGCAAATACTGGAGAACCCCTCGCATCAGGCGGCGATTGGCGGAGTACTGTCGACGACGGCTTGAAAGATATTGCCAGCGATTGGGGTTCCGATAAGGACGCCTTTAAAGATGTCCCCTGGGGCAAGGCAATGATGTGGATCTTTCTGGTCAGCGATACCTTTATTTTCACCTGTTTCTTAACAGGTTATATGACAGTGAGGATGTCAACCACGGTACCCTGGCCGATTCCCAGTGAAGTATTCGCTCTGACTATTGCGGGAAATCATATACCGCTGGTTCTGATTGCTATAATGACTTTTATATTGATTACCAGCAGCGGTACCATGGCGATGGCGGTTAATTTCGGCTATCGTCGTGACAGGAATAAAACAGCAATATTGATGCTGGCTACCGCATTGTTTGGCATGTCATTTGTGGGTATGCAAGCTTTCGAATGGACTAAGCTGATCGTTGAGGAAGGTGTCAGGCCCTGGGGAAATCCAATGGGGGCAGCGCAGTTTGGCTCTACGTTTTTTATGATAACCGGTTTCCATGGCTTGCATGTATCAATTGGCGTGATTTATCTGCTTACCGTCGCTTATAAAGTATGGCGGGGGCATTATGAAGATACCGACTACGAGATCGTCGAAATTGCCGGTCTTTACTGGCATTTCGTGGATTTGGTCTGGGTATTTATATTTGCGTTCTTTTATCTTTGGTAGGGGGTAGTAGAGTATGGAGCATGCAGAAGGGCAACAGCATCCAATAGGCTTGTATCTGAAAATATGGATTTTGCTGTTTGTACTCAGTACTATGTCGTATCTGGTCGATTACCTGAATTTTCAGGGCTATTTGCGATGGACTTTAATTATCGTATTTATGCTGCTTAAGGCCGGTTTTATCGTCGCTATATTTATGCACATGAGTTGGGAAAAACTGGCTTTAAAGTGTGCAATATTGCTTCCTCCGCTTGCCTTACTTGTATTGATTGGGATGATGGCGATAGAAGGGGAGTTTACTTTTCTGATTAGAGCCTTGTTTTTTGGTTAGAGTATACGAACACAAGGTCTGTTATTCTGATAGACTTTTTTAAGATGGGGGTTGTCTTCTTGGGCAGCCACCATTATCAGAACTAAGATCAGTCATTGGGGTCAATGGTCCGACCCCTCTGAATACTGCGTCAACTGTTTCAGCCTCAATATCGATGCCGCGGGCCGTGCGTATCGGTTTCCGCAGCTTTTTCTGCATTCCGTCCTATCTTTCGCCCCCCCCCCCCCTGTATACAGGTGTTAATTGAGTTGCTGAGGGGCAAGTTGGCTTTTATCTGCAATTCCTGAATTCCGTATGGGTGGTTAACGGACATAAACCAATGCCGCTTCTTTTAAAATACTTAGATATTTACAGCAATTCTAATTCTGGAGAATAAACTTTCTGTAGATTGGGTAAATCGGTAACGAAACTCGCCGTTTAGGTCTTTCGAAGTTGTTTTGTTGGGTTTCGTGCCTCAGCCACAACCTACAGTAGTACGCCTGTAAGCCACAATTAGAATTGCTGAGATATTTAGTTGTGGTAAACAGAAATCAAGGATTTGTGTGAGTTCAGGACGCCTTATGAGTTAATACCGCTGCAACATCCGTGTTGGCAGCGATTTGAAGCGGCCGAAGAACGGCGAAGTGTACTTTATTTTCTACGGGATTTAAGGATTGTTGGCGAGTCTACGAACTATATAAATCTACTTTACTGTAGAGAATCGCTTTGGTATCCGGATTTTTTAAAATTGGATAATCAACTATACCTTCTACCAGGTGAATATAGCTATCGGGTGTCGAACCAGGCATTTTACCTTCCAGCCGGTTCTGAGCTTTATTGTATTTATTTTTGCTGGTCTCAGCCTGTTTCATGAATTCGACGTAACTACCATTTGGATATAACAGAGTATCAATCGTGGTTTCGACAGTCTCGGTGTAAGTAACAAGAGATCTGATGAATTTAGCCGCTTTGCCTTCTCCATAATTTGAAATCAGCTGGCTCATTTTTTCCATTTCTTCAATACTGGATCCAAGTTCTTCTTTGGTCGTATTTACAGGAGTGTTAACGGTAGCCCATGCGGATTGTACTGGCAGTAATTTAGCCAGGTATTTGGATGAATTTGCGCTATCAACAATATCGGATGTGCGCTGGAATGTGGCTTCTGCCGTGGATACAGCAGATGCTCCCACTTTAATGACATCTTTTGCAAAAATATAGATCAGGGTGGTCTGTGCTTCATCCAGTTTCTCGCCTAATTCTTCTGCCACTTCATAGTTTTTATCCAGAGCTATCGCTTTTATGGTGTAAGAACGCGCTTCCTGAAGTCCCAGGTAGAGATCCTCGGCGCGCACTTTTGCACCGTCTTTCATGGTTTTAAAATTAGCAAGAGCGTCTTTTGTCGAGGCAAGATAGTATAGTATCTGCCCGGATTCATTGAGAACCCGTTTGGCATTAGGCTGGTTGGGTGCAGTTGTGAGAATTTTACTCGCATAAATAAATGCATTCTCGTGTTCATGATCGTCAAAAGCGTCCAGCATCTTTTCCTCTAAAGTACCTCCTCCGCTTTGGCTGGCAATTGTTCCGATAACCACCAGCACGACGGCAGCAATTACTGCAATTTGATACTTCTTGTCCCACATGTTTGTCTACCTCTTTTATTTATGTTCGCAAGAACCGGCGTACAGATCGGATCTTTATTTATTAATAATAGGTTGGAATTAACAGAAATGTCGATACATACTGCTCCTAAAGCGCTTTTGTTTTTAGTTTAATGAGCATCAATAATATAAAGGCCGAATATTACAGCAATTTGGGCACTTTTGTACAACGTATCTGTGTGATGGGGCGATACTTTTATAAATAAAATTGAAAGTTCGGAATGACTCTTGGTAAGTCTGTTGTTCAGGTCTTTAATTTAAAAACAATGTATCGATTCTGTATTCCGACTGTGTACAATATTTGAGGTGAATCAGTGTTAGTCTTCGGTGAAGGCAAGTATTAATATTCTAGTACCCGATTGGGTTAGAAGTGGTTTTATGGGTTAGGAATCGCTTTAAATTGCATGCATAATCCATTAATGCCGATAAAATCCTGATTTTGTATGAGAGTGGCTCGATACGGAAAAATCTTTATTGAGTGTCACTCTACCATGGGATATGCTTGTCAAAAAACTAGTACTCCGTCAAAGTTGTATTGACGGGTAAATCAGCCGATAAGCGGCCATCTGCGTTGTTGCACTTGCTTGAATGAGTGCGATTAGTCCTGCGCTCGCGCGCCTGGCAGCTGACCATTTCTCGACCAAGCTACTCCCCAATACAACAATGACGGAGTACTAGTTAAGCGCCATAGAATCAGATAAAAAGTTTTCTGTGTAGAAAATAAAAAAACAAATTCGGAGAATAGCGATGAAATGTCTTTATTATCTAACATCCACCCTGGATAGTACTCATAAGATATCAGATGACCTTCATGAGTCGGGTGTTGATGATTGGTTTTTTCATGTAATCAGTAAGGATGAATCGGGACTAAAAAAAGAGCAGTTACACTCCGGTAACTATATAGAGAAGCTGGATATATTGCGCTATGGGATTCTTGGCGCACTTATCGGTTTTGTGGCTGGAATAATTGTGAGTCTGATTGTCGCTATCGCCGAACCGTTTGGTTCTGAAGCTAAAGGCATCATCTATTTCGGTATTGTCGCGTTGATGACCTGTTTCGGAGCCTGGAGTGGCGGATTAACCGGAGTCGCCAGTGAGAATAAAAAAATTGCTGAATATCATGATGATATTGATGCCGGAAAATATCTGATCCTTATTTATGCTCGAAAGGAAAAAGACCCTGTTATCCGTGAGATGATGGGAAAAAGTCACCCCGAGGCAGCTCTTACCGCAGTTGACGAGAATTTTTATAATCCTTTGGTTGGAATTACACGCATTTCGTGACAACTGAGTATTAATAAAGTTCAAAAAACAAAAATGAAGCGGGCTGTCTGCGAGGAGAGGGCGTTGTGAGTGGAAGTGGTATTGACCAGTTTTTTCGATTAAAAGTAACGAATATCAGTCGTATTAGCAATATAGAATGAGCGATCTCATATCTAATCCCAGGTAATTTTATATGCGTTCCCGGGTTACGTCGTGTTTTGTAATGCAAACATATTGGGTATTCTAAGTTGCTCCATATGTTCTCTAGTGTAGCTGTGCTGGACAATTTTGAAGGCTATTTTCGCGGTTGTTGTTGGTTGCCAATAAATACGCTTTGTTTGCCTATACCTTAAGTGCCCTATTTAAAGGCCTTAAAAGAATAACCAACAGTAAACGCGAACTGAGCCATTTTGAAAGTTATGGAAAAGGATCCAATAAATTGTTGAAAAATTTCTTGCCATAATGCATGGATCAGGTGTCTATTTCGGTTGGTGCTGTAGTCGGTCAGTGGTGTCACCGGATTCAGCCTGTCCTGTCAATGCCTGGGCAGCCCCAAAGGTATTCGAAACCTTGGTTGGCTTGATTTTGAATTCACCGGTACGGTCCTGTTGACTACAGAGGATGTTGTCAGTTTCCAGCGCCTTAATCGTAATTAAACCATTAACGTGTCCGGATTTTGAAACCGATCAATGACCCGCGGGTGCAATAGTGGTTTAAACCTTGATTGGTACGTTAAGAATAAGCGTGGTTCGGTGTAGTGTCGTGTGCGCTATGATCGGCCCATATACAAAGGCGATTTCGCCCCTCGTCTTTGGCCTGATAGAGTGCTTCGTCAGTACGTTGGATCATGACATCAGTATCGATTACACCAATATCGTACTCAGTCAATCCGATACTACAGGTGACATGAAATTTTTTTTCCTTATTCGAGGCATATTTTTGTATGCAGGCTTTAGTACGAATTCGCTGACCGACCTGCTGGGCCTGATCCAGTGTTGTACTCGGTAAAATGATGAGAAATTCTTCGCCGCCATAGCGACCGACAATATCCAATTGGCGGGTGCATGTTTCAAGTATTTTGCTAAAGCCTTTTAGTACCTGGTCTCCAACCAGGTGTCCGTGATGGTCATTGACTTGTTTAAAATGATCTAGATCGATCAGTGCCAGGCAAAAGGGAGTATCGTAGCGTTGTGCACGGTATATTTCTTCATTGAGATGATCCATTGTATAACGGCGGCTGTACAGTCCTGTGAGGTCATCGGTGACCGCCAGACGTTTCAATTCGTCTTCACGCATTTTTAACAGGTGCTTCAATTCTGTTTTTTCGATGGCGTTGTTGATGGCGCGGCGTAAATCTTCTCCTGTGATTCCTGCTTTAATCAGGTAATCCTGAACACCGTTTTTCATTGCCTGGACGGCTATTCCTTCATTGCCTTCTCCAGTGAGCATGACAATGGCTGGAATATGGTTGTTATTTTGTTTATTCAGTTCCACCAAAAATTCGAGACCGTCGAGTTCGGGCAAATTATAATCGAGCAAAATACAATCAGGTCGTTCGTCCTTTAAACTATTAAGGGCATCTTCACCGTTATCAACTTCTGAAAACACATATTCGTTCTGATTGGCGCGGAGCAAAAGACGTTTATAAGTAGTACGGTCTTCCGGGCTGTCGTCGACGATTAGAATACGAAGCGGTTCAATCATGATTGTATTTCCCCTTCAGGAAGTATGACAATTTCAAACCAATAATTTTTCAGTTTTTCTATCGCTTCAACAAAGCCGGTAAGATTCACCGGTTTATGAACATAACTATTGGCGCCAGCAAGATAGCATTTGTCGATATCACTGGGAGCAGATGATGTGGTCAGCATGATCACTGGAATCGATTTTAAATTGGGGTCTTGTTTTATCTCTTTTAACACTTCCCAACCGTCAGTACCGGGCAGGTTAAGGTCAAGCAATATGACCGAAGGTTTGGGTGCTTTTTCCGAATCGGCGTATTGTTCCCGCCGATACAGATAGTCGAGCGCATCATCACCGTCTTCGCAACGCTTGATTGGGTTGGATAAACCGGATTTTTTTAAGGCTCTTATGGTAGTCTCGTAATCTTCCGGGTTATCTTCAACGATCAGTATCGTTCTTGATATCGCTTTTGCTGCCTCAGTCATGAGAGTTTTTTCCAGACAAGGTAAAATAAAATGTAGTGCCTTCGCCGAAACATGAATCCACCCATATTTCGCCGTGGTGGCGTTCGATAATTTTCTTTATGATGGTTAATCCGACTCCGTTGCCACCACCATATTTGTCTCTGCCATGCAGGCGTTTAAATATGCGGAATACGGAATTCAGATGTTTCTCGCGTATGCCGATGCCGTTATCCCGGACGTAAAAAACGATCGAATAGCCTGGGATTTGGTGAGATTTTAGTGCTGTGGGGAGGTTATCCATTTCACTGCTGTCCTGATAGCCGATTTCGATCCATTTTTCAGGTTTATCGTTATATTTTTTTGCATTGGAAATGAGATTGCTAAAAACCTCGCCGATAAGAACAGGGTCACAAGCGATACTGGGAAGTGGTTTGGGGATGCGTATTTCTATTTTCTCGCTTTCGAGACCCACATGTAATGTATCGAGTACGTTGCTCAGTACATCGTTCATGTTGGTGGTTTCGTGGGAAATATTGACTCGACCCAGGCGGGAAAAATCGAGAAGGGAATTAATCAGGTCTTCCATACGTTGAGTCAATCGAGTCAGCGTTTTCAGTTTGGACTGCCCTTCCTCGTCGAGTTTATCCGCGTAGTCTTCCAGTAGAAAGTTAGAATAATTATGAATACCTCTCAGGGGTTCCTTTAAGTCGTGTGAAGCGATGTAAGCAAAGTCGTCCAATTGTCTATTGACGCGTATCAATTCGCATTCTTTGGTTTTTGTATCGCTTATATCGATCCAGGAACCAATTAATTCAAGCGGTCTACCGGAGCGGGTGTAAGTCACTGTTGCCGCATCATGAATCCATAAGTAATGGCCTAGTCGGTGCTTAAATTGGTATTCCAAGGTAATGTGTTGCTTTTTTTGTACCAGAAGATCGTTGAGTGTTTCCAGTACGCCTGTGGCTTCGTCTGGATGAAGGTGCGTATACCAGAAGTCACGGGTTAATAAATCGTGTGTTGAATGGCCTGTCAGAGTTGTAATATTTTCGCTGATGAATGTGCCATGAAACGAAGGCGATAAATTCATGCTATAAATGACCGATGGACTGGTTTTCATCAGATACTTGAGCCGGGTACGCGTTTTTTTCAGATCAACATTGGTTTTATTATGACGATCCAGTGTAATTTTTTGCTTGTGGTGGGTCGCAGCGTGATCCAGCATTAAGCCGGCCAGAGGTACAGAATAGGCGATAATTTTAAGAAAGTGAGCGATATTGAAATCGGAGTCAAACAGCGCGGTAGAGCCAAACGCCATATGGGCTTCGACGATGACGTCCGGGATCGTCGAGATGATCAGTCCGTGAGCAAATATGGAAGGATACTTGCGATAGTACAGCGGAAACACATAGAGGCCGCAAACCAGATATAAAAGTAAAGGAATAAAATCCCATGGCCGGGTAATTAGATTGTCCGGAAACATGGTTTGCGGCAAATTGGAACGGGTGGCCGCGTAGTGAATAATTGTATAAGCGATAACAGCAAAGAAAACACTGGTTGTGACCACAAAGGACAGGCGGGCAGGTATTTTTTGCTTTCTTTCCCTCAATAGCAGACACACACCGACCATCATAATCAGGGCGTTGAAGACGCGACAAACCGCCCAGGTAAAAGGAATCAGGCTGCGATTGTCAGCTACAGAGGTAATCAACCGATCTGCGGCTAAAGTATGAAAAGCGTCCATGAATCCAGCACATACGAGGGCTGAGCCAATAATCGGTGTGGTAATGTCACGGGTGATTGCGTAGTGACTAAAAGCCAGGCAAACTGTAAATATTGCTACACAAACAGCACTCCATTCCAGAAGCGTATGGGTAAATGCGCCACTCAGATGATGAAATGCGGCTTCGGTGGTGTTTGGTGCCGATTGCATTGTTTCATCGAGCCCAAGTTGTTCGCTAGAGAAATCAAAGCCCGCCAAGGTTAACATGAATGGCAGGACACTGATTACCACGATTCCCCAGACTATAGAATCAGGGATTTTATCCTCATTGAGAGCTTTGACTGATGGGTGGGTGGTAGATATTACTTGGGCGTGCATAGCACTATTTTGATGGTTGTTTAGAAATTTATATTTAGATTTTTTTAATTTTGACAGTTTTAATTATCAAGTTATTTTCTATGAACGGTCAGAGCCAAGAATGTTTGTTTAACATACGAATATGTATCTAAAAGCACTGAAATCTACAATATTTCTAAGCCTATTAAATTAGTATAGACAAAATAGTAATTGTTGTCGGATTGCGCGTATGGATTGTGGTTCAGTATTGTGATGGACTGAACGTGTTAGACAATTTTAATTGGCAAATCGAAGCAATCAATGGGGTTCGCAATAGAGAAAGGCCCTTCGAAAAGGCTCAGCAATTTCAATTGTGGCTTACAGGCGTACTACTGAAGGTTGTGGTTGAGGCAGGAAACTTAATAATACAGCTTCGATATAGACCTGAATGGTAACTGCTCGGCCCCTCTATGGGTGATCTGTTCCGGAAGACGCCGTAAATACATCCTTGTAGGCTTGGATGCGGCTTCCCTGCCGCATACACTTCCTCCACAGATCCCCCATAGAGGGCTGTTTCGATTTGGG
>Ga0114932_10004143_pt1 | contig 13767 bp, 10 predicted proteins | sample 2SBtaG_2_FD_87286 | JGI IMG/M metagenome (GOLD analysis project Ga0114932, IMG submission 87286) | Deep subsurface microbial communities from Kolumbo volcano to uncover new lineages of life (NeLLi) - 2SBTROV12_ACTIVE470 metaG | ecosystem: Environmental > Aquatic > Marine > Volcanic ...
CCTATACCCGCGCCCTGCTGGAAACCCTGCCAACGGTGACCGGCGACCGGGCCGAGCGGTTGCGCACCATCGAGGGCCAGCCCCCCGCTCTGCGCCACCACCCCGCGGCCTGCCCGTTCCGCGCCCGTTGCCGACATGCGATGGATATCTGCCACCAGCAGAACCCAACGATCGTGTCGGGTCCCGACAAACACGATGTCGCCTGTTTCTGGGACCCCGAAACCAAAGGCGCGCGCCATGCTTGATGACACCCGGGTGCCCGTCCTGAGGGTCGAAAACCTGAAAATGTACTTTCCGATCTACAAAGGCGTTCTGCGGCGCCGGGTGGGGGAGGTGAAGGCGGTCGACGATGTGTCTTTCGACATTTTTCAGGGCGAGACCCTTGGGCTGGTCGGCGAAAGCGGCTGCGGCAAATCTTCGGCCGGGCGGGCAATTTTGCGGCTCTACGAAGTCACGGGCGGTTCGATCCAGCTTCACGGGCAGGAAATATCGGATATCGACGGGGATTCCCTGCGCAGGCTGCGCCCCGAAATGCAGATGATCTTTCAGGACCCGCAGGCCAGCCTGAATCCGCGCATGACCGTGGCGTCGATCATCGCCGAGCCGCTGGACGAGCACCAGAATCTCGACCGGCATGCCCGCATTGCCCGGGTGTTCGAACTGATGGACGCGGTCGGCCTGGCCCGCGATTTCGCCAACCGGTTTCCGCACGAATTCTCCGGCGGCCAGCGCCAGCGCATCGGCATCGCGCGGGCCCTGGCGCTGAACCCCAAATTCATCGTCTGCGATGAACCGATCGCCGCGCTGGACGTGTCGATTCAGGCGCAGGTGGTCAACCTGCTGGAGGATTTGCAGGACCAATTCGGCCTGACCTATCTGTTCATCAGCCACGATCTTTCGATGGTCCGTCATCTGGCGACCCGGGTCGCGGTCATGTATCTGGGCAAGGTGGTCGAACTCGCCGGGCGCGACCAGTTATATTCGGACCCCAAACACCCCTATACCGAGGCGCTGCTTTCCGCCGTGCCCGAAGCCGACCCGCTGGCGGAGACCGCGCGCAACCGCATCATTCTGGAGGGCGATGTTCCCAGCCCGTCGAACCCGCCGCAGGGGTGCAATTTCTGTACGCGCTGCCCTTCCGTGATGGACGTGTGCAAAACCGTGGCACCGGAGTTCCGACAACTTCAAGACGGCAGGCATGTTGCATGCCATCTGATGGATTTACAATAATGGGTCGGGATCAACCGACCGCAACCGAGGTTCAGACGAGCAAACTCAACAAGGAGAAGAAAATGCGAACGAGATCATTTTTACTGGGTGCAGCCGCCGCCCTGGCGCTGGCCCCCGCGGCCAATGCCGGGCGTGGTGATGACGGCAACGTCAACATCATCTACTGGCAGGCGGTTTCGATCCTGAATCCGTTCCTGTCCGGTGGGACCAAGGATATCGACGCTTCGGCGCTGATCATCGAACCGCTGGCACGTTACGACGAAAACGGTGCCATGGTACCGTGGCTGGTGGACGAAATTCCCACCGTGGCCAACGGCGGTATTTCCGAAGACCTGACCTCGATCACCTGGAAGATCACGCCGGGCATCAAATGGTCGGACGGCACCGCGTTCACGGCGCATGATGCCGTTTTCACCGCGGGATACTGCATGGCGCCCGACGGCGGCTGTGCGCAGCTTTCGCAGTTTGCGGATGTCGCCGATGTCGAAGCGCTGGACGATCTGACCGTCAAGGTGACGTTCTCCAAGCCGAAACCTTTCCCGTACGGTCCGTTTGTCGGTGGCCAAAGCCCGATCATCCAGAAAGCGCAGTTTGAAAACTGCGTGGGTGCCAAGGCGCCGGAATGCACGACCGAAAACTTCGGCCCCATTGGCACCGGTCCGTTCACGGTTTCGGAATTCCGCGCCAATGACGTGGTGACCATGGTTGCCAACGAACATTACCGCGATCCCGCCAAGCCCGCATTTGCAAGCCTGACCTTCAAGGGTGGGGGTGATGCGGCTGCGGCGGCCCGCGCGGTTCTGGAAACCGGCGAGTTCGACTATGCGTGGAACCTCCAGATCGATCCGGCGATTTTGGCGCAGATGGCGAGTGCCGGCAAAGGCCAGGTGGTTTCAGCGTTTGGCACCTCGGTCGAACGGATCATGGTCAACCTGACCAATCCGGATTCGGCCCTTGGCGACAAGCGTTCGACCGTCGAAGGCGGGCCGCACCCGTTCCTGACGGATGCAAAAGTGCGCGAGGCGCTGAGCCTGGCAATCAACCGTGACACGCTGGCCGAAGTCGGCTACGGCGAAGCTGGCAAAGCGACGTGTAACGTTCTGCCGGCACCGGCGATCTACAATTCGACCGCCAACGATTCCTGTCTCGTTCAGGATATCGCCAAAGCCAACGCGATCCTCGATGCCGCTGGTTGGGCACACGGTTCGGACGGCATTCGCGTCAAGGACGGCGTGCGCCTTTCGATCCTCTACCAGACCTCGACCAATGCCGTCCGTCAGGACACGCAAGCGCTGGTCAAACAGTGGTGGAGCGAAATCGGTGTGGAAACCGAGCTTAAAAACATCGACGCCGCGGTCTTCTTCGGTGGCGATCAATCCAGCCCGGATACCTATCAGAAATTGTTCAGCGACATCGAGATGTACACGAACAACTTCAACGGCACCGACCCCGAGGCCTATATGGGCGGCTGGGTATGTTCGGAAATCCCGAACCCGGGCAACAACTGGCTTGGCAACAACATGCCGCGCTATTGCGATCCGGCTTATGACGCCCTGGCCGCCGAGATGGGCAGCACCGCGGACATCAACGAACGTGCGCGCCTTGCCAAGGCGATGAACGACATGCTGATGCAGGCCGGTGCGATGATCCCGCTGGTTCACCGTGGCTCGGTTTCGGCGCATGCCAATTCGCTGGCCGGTGTTCGCATGAACGTCTGGGACAGCGAGACATGGAACGCGGCGGACTGGTCGCGCAACTGATCCCTGAAACGGCGGTGCCCCGGGACGACCCCGGGGCACCGTGCATCCGTAGGTCGGACAATTGTCCGACCTACCCATCAACCGGCGAGATCGCCGAACAAAGGCACGAGAGATGCTGAACTATACGATCCGTCGGTTGATGTTCACCATTCCGACGCTCTTGTTCATCAGCCTGATCATCTTCCTGTTGCTGGACCTTGCGCCCAACGACCCGACGGGCAATCTGCCGCTGACCATTCCGCCCGAGGTCCGCGAAAAGATCCGCCTGTCGCTGGGGCTGGGGGAACCGATCCACATCCGCTATTTCAAATGGCTGGTACAGTTCTTTGTCAACGAGCCGCTGAACGTGATCGAGCAATGGTTCAACGTCACGATCGGCGACGGCGAGCGCCTGCGCGTCCAGAGCTGGGCCACACGCTCGCCCGTGGTCGACCTGATCGTCGAGCGTATGCCTCAGACCCTGTGGGTCGTGGGCATGTCTTATGTTGTCGGCATCCTGATCGCGGTGCCCATCGGGGTCTATTCCGCCTATCGCCAGTATAGCTGGTTCGATCAGGCGGGCACTTTCGTTTCGATGGTCGGATTTTCGGTGCCGACTTTTTTCACCGGCGTTTTGCTGATCGTGGTTTTCTCGGTCATGATCCCCAGCGACAGTTTCTTCTGGTTCCCCTCGATCTACGACACGACGCACAAGGTGACGGATCTCGCGAGTTTCGGGTATCAGGTGCGCCAGATGGCGATGCCGGTATTTGTGCTGGCGCTGTTCAATGCTGCCCAGATCAGCCGGTTCATGCGCGCAAGCATGTTGGATAACCTCAATCAGGATTACGTGCGCACCGCCCGCGCGAAAGGCATGACCGAGCAGATCGTGGTGCTGGTGCATGTTCTGAGAAATTCCCTGATCCCCGTGGTGACCGTGATCGCGCTGGGCATCCCGCAGGTTTTCGGCGGCGCCATCATCACCGAGCAGGTGTTCAAGGTGAACGGCCTTGGCCAGTTGCTGATCATCGGCATTCAAGGTGCCGACATTCCGCTGGTGCAGACCCTGACCTTCATTTTCGCGGTGCTGATCGTGCTGTTCAACCTGATTGCCGATATCCTGTACGGCATTCTGGACCCGAGGATCCGCTATGACTGACACCACATTCGACATCACCCCGCAACGTTCGCAATGGGCGGACGTATGGGACCAGTTCAAGACCCACAAGGGTGCGGTGGCCGGCATGGCGTTTTTCGTGGTGGTCTGCCTGATGGTGGCGTTCGGGCCCAGCCTGTGGTCGATCGACCCGAATTACATCGACATTCGCGTCAAGAACCAGGGGCCCAGTCTGGCCCACCCGATGGGCACCGACCAGTTGGGGCGCGATGCGTTTGCGCAGGTGCTGTCGGGCGGGCGCGTCAGCCTGGGGGTCGGGATCGTGGCAATGTTGCTGTCGTTGTTTCTGGGCACGTTTGTCGGCGTGGTGGCCGGGTATTTCAAGCGGCTCGACGGCATTCTGATGCGATTCACCGATCTGTTTCTGGCGCTGCCACTGCTGCCGCTGCTGCTGGTGATGATCATGCTGTTCCGCGACACTCTGCGCGCGGCTTTTGGCCCGGAAACCGGGATTTTCATCCTGATCGTCTTTGCCATCGGCATCACGAGCTGGATGAACACCGCGCGGATCGTGCGCGGCGATGTGCTGGCACTGAAGGAACAGGAATTCGTGCTGGCCGCGAAATCGATCGGCACCCCGCCCCTGCGGATGATCCTGCGGCATATCCTGCCAAATGTGATGTCGCCGATCATGGTATCGGCAACGCTTGGCATCGCCAACGCGATCATCACCGAAAGCGCCCTGTCGTTTCTGGGCCTCGGCTTTCCGTCGGATTTTCCGACATGGGGGCGGCTGTTGTTTGATTCGACCAATTTCATGACCCTGAGCCCGGAACGGGTGATCTGGCCCGGACTGGCGATCTCGTTGACGGTGCTTAGCGTGAATTACATGGGCGACGGATTGCGCGACGCGCTGGACCCCCGCATCCGGGGCCGCTGATCCGGCAGCGCTGAATGTCACCCTCGTGCGAAATTGGCCGCCGACCAAGCCGGCCCAGTCACCCGATTCCAAAGTTCGCTTCGTGAATGTCCCTTGCCCCCCGGAATGCCTGCAATCCGGTTCGCGACGGACCCGCCCCCCCAAGGGCGGGCGCAAACCTCGTGTTTGCCTGAGTCCGAGTTGCTGGTGGATCGAACGCGCCATCTGAGTCCCACGGCTAACGCCATACATTTCGCCGGGGCAACTCAAATGTCGTGATCCCACCAACAGAGCCCGGGACTGGCCGTTCTCCATTGAACGGTTCAGGCTTCGCGGCGAGCGTTGGCGTTGACGCCCACACAGCCGGGCAGCGCCGGGGTGCGGTGCCGCGAGTGGGCGCAATTTACGGTCACGTTATCTCGGCAAAACCTGTCCGACCCAAATTGGTTGCGCCTTCCCCGGCCCGTCGCCGTGCCGGGGGGCGGCCCAATGATGCGCGGCCGGCTTGCGCCGTTGGTCCCGCGCATTCCGCTGGTCTTGAGCGCCGGATCCAAGGCAGAAACCCCCCGCGCGATATGGTTCGCTCCTTCGGGCCAGCAGTTTGAAAACGATACCCGCAGTTCTGGCCATCTGGACATGCAGAGAACGTTTCGCCCAACGTTGGCGCTGCGGCAGGGGCCAGGCATCGCGCGACCTATGGGCAAGGTTGCGGGCGGTTCATCCGGTCACCCGCGTCCGGATTGCAACGGCCCCGCCAAGGTACCCCAACGCCCCTGCGCGCCGCGAACGCGGCCAACGCCCATCAACTCGGGGTGTGTTCAGCCGACCGCAATGCGCGGACGTCCCGAGGCTACGACCGACAATTCAGCCTCGACAAAAACCTCTTTTCCCTCAACTTCGCTGCGCCGGACCTCGCGCGAGACCTGCACCCGCACATCTTCGGCCCCGGCGGCCCGGGCATCGCTTGTGGCGCGGGCGGTCAGATCCTTTTCCAGCATCGCGAACGCCGCGGCCTCGGTTCCGGTATCTTCGGGTCCGGTTGGCAGATGCACGCGGAACCGCCCCTCGGACGGCACCGTGATCGTGCCGCGCGTCCGGATCGCGACCTGCCCGACCACCGCGCCCAGCGCATTCGCAACATTCGCATGTTCCGGCAGGATCATTTCGGTTTTCAGGCGCGCGCCGACCGCCGGGTAATGCGCGCGGGCCGAGGCCCCCAGCCCGACCACCGGCAGGTTCAGCGCCGCGTCAAGTGAAAGCAGACCGCGATGATGATCAAGCCCCGCCGCCATCAGAACATGCCGCGCCAGCGCCTCGGGGTCGACGCCGTTCCAGCCGTGATCATCTTCGCCAAGTGCCGTGACCAGCAGCGCCTCGACCGTTTGCGCAACCAGTTGATCCAGGATCATCCGCGCCATTTCCGACGCGCTGTCGGCCAGCCGTTCGCCATTGCCGGTGCGTTGGCGCGACAGCAGTCGCAGCGCTTTTTCGGCGGCGCCAGCATCCCACCCCGATTGCCGCCCCAGAACATGGGCCGCATCGCTGGGCGTGACGCCGCACAGCATCACCAGCCCGCGTGCGCGCAACCGCTCCATCGCCGAAAGCTCCATGCGGGTCGTGGCGATGCGGCCAAGCTCGTGCGCGTCCCCCTCCATTCGGTCCCAGACCCGGCTTTCGCGCGGGTCGAGCCCCGTTGCCTGCCAGTCCTGTCCGCGCTGGGCTACGACAAAGCGGCCATCGAATTCACCGGGGCGTTCCGACGCGATCTGCCGGTCCAGCGCTGCATGGATCAATTCGGGCCGGTCCATCGCTACCAACGAGACCGGCAGCATCCGCCGTGGTCCCAGCCACAGACCGCCCCGGATTCCGTCGCGCCCCGGATGCACTTCGCTGTCCCCGCCCAGCCCGGTGGTGCGCATCGAAACCGCCTCGACCATGGTGCGATAGGCACCGACGCGCGCGCCCAGCGGGTCGATCATCGGGCGTCCGTTGCGCAGCACCGCGATGTCCGTGGTCGTGCCGCCGATGTCGCTGACGATCGCGTCCGTCGCGCCGGTCAGCCAGCGCGCGCCCACAATCGACGCCGCCGGACCCGACAGGATGGTTTCAATCGGTTTCAGCCGGGCCATCGCCGCCGAAATCAACGCGCCGTCCCCGCGCACCACCATCAGGGGGGCACCAATGCCCCGATCCAGCAACAACGCCTCGGCGGCACCGATCAGGTGGTCGATCATGCCGATCAGACGGGCGTTCAGAACCGCCGTCATCGCCCGTTTCGGCCCGTTCAGCCGTGCGCTCAGATCGTGCGAGCAACTGACCGGCTTGCCCGTCGCCCGCAATATCAGGTCGCGGGCCCGGATTTCATGGGCCGGATTGCGCGTGGCGAACCGGCTGGCAACGGCGAACCCGGATACCGCCTCGGCCAACGGTTCCAGCGCGGCCAGCAATTCGGCTTCGTCTAGCGCGCAGGTCTCCTGCCCGGCGTGGCCATGCCCGCCCGGGATGCGCAGCACCGGGTCGCCGCGCAAGCTCTGTTCCAGCCCCTGCCGGCGGAGATCGGCATCACTGAACCCGATGGAGACCAGCGCCACCCGTCCGCCCTGACCTTCGACCAGCGCGTTGGTGGCCAGGGTCGTTGACAAGGCCGCCATGCCGATATCGCTGGCACTGGCACCGCTTTCAGCCAACACGGCATCGATGGCCGCCCCGATGCCCAGCGCCAGATCATGTCGCGTCGTCAGGGCCTTGGCCGTCGCCAGCACCCTTGTTTCATCTTCCAGCAATACCGCGTCGGTATAGGTTCCGCCGGTATCGACCCCCAAAAGCACCGCCATGCCCGGCCCTCATGCCAATCTCGTCCGTGCCGAGCTTTAGCGCCTGAATTCGGTGGCGTCAGCCCTCAAAACGACCCTTGCCCGCACGCCGATACCGCTTGCAGGGCCGGTGATCCGGTGGCAAGAGGATTTGCGCTTCTTCAGGAGCCCGCCATGGCAGATCATCCCACCCTTGACCCAGAAAACTGGGCCGACCTTCGTCAGAACGCCCACGAGGCGCTGGACCTCGCACTGGACCATATGGCCGGACGCAGCGGCGCACCGGTCTGGCAGGGGCCGACCCGGCGGGTTCGTGCCGCGTTTACCGACGCTCTGCCCGGCGAGGGCACGGAAATCCGCGCCATTGCCGACCGGATCGCCAGCGATATCCTGCCCCATGATGTCGGCAACACCCATCCGGCCTTTTTTGGCTGGGTCCATGGCAGCGGGACACCCGCGGGACTGGTGCCCGAAATGTTCGGGGCCGCGATGAACGCCAATCTGGGCGGGCGGGATCATGCGGCAAATCTGGTCGAACATCAGGTCATCGGCTGGTGCCGGGAAATGTTCGGCTTTCCGGGCGACGCCGGGGGGTTGATCGTATCGGGAACCTCGGTCGCGACGCTGATCGCGCTGAAGGCGGCCCGCGACAAGGCCGCCGGTCTGCATTTGCGCGACACCGGGTTGAAAAGGCATGATGGCGAATTCGTCGGATATGCCTCGATCGAGGCCCATAGCTGCATCGCCCGCGCTTTTGATATCCTCGGTCTGGGCCGCGACGCGTTGCGGGCCATTCCGGTGGATGCCAATTTTCGCATGGATACCAAAATCTTGCGGGCGATGATCGAGGCGGACCGGGCCGCATCTCGTCACCCGTTCGCGGTAATCGGGTCCGCCGGTACGGTGAATGTCGGCGCGATTGACCCGCTGGCGGAACTGGCGGACATCGCACAGGAAAACGATCTCTGGTTTCACGTCGACGGGGCGTTCGGGGCGTCGGTGGTTCTGAATGCGGCGCTCGGGCCGCTCGTCCGCGGGATCGAGCGCGCGGATTCACTGGCCTTTGATTTTCATAAATGGATGCATGTCAATTACGACGCCGGCTTCGTATTGATGCGCGATGCCGAGGATCAGCGCCGCGCCTTTGCCGAGCGTCCGGACTATCTGTTGGGTGCCGAACGCGGGTTGGCCGCCGGGAACCCCTGGTTTTGCGAATACGGCCCGGAATTGTCCCGGGGTTTTCGCGCACTCAAGGTCTGGTTTCACCTGCTGCATTTCGGGACGCACCGGATCGGCGCGATGATCGGGCGGAACTGCGAACAGGCGCGCCTTTTGCGCGACCGCGTGGTCGCACATCCGCAACTGGCGCTTTTGGCACCGGTTGGGCTGAACATCACCTGCTTTCGCTTCGATCCCGGCAGAACGAGCGATGCCGACCTCGATGCGCTGAACGCGGAAATCGTGATCCAGTTGCAGGAACGCGGGCTGGCCGCACCTTCAACCACACGGATTGACGGCCGGCTTGCGATTCGCGTGAACCTGACCAACCACCGGACCCGGGATCGCGACCTGGAGGATCTGGTTGAAAATGTATTGTCGATCGGCGGCGAATTGACGGCAGGCGGCTGAATGCATTCAGCCGCGCCCTGCGACTTGGCGCTGCCCGCGCCACCACAGCCATGCATCGCGATAGTCCAGCACCAGCGAGAACGTGTTGATCGCCAGCAACATTTGCAGATAGGTGACAAAAGTTGGCGAAATCTCAGGGCGCGCCGATATCATCCCCGCCATCAGCGCCACCAGCGGTGTCCAGATCAGCACATGTGGCAAGGCCATCGCCTTGGAGAACCCGCGCTCGACCAGCATCAATACCCCGTTAAGCGCCATCGCGCCGATGGCCATTCCCGCAATCCATGCGCCTCGCGGCTGGGTCAGAAACCAAAGGCTGGCCAGATTGGCCGGCACCAGAATGACCGCCACCCATATCTGAACCCACACCGGCATGGCCCTGAAAGAGCCCCATATTTCAGCGATCATGCGTCGGTTCCTCTGGCTGGGTCTGGCGATAATCATGGCCCATATCGGCGATCATGGCCACGCCAAATCCCGGCGCGGCCGGGCACGTCGTCGCCCCCCCGGCTCAGGTAATCAGCGGCGTCGTGATACGCCGGGCGGGGATCATGTCGCCCAAGATCTCGATCTCGACCGCAAGGTCATCGGTGATCCGGTCCGTCGGGACAAACCCCATGGCGATGGATTTCCCGGCGTGGTGCGAATATCCGCCCGATGTGCAAAATCCCACGACTTCACCGTCCAGCCAGATCGGTTCGTAGGCGACCACGTCCGCGTCAAGTGCGTCGACCTCAAACACGCACAGCCGCCGTGCCGGCCCCGTGGCTTTCTCGGCGCTGGCGGCGGCCTTGCCGATCCAGTCCCCCGCCTTGTTCCATGCGATGAACCGGTCCATGCCGGTCTCGCCGGGCGTGTAATCCGGGCTGAATTCACGCCCCCAGGAACCGAAAAACCGATCGAGCCGCAGCGACATCATCGCCCGCATCCCGAAGGGTCGCAGCCCCAGATCGGCCCCGGCTTCGGACAGCACCGAATAAAGCGCGCGCTGGTTGCCAGGATCTGAAAAAATCTCGAATCCCGGCCCGCCGGTATAGCTGACGCGTTGCACCATGCAATCGGACATGCCAACGACCATGCGCCGAACATCCATGAACCGAAAGGCGGTTTCCGACACGTCTTCGCGCACGACCCGGCCCAGCAATTCGGGCGCATTCGGCCCGGCGATCTGAAATCCGATGAAAGTATCGGAAACATTCTCGACCGCGACCCCGCTGGTGGGCAGGTTCTGCAAGAACCACCGCAGGTGAAAGTCCTGCGCGCCGTAGCTGGCGGTAAGGCGAAAATCATCCTCGCCCATGCAGGAAATGGTGAAATCGCCAAACAGCCGCCCCCTGGGGCTGAGCATGGGCGTCAGCGACATCCGTCCGGGTTGGGGAACGCGCCCGGCCATGATCCGGTCGAGCCATCCCCGCGCGCCGGTCCCGGTGACGTGGTATTTGCCGAAATTGTGGACCTCGTTGATGCCGACATGGTTGCGAACCGCCTGCACCTCGGCGCGGGTCGCCTCCCAGGCGTTGGAACGGCGAAAGCTGGGGGTTTCAAACCGCGCTTCGCCCGGCAACGCGAAATAATTCACGACCTCCATGCCGAATTGCGCACCGAACACCGCATTCCGGGCGTCCCAGATGTCGTAGGCGGGCGAGGTCCTGAACGGGCGGCAGGCCGGCAGTTCCTCGTTCGGATAGGTGACGCTGAAACGGCGCTGGTAATTTTCAACCACCTTGGGCCGTGTGTAACCCGGCGTGATCCAGTCGCCGAAACGGGCGACGTCCATCGCGATGGTGTCCCGCTCGGTCTCGCCCTCGATCATCCACTGGGCCAGCATCAGCCCGACCCCGCCGCCCTGACTGAACCCGGCCATCACGCCGCAGGCCGACCAGTAATTGCGCACACCGCGCACCGGTCCGACCAGCGGGTTGCCATCCGGCGCAAAGGTGAACGGGCCGTGGATGACGTTCTTGACGCCGGCGCGTTCCAGGATCGGATAGCGTCGATAGGCGAACGCGATCGAATCTTCGATCTTGTCAAGGTTGTCGGGCAGCAATTCATGCCCGAAATCCAACGGCGTGCCATCGACCGCCCAGGGTTCGCAGGGCTGTTCATAGAAGCCGATGCACAGCCCGCGCCCTTCCTGGCGCAGATAGCTTTCACCGCCGGGATCGACCACGTGCGGATGCTCGCCGTCGCGTTCGAATATCTCGGGCAAATCTTCGGTGACGATATACTGGTGTTCCATCGGATGCAGCGGCAGGTAGACCCCCGCCAGCGCTCCGACCTCGCGTGCCCACAGACCTGCGGCATTGACGACATGTTCGGCATGAATGGTGCCATCGCGGGTGACCACATCCCACGTCCCGTCGGCGCGCTGGTTGGTTTCGATCACCGGATTGCGCAGCACGATTTCGGCGCCCTTCATCCGTGCGGCGCGGGCATAGGCGTGCGTTGTGCCCGACGGATCCAGATGCCCGTCCAGCGGGTCGTAAAGCCCGCCGAGGATGCCGTCGATATTGGTGACCGGGGCCAGCTTTTTGATTTCCTCGGGCGTCACCAGCTCGGTTTCCAGCCCCATGAACCGGTGCTTGGCGCGCTCGGCCCGGAACATGTCCAGCCGCTCGGGCGTGTCGGCCAGCGTGATGCCACCGACATGGTGCAGCCCGCAGGACATGCCGGTCAGCGCTTCGAGTTCCTTGTACAGCCGGATCGTATACCCTTGCAGCGCCGCCATGTTGGTATCACCGTTGAGCGTATGAAACCCCCCCGCCGCGTGCCAGGTGGACCCGCTGGTCAGCTCTGACCGCTCGATCAGCATCACGTCGGACCAGCCGAGCTTTGCCAGATGATAGAGCACCGAACAGCCGACGACGCCGCCGCCGATGACGCATACGCGGGTGGTGGATTTCATGGGGTTCCTCCGGAAACGGCGATGGGCTCGCGTCCATTCATGCAAACCGACCGGCATGGCCGCAAGCCGGGAAACGACATCAAAGGTTCGCGAAACCGCCGTGGCGACCGTTTCATGGTCGCGGCCTCAAGGATGGTCGGCCCGGTCGCCAGCCACGTCGTGTCACCGCGCGAATCCCGCGGGCTCAGAGATCCTTGGGTGTTGCGTAATCCAGATGAACCCCGGTGCCAAACTGGATTTCAGGCCACTCATCGATCCTGAATTCCAGCGCCGTCGCGGCACCGGTCGGGTACCTGCGGAACATGTCGTGCAACGGCGGCGGATCGCGGCGCAGCTCGCGGGCAAAATCGCCGATACCGGGCATGTGACCGATCAACAGGACGGTGTCGCCCTCGGCGGTCTGCATCACTTCGAGCATTTCCTGATCCGTCGCCAGATAAAGAAACGGGACAAAGGCAACATTCGCGACATCGGCCAGCTCGGTCGAGATTCCGGCCCAGGTCTGGCGACATCTGACCGCGTCCGAGGCGACCACCTGATCTGGTTGATAGCCGTTGTCGGCCAGCCATTTTCCGATTTTCGGCGCGGCCGCGATGCCGCGCTCGTTCAACGGACGGTCCTTGTCGGGCAGATTTGAATCCGACCAGCTTGACTTGGCGTGGCGGACAAGGATCAAACGCTTCATGGATCGGCCTTTTTGTGGAAATATTTCATGTGGTGGGCGGATTGTTCGGCCAGCCTGCCATAAGACCGGCTGACCGGGCAAGCCGTGCGAACCTGACAACCGCCCGAAAGACAATCGTGGCCTTTCGGGGTTTCGAGATACGCGTGGCACTTCGCAACGGCGTATCCGTCCGGAGTCAGCGCGGCAACCGGGCAGGCCGAAAGACAGGGCCGCTCGGCACAGGTCGCGCAGGGCGGGTTCGCCGGGTGTTCGGGCAATGCCAGCTTGTGCGAAAACGCCAGCGCACCGCGAAACGAAAGCATCAGGCCGGCGACATCATGCACCAGCAGGCCGACCGGCGATTGCCAGACCCGCCCGCAACCCAGCGCCCAGCGCACGAATGGCTGATGCGGCGGGCCGCCGAACGGAAACAACGCGCGCGCGCCCAGTTCGTCCGCAAGCGCCGAAACCACCCGGACCGACCAATCGTCCACCGGATTTTCGTGGGAAAATTCCGGGCTGGACTTGATCCGGGCCCAGAAACCCGGTTCCCCCGGCCCAAGCAGCAGCAGGGTCGCGCAATCGACCGGCGCACCATCCCCGGCGCGCGGACAGAGGCCGCCAACGACCGACAGGCCGGCACGCCGGCAGGCAAGTTCGATCGCCGCAAAGTTCATTTGTGAAAAAACGGCAGCGCCAGCGACCAGGCGATGCGCGCGGGTCTCCGGTCCTGCCATTCCAGCCCGATCAC
>Ga0114932_10004147_pt1 | contig 13763 bp, 15 predicted proteins | sample 2SBtaG_2_FD_87286 | JGI IMG/M metagenome (GOLD analysis project Ga0114932, IMG submission 87286) | Deep subsurface microbial communities from Kolumbo volcano to uncover new lineages of life (NeLLi) - 2SBTROV12_ACTIVE470 metaG | ecosystem: Environmental > Aquatic > Marine > Volcanic ...
CAGCAATGTTTGGTGTATTTTTAATTTTGGGTTGTTTGCCCACATCCCCAACACCGTGCGCCTGACGTCCTATGGCGGCGGCCCAGATGACCTGCCGGCCCCATTGCTGCAGCGCTTTGTCGATGCCATCGCTGGTGGTTGTGCTCTGACCGCGACCCCTGTCATGCCCGCGATGTAGCCGCGTTATCGGGGCCCTATGAACGTCGTCTTTCTGAACCCGAGCTACCCACCCGAGATGGTGGAGTTTACGCGTGGCCTGACCGAGGTCGGTGCCACGGTGCTTGGCGTCGGGGACAGTCCCGCCGAATCGTTAGATCCGCGGCTCAAGGGCTATCTGTCGCACTACCTTCAGGTGCCGCGCCTGCTCGATGAGGACGACTTGGTTGAGCGGGTCACCCGCTGGCTGGCCGGCAAGCCCATCGATCGGGTCGAGTCCACATGGGAACCGCTCGTCGTGGCTGCCGCCCGCCTTCGCGAGAACTTGGGCTGCCCCGGCATGTCGGTCGACACGGTCAATGGATTCCGGGACAAGGAAATCATGAAGGCACGAGTTGCCGCGGCCGGCCTGCGCGTGCCCCGAAGTGCGGGTTGCAAGTCTGCAGAGCACGTTCGCAAGGCGGCAGCCCAGATCGGCTACCCGCTGATCGTCAAGCCCATCGCGGGTGCGGGTAGTGCCGATACCTACCGCGTCGACTCGCCACAACGGCTCGAAGAGGTCATTGGCCTCACCGGCCACGTGGCCGAGGTCAGCGTCGAGGAGTTCATCGAGGGCGAGGAATTCACCTTCGACTGCATCTGCGTCGACGGCCAGCCCGTGTTCGCGAACGTGGCCCAGTACATTCCAAAGCCGCTTCAGCAGCGGACCCATGAATGGATCAGCCCCATCATCATCACGGTGCGGGACATGTACGGCGACAAGTACCGTGCCGGCGTCGAGCTTGGGCTCGGCGTGCTCAAGGCGATGGGCATGGGTGACGGCTTCACCCACATGGAGTGGTTCCTCAAGCCGGACGGCGAGGTGGTCTTCGGTGAGATCGGCTGCCGACCGGGTGGTGCCCGCCTGGTCGATCAGATGAACCTGACCTGCGATGTCGATCTGTTTCGTGAATGGGCCAGGGCCGTGTGTTGGAAGAGCTTCGAGGCGCCCACCGACCGCAAGTACAACGTCGCGATCATCTTCAAGCGCGCTCAGGGCGAAGGACACATCACCGCGCGACATGGTCTTGCCGAGTACATGTCGAAGTACCACGCGGCCATCTGCGCCGAAGAGCTGCTGCCGGTCGGAGCCCGCCGCCGCAACTGGAAGAACACGCTGGTCAGCGACGGCTACATTCTGGTGCGGCACCCGGACTGGGACGCAGCGCTCGGCCTAGCCAAGGCGGCCGCAACCGACATCACACTGACTGCATCGCGGTAGCGACCCGGCCAGCTATTCGAGCTGGCCATTCCACATGATGTTCAGGTAGCTCCAGGTGCCTTCGTCCATCGCTGTGATTGTGCAGCCGCTGCAGCCATAGTTGAAGGTCAGCACGTCGCCTGGGGTCACCGGAGCCACGCCATTGCTGATGATCGCGTCCCAGACCCCGTTGGTCGTCGAGATGAGCTGAATCCCGCTGGTGGGCCCCACCGACGCACTCACCGACGGGTAGTTGCCCCCACTGGTGATGATGTCTTGGTCGTACTGCCAGCTGATGAATCCGGGCTTGAGAAAGCGGATACCGTAGTTTCCTGTCGTCACCACCTCGAACACGTCGGGGTGGCTGTTTAGCTTCTCAGTGAAGTTCGCGTAGCCGGCATTCGACGCTTCGATGGCCCCACTGTTGTTCAAGCCGGCCCGGAACACGGCCGCGCCATTGACGCTGCCGCCGCCCGCCGCGCTGTAGACGCGAAAGCGCTTCATGTACAGGTTCTGGTCTGATCCCGAGCCGAAGCCGGTGCCGTCGTCGAGGCTGGCCTTGAGCCGCACCTCGATCAAGCTGCCGGCGTTGATGTCGACCAGGTCGACTTCGTAGCGGCGATATGCGTGCACGGACTGGCTGTTGCTGGAGTGCACGCCCTGTGTGTACCGCCCGCTGGCGGCCTGCGTGCCGTCGACCAATACTTCCCAAGCCCACCAGTCTCCGCCGGACTGAATGTAGGCTTCAAAGCCGATTCTCAAGTCGCCGGCAGCCCCGGCGGTGTAGTGGTTCATCGTGGTGTACCCGGCGTTGTCCTCTGGGGCGACCTGCTGGGCATCTTGGGCGTAAAGAAGGTTGTCACCGATGGTGTTCTCGACGCCATCGGCGCACGCCCAAGCTCCTCCTACGAACTTGGCAATCTGACCGTCGGCACAGCTCAGGTCGCTGATCACCATGGGCGTATTGGCCAAGTCGGAGTAGTCCCCTGACGAGGCCACACCGGCCAGATCGCCGGCGGTGATGAGAGCGGCCACGTCCGTGTCGGGCACCGCGCCGACCCAAGCTCCCGTGCCGTCGACGATGGTTGTGCCGTTGACGGTGATCGAGCTGGGGGTGATGTCCCCTGTGACGTTGATGGCTTCGCCGGCGTGAATGGCGTAGGGAACGCTGTTCAGTGGCAAGCGGCCCGAGAGCTCTGCGCCGCTGCCGACGGTGATGCCGAGCCAGAGCTCGCTTCCATCGAAGATGGTCGCGGGCAGGGAATCAACCGAGCCCAGATCGACCGTGTAGTAGCCGTTGTCGAATGGGACAGCGGTCTGGGTCTCATCCCACAACGCGGTGCCGCCCGAAACCGTGTCATAGATGCTGAAGCTGAGGTCTTCGGTGCCCGTCAGTGGTGTGCCCGTCGTGTTGAAGAGACGACCCTGCTGGGACAGCTCCATGGGCACGGCTGTCGCAGCGCTCGGCAAGCTCAGGGCGAGCAGAAATAGAGTGGCGTTGCGCATGGGGAACTCCGTTGCTTTGAAATGTCTGATTGGAGATTAGGGCCGGGTGCCTGTGCGCGGTGGCTCACCGGCGGTGCCTGCCAGTTCATCGAACCCGGGAAGCTGCGACAGGTCTGGCACGACGACGATTTCGATGCGACGGTTGGCGGCTTTGCCTTCGTCGGTGCGGTTGGTGTCGACTGGACGGAACTCGGCATAGGTCGCCGCACTGATGCGGCCTGGCGGCATGCCGGTCTGAATCATGTGCTTGACCACGCCAATGGCGCGGGCAGAGCCCAAGTCCCAGTTCTTGGTCTGGTGCGCTTTGACGCCGACAGGGGTGTTGTCGGTGTGCCCTTCGATCTGAAATTCGCGCTCGGGAATGCTCGCCAGAATTCCGGCGACCTCGGCGACCGCGTCCTTGCCGTCCTTGCGCAGGGTGCTGCTGCCCGATGCGAACAAGATGTCCGATGCCATGGCCACGACCATGCGCCCGTTGACGATCTTCACGTCGAGCTGTCCGGCGTCGATCATCGTCTGGAAGCGCCCCACGAGATCGCTGTACTCCTTCATGCGCGCTTCGGTCTTGGCCTTGCGACGCTCGAGCTCGGCAAGAGCCATCTCCATGCGGCTGACTTCACCTTGAAGCTTCCCGCGGTCTTCTTTGATGCGCGCATGAGCTGAATTCGCAAGCTCGAGGGCGTTGGTCGCGGTCTCGAGATCGCCCTGCAGCTTGCGCCGAGTGCCTTCGAGAGCGGCAAGGTCGGCTTCGAGCTGGGCGATGCTGGCGTTCTTTTCTGCCAGCGTGGCTTCAAGCTCGCTCTTGGTGCGGTTGTACGTGGTTTCCAGCTCGGTGTATTTGCCCATTGGGACACAGCCCGTGGCGATGGCGAGCAGGGCGGCGGCGATTGTGATCCGCATGTGGCGCTTCTCCGTGGGGGCACACGTTACCGGGTTCGACGGCAAAGTGCGCGCTACCTGATCAGTGAAGGCACGTCGATTGTCAGTCCCTCGGTGTCGGGCACCAGGACGAATTTGACCTGACCCGTGGTGCTGACCATCGTGATCGAGCCTTTTGGCGTGTCTGGGGCGTCGCGCAGAGGAATCAGGCTCTGTACGCCATTGAGTTGGATGTTGCAGCTCTCGACAGCGACCTCGGCGCCGCTCTTGGCAAATCGGCCCACGCGGGCTTCAGCCTGCAGTTGCGCTGGCATCATCAGCGTGCCCTTGGACCAGCCGATGTCGACTCGGATCGAGTTTGAACACCAAGCAAAGTCGTTGGCCACCGACGTGGTCTTGCCCTTCACGCTCTCGGCGTCGGGGGTCTTGTGCAGCGATTGCGCCGCCAAGGTGAGCTTGGTGTCCTCGAACACCCACAGCCAACGAGCCCAGACCATCTCCTTTCCCTCGATGGCGAGCGCATCGGGAAAGGCCATGGTCTCTTCGCCTTGGATGACGCTGTGCACCCGCCAGGTGCCTTCGAGGTGGCCGGAGTGGGCCAGTGCGGCATTGGCGAACAGCAGTCCGATGGCGACAACAGCGGACCGGATCATGGTGCCACTCCTTTGAACGGGGCCGGGGTCGGCTCGGCGGACACCAAGTGCCAGCTGATTGCCCGGCGTGCGTCTTCGAGCACCAAGGTGTTCTTGCCGTCGAGGTCTTGCAGCGTCACTTGGTAGCTGCCGGTGTTGACGTGCACCTTGCAGGCGTCGGTGCGCACTGATTTTTGCTCGTTTGTCTCGCCGTTCTTGGTCTCGGTGACGCGATGCACAGTCTGAGACTGGCTGGTCGCCTCGACGGTGAACGGCACGGTGAGGCCGGTATCGAAGGTGACTGGAATGGTCAGCCACGCTTCACAGGTGTCGCTGTGTTTTCCGTGGGTGCACACCCGCTGGTGACCACGCGACAGGCTGTTGTCTTTGAACGCCCAGACCTCGCGGGACCAACACCCCTCCGGCATCAGCTGATCCGCGGATCGTGGACCGTGTTGATCGATCATCTGGTCGACGCTGTAGAAGCCGTCAAGAGCGCCCGCTGAAGCGGTTGTGCCCAAAGTCAGGAACAGAAGTGTCAGTACTCGCATGTGGAGCGAAACCCCCAGGAAGCGGTTGCTATTGCGCTGGCGCTGAAGGAGCCAGAGGTGCGGATGCCCCAGTTTTTCTCCTCTGTGCGGCCATTTCTCCGCACACCTCGCTGGAAGCGGGCTTTGCTCCGTGTTCGCGGGCTGGCATGCCGTTCGCATTGGGCCGAGTCGACTGCTTTTTCCACGAGAGGATTCCGATGATTCAGCTGCAAAAAGACGCCGTCAAGGCCGCCGAGATCTCCATGGCCACCGCCATCGTTAGCGTCGAGGCGCTGTTGTCTCTCGGTGTGATCTGGTGGGTCCTGGGCTGATCAGTCGGCCAGGCTGGTCAATGCCGCCTTGAGATCGTCGGGCGTAAACGGCTTGGCGAGGGTCGCCCATTCGAGGCTTGAGTGGCGCGCGGCCAGTGCGTTCGCATTCCCGGTGGCGACCAGAATCCGAACCTTGGGGAAGTGCTGTTCGCAGTGCCCCGCGAGGTCCATGCCGTCCATTGTTCCGGGCATGGACACGTCGGTGAGCATGATGCCTACCTCGGGGTGGGCGGCGAGCGCAGCGACTCCCTGTTCCGCGTCGGCGGCCCCGATCATGTTCCAGCCCATGGAGCGGATCACCCGCCCGAGTACGCGCCGGATGAGCCTCTCGTCGTCGACGACGAGCACCGTGGGCGCCTCGAGCAGCGTGTCCTGCTGGCGTTCGTCCTTGGGAGCTGCTTGGGCATGGCCGTCGACCGTGCACGGAAAGCTCAGACTGAAGGTGCTGCCTTGGGCTGGCGCCGAGACGACGTTGATCGTTCCACCCATCGCCGTGATGTGCTTGTAGGTCGTGCTCAGCCCTAGGCCGGTGCCCTTGCCGATCGACTTGGTCGTATAGAAGGGCTCAAAGATGCGGGCGGCGACCTCGGGTGCCATGCCCACGCCATCGTCCTGCACCTCGATCATGGCGAAGCGGCCTGTTGAACCATGGGCAGTGTCCGCGTGCATGGTTGCCACGCGGGTGCGCAGGGTGATTTGACTCGAATCTGGACTGGCGTCTCTGGCATTGATGAGCAGGTTGATCACGGCATCCTGAACAAGTCCCCTGTCGATGTCCACCGACACGTCGGAGTCGCACAGCTTCAGCTTGACGCGCATCGGGGCAATGACTCGGGCCCCGATCTGGTGGATCGATCGGGCCATCGCATTGAGGGACTGCTCTTTGGTGTGAACCTCGGCGTTGGACGAGACGCTGAGCATGTCCCGAACGAGCTCTGCACCCCGCTGAGCGGCGAGGGTGCTGTCTGTGACCAGCTCGCTCTGATGCGCCGGCAGCGGCTCGAGGCTCAGCAAGTGCAGGTTGCCCATGATGACCCCCAGCAAGTTGTTGAAGTCGTGGGCGATGCTGCCGGCGATGAAGCCTAGCGAGTCCATCTTCTGGCTGATCTGCAGTTTCTGCTGCAGCACGTGCTGATCGGTGACATCTCGCAGGACCATGACAGCGCCCCGCGGGCCGCCAAAGGGGTCGGGCAGCAACGCCACGGATCCCTCGACCCGAAGTCGGCCGCCGTTTTCTGTGACCATGGTGTGGGTGCCAGCGAACGTCATGGTGTTTCCACTGTCGATCGCGCGCATGACAGGGTGCGCGACGGCGTCGCCGGCGAGGGTGGTGAAGTGGTGGAGCGCCGTGATGGCCCTTCCCTCAATCTGCCCATCGGTCCACCCGATGAGGGTGCGCGCGGCGGTGTTCGCGTACACCACCCGACCCTGCAGGTCGGTCTGAATGACACTGTCAGCGATGGCAAGCAGCGTGGCTTGAGCGCGATGTCGCTCGGCCTCGGAGTGCCGATAGAGCTGGCCGATGCGCGCCCTCAGTCGTCGTTCCTCGGCAAGCATCTGGGCGCTGTCGAGTGCAATGGCCGTCTGGGTGGCGACCACGGTCAATAGCCGCAGGTCCCGACGAGTAAAGCTGGCATCGGCTGCCCGTCCCGTCCCTAGCAGGACGCCGACAATGGTCCCCTTGATGGACAGCGGAACGGCGATCTGCGTCGCATCGCCAGAAGCCCACGGGATGTGTGCCGATGGCGGGTCGGCGCTCGGTCCGCACACAACCGCCCGTCCGTGGCGCAGCACCCAGCCGCATACACCCACCCCGACGTCGTATCGAGCGTTGATCAAGTCGGTGCTGTCGTCACCGACGGCCCAGGCACAGCGGTAGCCCAAGCGATCTGGTTCGGTCATGAACACCTGCAGGCGTGCGGCATCGATCAGCGATCGGGCAATCCACGCGATGCGGGGCAGCAACTCATCAAACTCGTTGGCGGCAGCGACGTGCTGGCTCAGTGCCAACATCAGGGCGACCTGATCGCCCGTCAGATCGGGGTTATCCCCGACCAACCCCCATTGCGTCTCTTCCATGAATCGATCCTAGCAAGCCCAGGCCCACTTTTTCTGGCAGTGATGCGCTCAGGGAGTCCAGGTCGCCCAAACCGCTCGATGATCGGACAACCCGTCGCACGTCTCTGCGGCGCATATGGCAGCTTCGGACCACTGATCAGCTTTGCCGAATAGCAGGTCCAGTATCAGGGGCGGGCTCGTCACTCGGTCGTTCGGCGCCAAGCTGTGGTGCGCATCGGTCCAGCCTTCGGTCAGGAACGCTTGGGTCACCCCATCGTTGGTGTCTCCACTCGACAGGTCAAACATGTAGAAGCCCGCGTTCGTGTCACCGGCGACGATGGCCGGGTGGGGGCGCAGCTGTGCATGGGCGACCGTTTCTGCGGCATGGCTCTCGCGCACCTGTTGGGCTGCAATCTGATCACTTCCACCCGACGCCCAATGCACCGAGATCGCATGCAGCAGCTCGTCGTGCACTCGGATGTCTGCGGCCACGGATATTCGACCTCCAAGGCGGGTCGACCAGTCCTCGCCTCTCTGGTCCGGTGGAGTGAACCAGATGTCCATCTGCGCCTCGTGCCGAAACGCCTCGACGTTCCCCATTGGCCAGCGCGACAGCAGCGCATTGCCGTGCTCACACGCGGTCGTGACGTCGGTGCCTTGCCCCGATTGTTCGACGAATTCGACGGCATAGGCCATGTGCATGCCCAGGTCTTCGGCGATTTCACGCGCGACGTGGCGTCCATCGGTGCGCTCACAGCCACGATCGGCCTCGGAAATCATGAGGATGTCGGGCAGGGGAGCTTCACCGCTCTGCAGCCAGGCGATCTGTCCGTCGAGGTGATGACCGCGCTCCAGATTCCAGCTCAGCACACGCAGCGGACCGGCGTCGGGGGCGTCGTCCTGCCCAAATCCAGCCAGCTCCACCGCGCAGTCTATGTACTGGTGCTCGCTGGGATCGGACTCGAAAGACTCGGCGCAGAGTCTCTCGGTGGACACGTCTGCTGGCACACCTGAGGGGACGGCCACCTCGAAGGGCCACGGGTTGCAGGCACTCAATAGCAACAGGGCGATCACGCCCCAAAGCTACCAGGACTCGGTGATCGTCACCTGGCCTTCCGGGCTCACCTCCACGTTCCAGTGGCGGCGGTAGCTGTTGTCCCAGGAGTGCACCAGCACGGTCCAGTGGTAGCTGCCATCTTCGAACTGATTGCCCAGAAACTCGAGGCTGTCCCCGTCGACCATTCCAGCCGGAACCATGGAATGCAGCTCCTCCTCCACGGCCTGCTTCGCTCGCTCCTCAGAGATGTCCATGACGAACTCGCTCTCGGCTTCGGCCGGTTCGACCACGTCGCAGCCGGTTGTGGCGAGCATGAGCAGGATGGGGGCAACGGACAACAGGACCAGACGCACGGTGGACTCCAGGGGTTGCGCGGGCAGACGGCTCGAACCCTGCGTTGTTCAACGCTGTGGCACCTGCTTGCACCCCGTGACATCGTGAGATACAAATTGGTTCAACCACTCAACCAATGAGGCGCCGATGTCGGTGAAGGGCACGCGAACGGTCGATCTCGTGGCGAATCTGCTGCGTTCGCAGATTCTCTCGGGGCACTACGCTCCCCATGACCGTCTGCCGGCCGAGCGCAAGCTTGCCGAGAGCCTCGATGTCAATCGACTCACTCTTCGCGCCGCGCTGGCCAAGCTCGAGAGCGAGGGGCTCATCGCGGCGCGTCAGGGGCGCGGGGTGACGGTGCTGGAGTGGCGCTCGACGGGCACGCTCGGATTGATTCCGCACCTCATTGCCCAGGGCGATGACGCCCTGCTTGGCAGCTTCTTGCAGCTTCGTCGTGCGGTTGCGGTCGAGGCGGTGGCCGCGGCCACCATCAAGGCCACCGACGAGGACTTGATCGAGCTGTCCGAGCTGGCAGACCGCTTGTCCACCGAGACCGACCCCGACCGGCTGTCCCAGGGCGATCTCGCGCTGACCCGTCGCATCCTGAGGCTCGCTGACAATCTGCCCATGGAGCTGCTCTACAACAGCGTCTCCGACGTCTATGCGGTGCGTCCCGAGCTGGTCAGTGTCATGTACGCCGACTCTGACGCCGTCCGCGCCAGCTTCCCACTGGTGGTCGCTCTGCTGCGATCGCGAGATCCCGAGACAGCGCGCTCTGTCGTGCGCGCTGCCCTCGAAGCCATCGATGCCGCCTCACTGGCGGCGCTCACCACAACTGAATCCCCCGAGAACTCATGAAGACCGCATTCCACGTCATCTACACGGCTTTGGCCCTCAATTTCATCATCCCGGTCTGCGTGTACATCTTTGCGCCGGACGTGGCCATCGGGCAGTTTGCCGCCATCGGCGACCCGCTCGGCTTCACCTATGCCCACACCGAGGACTCGATGTTCTGGCGCGTGCTGGGCATCGCCAACGTGGCAACCCTCGGCTTCTGCTGCGTCCTTCTGCAGGTCGACCTGCGCCGCTGGTTTGCAGTCTTGGCCCCGCTCGTCTTCCTCAAGAGCTGCGCGAGCATCGGCTTTGGCGTGGCCTTTGTGTTCGAGCCGCACCCCGCGTATTTGGCGGCCTGCCTGTTTGACGCGGCCACGGTCGGAGCCATGCTGTTCTTTGCCACCCGCGCTCTGCACGAGCTCGACGCCAATCAGCAGTCCGCCCCCGTGCTGGCGTGAAGACGGTCCTCCGTGCTCTCGTGCCTGGCTACGAGGGGCAGCCCTTGGCACCGTATCTGCCGGCGCACATTCGCCTCGCGCTGCGCATGTCGGTGCTGCTCGCGGTGCCCTACTCCTTGTACATGCACTGGCGCCCGTTTTCGCTGTTGAGTGCCTCGCAGCGTGAACAGGTGCTCGACGCGATGGCACACAGCTCCCTTGCCCCTGTGCGCGGGGTCGTGCAGTGGTGGAAGCTCGTGGCCTGGACCACGTCGTGCCACTGATCAACGGCTCCACGGTGCCTGTGGACGACACGGCGGACTTTGTGGTTGTCGGATCCGGTGCGGGCGGCGGAACCGTGGCGCGCTGGCTCGCTGAAGCCGGGCACGACGTGATCATCGTCGAAGAGGGGGCACCTCCTCGTGCTGCTGCCAACACCGCCGACGCCGTGGCCACCCTCTATAGAGACGGGGGTGCTCAAGCGGCGTTCGGCATGGATGTGCTGCCCTTGCTGCAGGGGTGCGCGGTCGGCGGGACAACCGTCATCAACGGTGCCATCCAGGTGCCCTTTCCCGAAGCGGTCTATCGAGAGTGGGTGGCGGCAGATCCAGCGTGGGGCAGCTTGCTGCCGTGGCGACAGCTCGAGCAAGCGCGCGAACGGGTCGATGCGGCCTTGAACATTCATGCGACCCCGAGGGATCTATGGGGAGGAAACGGGTCTGCGATGCGGCGAGCTCTTGGCAGCGAGGCGCACCCCACACGACGGAATGTGCGGGGTTGCAAGGGCTCGGCGCGATGCATGATCGGCTGCCCAAATGGGGCGAAGCAGAGCACCGATGTGGCGATGATTCCCGCTGCGATGTCGCACGGCGCCCGTGTCTATGCGCAGTGTGCTGTTCAAAAGATCACGGTGATAGGCCGACGCGCTCGAGGCGTCAGTGCTCGGTTCTCATCTGGCGCTACAGGTACTTTTCATGCCCGCAGGGCCGTGATTCTGGCCGCCGGCGCCGTGCACAGTCCGTGGTTGTTGCTGCGGTCCGGTGTACGGGTTGGGGCCGGCTTCACCTGTCACCCCGGAGCCGCGATGGCCGGCCTATTTCCGGACGCCATCCACAACAGACCCGAAGCCAGTCAATCGATGGAGTCGCTGGCCTACCTCGCCGAGGGCATCAAGTTCGAGAGCTTGCTGATGCCTAGCGCCCTGCAAAAGGCGCGGGTTCCGGGTGTCGGCGAGCAGCTCACCCGGCGTGTTGCACAGCTCGATCGAGTCGCGCTGTGGGGTGTGGCTGCACGGGCGCAGGCTCGGGGCCGCGTGATGCGTGGCCCATTTGGTCCGATGGTGCTCTATACCCCCACTGTGGCGGACCGGCGGATCCTGTTGAAGGGCTTGGCACGGCTGGCGGTGGCGATGTTCGACGCGGGCGCGGTCGAGGTCTGGCCGTCGGTGCATGGCGCTCCAGATGTGATTCGCAGCCGCGAGCAGGCGATGAGGATCGCCGATTTGCCGCCCGGGGCGGGGGCTATTCCGATGGTTGCAACTCATCTTTTCGGAGGCGTGCCCGTTCGTGAGCGGTTTCAGGTGCCCGGCGTGGACGGGCTTGTGTTGGCGGACGCATCTCTGTTTCCGACGAACCTAGGCGTCAACCCGATGTCAGCCATCACAGCGGTCGCCACGGTCGTTGCCGAGGCTTGGGCCTGACCCGTCAGATTGGGGTCAAATGCTCCGCCGTTTTTACCGATGAAGGAAATATGCCGCCTCGTTCCTTGGTGCGTTGTGCACTTTTCTTTGCACGCTAAAACGCCAAGAACGACGGATACCCAGATAAATCGGGACAAATGATCGAGATCCCGGTTGACGTGGTGGGCTGACTACGGCAAATTAGACCTCGGACAGGTCCTCTCATCTGTCCAGCGTGGTCGTAGCGGCAGCAATCAAACCTTTTGCCGCGAACACGTAACGATTCTCCTCTGATGCTGTCAGGAGGGGGGCAAACCCGAGAGATTGTGAGAATAATATGCCCACCGAAGAGCTTTTTGGCGCTTACAACTTCCTTCTGGAGATTTCCGGTATCACCGGCGACTCCAAGACCATCGTTGGCGGCTTCAAGACCGTTTCCGGCATGGACTCCGAGACTGAAGTCATCGAGTTCAAGCAAGGCAACGATCGCGTTGTTCGTAAGAAACCAGGTCGCACCACCTACGCGAACATCGTCCTCGAGCGTGGCTACACCGCCACCGACGACCTGTGGCAGTGGCGCAACAACATCGAGAAGGGAATTATCGACCGCCGCAGTGGCTCGATCATCATCCTCGATCAGGACCTGACGACCGAAGTCGCACGCTACAACTTCTACGAAGCGTGGCCGGCGAAGTGGTACGTGCCGGACATGGATTCCGACTCCTCCGCAATGGCGATCGAGAAGATCGAGCTTGCAGTCGAGAAGGTCGAGCGCGCCAAGTAAGGCAACCTCAAGATCTAACGAGAGCCTCCGTTCGCTTCGGCGAACGGGGGCTCTCTCCTTTTGGATCTGCAATAGCGAATTAGCTTCCGCGTATTGAACTGCGCTGACCTTGCGCCTGATTCAGTAGTGCCGGTCTATCGCAGGTCCCTGTCCGCATAGGCGGTCAGGGTGTGCTCAGACGCGTCATGCAACACGACGTGGCCGCGGGCGACCATGGGGCGTGTGCTCGACGAGGCCGCCAGTCTGGCCGTCCAACGCGGGTCGCCGCTCCTTCTCCAAAAGCCGGTGGCGAAGCCTAGCGCGTCGACGCAGACCACATGGCGGTAGTCCTGGCCGCAACGCCAGGCCCCGTGATCACGGGTCCATGATGAGAGTGCTGAGCCGGCAGGCGCCTGGACAGGATCATGTGCCGGCAGGTCGGTCCGCCATTGAGCTGCCCAGAACAGATCGCGGGCACTTCCTCCCCAGGTGACATCGACGGTGCGCACGGCGCCGGGTCCCCACGCTGAGCGCTCGAAGATGACGCGGTTGTTCATCAGCACCGGCACACCGGCGTCGGATCCGATGTCCAGTTGCCAGTCTGCATCGACGCTCGGGCCGGTGATCGTGAACACGCCGGTCCACAGCGCGGCGAGCACACCGGACAAGAAGGTGGGTCCAGTGGGGGACAGGACAGCAGGGAGCATGGCTAGCTGGACGCCGCGGCGCCACTTTGGTTCCCGGCTGGGCCCAGGAATCGAACGATGTGCGCTGCCACCTCGTCTGGGGCTTCGTTGTGCAGGAAGTGCCCAGCGCCGTCGACCCACACCAGCTCGTAGGATCCGGTGAAGCAGTCCGCGGTGCGGTGGAACATGGCCACATCAGACGCGCCGTCGGTTGTGCCCGCCAGAGTCATGGTCGGCACCGACGTCTTGCCCTGCTGCAAGGCGATGCCCGCTCTGCCCCTGGAGGTGAATGGCGATGCACCGAGGGACCAGTAATAGCCCAGCGCCGCGTCGAGTCCCCCGGGGGCGGCCATGCACGCCTTCACCTCGGCGAGGGTCTCGATGGGCACGTCCCAGTTTGGTGACCAGCGCCGCATGGTCGCCTCGATGGCGGCGTAGTCATCGCGTCGCAACCGCCAGCGGACCCCAGGAATCTGGAATGTGGCGAAGTGGTAGGACTTGAGCAGCCCAGACAGGGTGGGCGGTGACAGCGCCGCTGCGTGCGGTATTGCCAAAGTGACCATCTTCTCGATGCGTTCAGGGGCCAGATTTGCCGCGCCATGTGTGTGGAACGAGCCCCAATCGTGGCCGATGAGCACCGCA
>Ga0114932_10004148_pt1 | contig 13762 bp, 16 predicted proteins | sample 2SBtaG_2_FD_87286 | JGI IMG/M metagenome (GOLD analysis project Ga0114932, IMG submission 87286) | Deep subsurface microbial communities from Kolumbo volcano to uncover new lineages of life (NeLLi) - 2SBTROV12_ACTIVE470 metaG | ecosystem: Environmental > Aquatic > Marine > Volcanic ...
CACACCACGGTGATGTAGCCACGCCCGAGCTCGGTCCAGACCACGGCTGTGCCGGCCGCCTGCAGGACGCCCTTCATCTCTAGGCTCGACGCACCCACCGCGTCGTAGACCAGCGCGTGGTTGTACCCCGCACCCGCGACCTCGAAGCCAGCGACGAACAACAAGAAGGCCAAGCCGGCGGTGGCCGCAGATTCGGGACCGGATTGTTCAGGGTCGCCGCGAAGCATCGCCAGGGCTGCCAGCAAGCCCAGGGCCAAGTACACCGGCATGCGCACGGGGTAGAACACGTTCATGTCCATGCCGAACATCACGGCAGCGGCGTAGTGCCTGGCAACCCCGCCGACGAGCAACAGCACCAGCACCGCGGCCATTGCAGCGGGCATATAGACCTTTTGCTGGCCGCGAATCGACCCGACCACACAGCCCAGCAGCAGCAGCAGGACAGATGGCACCATCAGAAAGTGCGTCCAACCGATGGGCAGCAGTCCCTGGGACAGCGTCAGCCCATAGACCGTGAGCGACAATGGAGCGGGCGCAGCTAGACCTGCGGTGTAAGCCGCCGACATGCTGCTGGCTCCCGTGAACCAACAGGCCAGCAGCACCAGCCCCAGCGGGCTCACAGAGAGCACCGCAGGAACGGGCTTGCCCATTGCAAGTGCTGTGGCCACGCCCAGACAGCCCACGAAAGCGATGGCGCTGGCCGCGTAGACGATCATCGGTAGCTGCCCATCATCTGTTCAAAGAGCGGAGCGGCATCGGCCCCGAATGCCAAGGTGCCGGCGACAGCGCCCATCAGTCCGAGCATGACCCCGGCGTTGTGGCTCGAGTCATCATCCATCGCTCCGGCCGCGCCCAGCAGGGCCACGCCCCATGCCGCAGCTATCGCCAACCAGGACCAGAGACGCCCGCCGTTGACGAGCGCCAAGCCGTTGGTCATCAGTGTGATCTTGGTCTCAGATGAGGCGTGGGCCACGGCTTCGAACACCATGATCTGATTCATGGCCACCGTGCCCATCTCGCACAGGGTGACCAGAATCGGGAAGGCCAAGGCCGCTGCCGCCGCCGCTGTGGGGCCGGCATTGGGTTCTTCGGGGTCACTCGAGGGCGCTGAGGACAGACCCGCGGCGATGGCGATGGTGGCCACGGCATAGGCCGGGGCATTGATGTAGCCCGCACCGGATGTATAGGCCGCGATGGCCGATGCCAGGGCTGCGAGGCCCCCGAGGGCGATGGCAATGATGGCCGGCCCCGGACGACGCTCTCCACGAATGGCCGCAACCGCACCGGTCAGCACGATGAAGCCGAGTGCGGGAAGCATCAGGAACAGCTTGGGCAGGGCGTGCATCATGATGCTGACGCTGATGCCCGCCGCGATCAGCGTCGCCTTCATTTCTGCCGAGGCGTGGGCAACCGCCTGCAGGCTCTGGGTGATGGCCATGCCTTGGGCGGCCAACGGTGCGAGCACGCCGACGAAGAGGCCAAACAGTGCGACTGCAGGTGGGAAGCGCTTGTTCATGCCCCAGGCGATGACGGCCACGAGTCCCAAGACGAGCGTCAGCAGTACGGCTACCGGCAGCCAGTAGGCATACGGGCCGGCCTCCTTGAACCACATGACGAACTCGACCAGTGCGCACCTCGCTGTCCACGTACGGCCAGACTACTGCTTGTCGGCCTTTTTCTGAGCCTTCGCCTTCAATTTGCAGCTGGCTGTGACTCCGCGCGCGCACCCGGCACCGGCGGCAGAAGCGGCGATTTCGTAGTTCTTGTCGACGCCCAGTCCCTTGTAGTGCTGCAGGGCAAAAAGGTAGCAAGACCAGCCATCCTTCAGCTGACAGCAGCGCATCCTTGGCGGTGCGTCCTTCGACATCTCGCCCTGCTTGTGGCAGCGCTTGAGGCCCGTCTGTTCGGATTGCAGGCTCTGAGACAGGGCGAGGGAAGCGAGAAGCAGAGCGATCACGCACGCAGTCTACTCCGACTTTCTGGAACTTTCTGCTTGCCATCTGGTGCGGAATGAATATTCCTTCCGCGTCATGAGCACCAAGGCCACCAAGCGTGAAGACATCGAGCGAGCAGCCATCGAGCTGTTCGGTCAGCGTGGCTTCCACGGCACCTCGATGCCCGAGCTTGCCAAGGTGGCGGGTGTGGGCCCGGGCACGATCTACCGGCACTTTCAGAACAAAGAAGCGCTGGTGAACTCGCTGTACCAGAAGTGGAAGATGCAGCTGGGAACCGAGGTGTACATGAACCTGCCGATGCAGGGCTCATGGCGGGCTCGCTTCAAGGGCATGTGGCGCGGTCTGTTCGCGTTCAACGCCAATAATCCCGGCGTCATCGACTTCCTCGACTTTCATCACCACGGCACCTACCTCGACGAACAGAGCAAGATGATCGAGGCACAGTCCGTGACCGTCCTCTTTGCGCTGGTGGCTGGGGCCCAGGTCGAGGAAATCCTCGTCGACCTACCTCCGCCTGCGCTTCTGGCCATGGCCTACAGCAGCTTTATTGGCTTGGTGCGGGCCGAACGCGAGGGCTACATCCAGCTCGATGAGGCGCTCATCTCACTCACCGAAGAACGCGTCTGGGCCATGATCCGTCGCTGACTCCCCCTTTTTTTACCCTCGATTCCGCCTCGGCGGAATGAATATTCCTTCCGCTTTGGAGACTCTCATGAACAAGATCATCCTCATCACCGGCGCCACCAGCGGCATCGGTCGTCACGCTGCCCTTTACCTCGCCGAACTGGGCCACACGGTCATCGCGACGGGACGCCGGCAGCATGCTCTGGACGAGCTCAAGGCTGAAGCCGCACACCTGAAGTTGCAGGTCCTGCGGCTGGACGTGACCGATGCCCAGTCCATCGCGGCGGCCGTGGTGGCGGTCGACGACTTGACCGGTGGCTACGGTCTGGACGTGCTCATCAACAACGCCGGCTATGGCCAGGGCGGGGCGGTGCTCGATGTCGATGACGACGCGATTGTGGCCCAGTACGAGACGAACGTCTTCGGGGTCATCAAGGTCACACGGGCCTTTGCACCCGCGATGATTGCCCGTCAGAGCGGTCAGATCATCCAGGTCAGCAGCCTGGGAGGCCGAGTCACGCTGCCGATGATGGGGGTGTACAACAGCACCAAATTCGCGCTGGAGTCTCTGTCAGACGCCATGCGCATCGAGCTGGCCCCGTTCAATGTGAGCGTCGTCGTCGTCGAGCCGGGAAGCATCGCAACGAACTTTGGCGCCACCATGCAGGACACGGTGGTGCCCAAACGAACCGGTCCTTGGGCCCAGGTCTACAGCCACACGGACTCCATCGCCCGGTCGTTTGAGCAGTACAGCTCGGGTCCCATCGTCATCAGCCGGGTTCTCGCCCGAATCGTGGCCAGCCGGTACCCGCGAGCCCGGTACATGGCCCCTTTCCGCGAGGCGTTTCTGATTGTGCTGGGCACCTGGCTTCCGTCGTTTGTTGTCGATCGCATCTTGGCGCGGATCTTCGGACTCCACCTCGCCACCGCCCCCCAAACCGCCAGCGTCTCGCTGGCCGCCTAGGAGTTGACCATGCTCATTCTTACCCTGACCGCATTCGCCTCTGCCGCCGAGCCCGACTGGGACTCTCTGGCATCCACCGATGGCTGGAAGGACCTCGGCACCCGCTCGTCGGATGTCGGAGACGTCGAGGTGCGCAGCAAGTACGTCGATGACGTCGGCTGTGTCGAGGGCCGCACCGTCGTTTCGGCTTCTCCAGACTCGCTGGTGGCCGTGACCCGGGACATGGTCAGCTCGATTGATTGGTCGACAGCCGCGGTGGCCCTGTCCGAGGAGGTCGAGCGCACCGACGCGGACCACTTCGTGCTGTTCCAGTACTACGACAGCCCGGGCTGGACCTTTTCGTCTGACCGCTACTGGGTGATTCGCGGGGTGTCCGCTGCCGATGAAGAGGGCGGGTCCTACCGGTGGCAGCGCGTCGATGCGCAGACGGTCTTTCCCGCTGCGCATGCCAAGGCGATGGCGCGCAGCAGCGGTGCGGTCGAGCCGCCCACCAACTACGGGGAGTGGCAGTTTGAGCCGACCGAGCAGGGCACAAGCGTCACCTACAGGGCGTGTGCGGACATCGGCGGTCGGGTGCCCGGCAGCATCGTGCAGTGGCTGAACACGAGCCAAGTTCCGAACTTGGTGGCGGACCTCGTTCAAGAGGCCGAGCGTCGGTAGGCCCTCAGGGAGCGACGGGGTCGGCTTCGGCCTTGCTGTCGCCCTTGGGGCAGACTTTTACGGTGATCGGAAAGTGGGTGATGCCCTCGTCTTGCACGAAGAGCACCCGCTTGAAGACCGCCCGGTAGGCCAAGCTCGGCTGCATCTCGCCCATCCAGCGGGGGTCTGGGTTCAGGTCGGCGGGACAGGGGTCTAGGTCCACCTCGACCTCTTCGAAGAACAGCGGACCGGGCATCGCGGGAGACGCGGTGGCTGTGATGGCGACCTCGGTGCGGCCGGCCTTGTAGACCGTCCCGAACAGGATGGGAAGGATGGGACCCGGGGTGTCTTCAGGACACTCGATGAGCACCTTTTTGTGATCGAGTTTGTTCAGCTCGTCTAGCAGCAGGATGTGCACGCCGTTGACCACATTCGCGTCGTTCCAAGGCCGAATGACCGTGCCGTTGAGCCGCACATCGCCGCCCATCAGTGAGACGTGATCGGTGCCAGGCGGAAGCTGGTAGTCGACGGGCTTGGCGGTGGGGATGCAGGCGAGCATCACTAAGAGCATCAGCATGGGAACCTCGTAGCCCGGCACCGGTCCTACCGACCAGGGAGGGCAGCCATGCGTTTCAGGGCACTTGGATTCATGGGCGTGTCACTGGCATGCGGCCTCAGCGCCGCGGTGGTGGTCGGTGTGTTGTTTCAAGGCTGGAATGAGGCGATTGAAGTCGCCGCCTTTCGCGACCTGCGGCCCGTGGTCGCGGTGGTGCAGCCGGTCGAGGCCGGCGATGTGCTCAGCCGCGACGACCTGCAGCTGATCTCGGTGGAGCGTCAGTTTGCTCCGGATGGGACCTTTGACGAACCCCAGATGGCGGTGGGACGCATCGCGCGAGAGCGACTGATTCCCGGCGAGCTGCTGCGCACCGAGCGCTTGGCGCCTGCGGGCAGCCGTGAGGGACTCGGCGTGCTGATCCCGGCAGGCATGCGAGCCGTTGGCGTGAACGTCGACGAGGCGAGCGCAGTCTCGGGATTCCTGTCACCGGGCAACTACGTCGATGTGGTGGTCTCGATGCAGTCGGTCGCGGGCAAGAGGCAGATCGAGACGCACACGGCCCTCGAGGCCATGCGGGTGCTGGCCATCGAAGATCGATTTGTGACCCTGGCCGCGAGCCCTGAAGAAGCCACCCTGCTGGCCCACGGGCAGTCCGAGGGCGAGGTCACCCTGACCCTGCGAAACAACCTGGACCTCGCCAAAGCCGACTAGGCCGAGGGGCAATGTCGCTCACAGCGACAGTGAGGTGGGCTTGGGCGCCCAAGAGCGACCTCGTGTCGCGTGGCGCGACGTGGGTCTCCCATGCGGCAATGGCGACGCACCGGTGAGGTGAGCCGCCCCAACAATGAGACGGGGAGCGAGGTCGGAACCTCACTCCCCGCGGGACCCGACCGGCCATGCGAAACCGGTCGAGATGATGCTTGCTCTAGAGCTCGCAGTCGTCCCCAGTCTCATCCGGCGGAGGCTCTTCGCCGTCCGTGCCGTCCGTGCCATCAGAACCGTCGGATCCGTCGGTTCCATCAGGGTTGTTGCACGGGTCGGACGCGCCTTCATCGGGGTGCGTGTCCAGCGCGTCGTCGAAGAAGTCGACAGTGCCGTCTTCGTACTCGATCAGCAGGTCACAGGCGCCCTCGGCCTCCGCGTCGATCTCGAGGACCAACGTGATGGAGTCAGCGGTCGCTTCCCAGTGCAGGATGATGCAGTCGCCAAACACTTGGACATCGCTGCAGGTCGACAGGTCGTCGCCCTCGTTGCTCACCACATCGACGATGAGCGTGTCACCGGGGTGTGCTGCATCGGGGAAGCAGGTGTAGTCCTCGGCATCCTCGGTGTCTTCGGGCGGCTCGGTTGCCGGGTCCTCGTTGCCGTCGAACTCGTCTTCCCAGTCATCTCCCCAATCTTCCCAATCATCTCCGTCCCAGCACTCGGGGCCGCAGCCGTCTCCACCTTCGTAGTAGATGCAGCCGCTGCCGAACAACGAACCCAGAACCAACAGACTGATTGCGCCAAAACTCTTCATGGTGTCTCCCATCTCAGTGTCCAGCCGCTTTCCCATCGGCCTCGCACTTGAGACACCACCCCGCCGATCCAGCGCTACCGCTTTCTGAGATCAAATTTCGTTCGGTGCGGATCAGAGGTTCGCGACTGGACAACCAGGGAGTGGCGACTGCGGGGGCACTGGGCGTCCGCCACATGCGGAGCCGGACTGAAGATCAGGGTCTGGGATGCGGAGCCGGACTGAAGATCAGGGTTTGGGATGCGGAGCCGGACTGATTGCAGGAAGGGCCTTCGACAATCGGCGTTGGCTCGTTGGTCGCCCGTCAGTTCTGTCTCGACACTGATCTTCAATGCGGCTCCGATGGGGTGACCCTGATCTTGAACCGGGCTCCGCGACCGCGTCAGCTCTTGGGTTTGACCTGCTTCCACACCGTGCCGAGCGCCTTTCGTGTCGCCCGCTCGGTCTTGGCCACCGCACCATCAGCGGCGAAGGTTGCGGCCTCCCAGTTGCGTCGCCACGGCTCGGCCTGGGCGGCCCGTACTCCCACAACCCTCATTCCGGGAAAGAGGACGCGCGCGGTGACCGCTCGACGCAGCAATCGAGGCTCCATCACACCGTTTGCCTCCATGCGCAGGGCGGTGTGCACTCCGGCGGCAGTCGCGATGCCTGCCCAGCCGAAGGGAACGGCGAGGGTACTCATGAGCTCGGGAGACAGAGCGGTGTAGCCGATGACCATCAGGGGGCGTGCAAGGGTGGCGACGGCGTGCTCGTCCTCTTCGCTGAACCACGACAGCCCAAAGTGCAGCCCCGGGTGGGTGTGAATCGAGATGCGACCTGGTCCGGGGTCGGGCGGCATGGCGACCATGTTGGCCGAGCCGGTGTGCTCGATGCGGAAGTCCTCGACGACGAACACCTCGTCCCCTGGCAATCCGGAGGCTTCGATCTCGCCGGTGGTGGCCTTGCGCAAGGCGCAGGAGCCGGCCGCTTCGAGCCCGATTCGCGTGGACTCGACCAAGATGTCGCGCAGGGCCGTGTCGACGTCAGCTGGGGCGAGAATCAGATCGGGAATGGCGGGCAGAGTGTCTCCTTGTACCCAATGTAAGCACCTAAATGGCCCCGGCCGCAGCTGCCGCGAAGAGCGCAATGATGGCGGCCAACGATGTGAACACCGTGCAGCAGTACGCGCCGACGATGAACAGGTTGGTCGCGCCGAGTGCAATTCCGGCGGCGGGCAGGGCGGGCGAGCGGTCGGCTTCGTTTGCCTGCATGAAGCCGACGGCACCCGTGATCACCGCAACCAACGACAACGCGGCGCCGAACAAGATGACGAAATAGCCCAGGCCCAGAATGCTCGCGAACACGCAGCAGAACCAGGACAGCAGGCCCAGCGTGCCCATCACCACCGAGATGATGCCGATCACATCGGAGTGCTCAACCTCGATCTCGTCGTCGTAGCTCACAACCGCAGTGTACCCGGCTTGGGCGAGACGAAGCTCGCCGCTCCTTGGTGAGGTCGGCGAGGTGAGGTCGGCGAGACGAAGCTCGCCGCTCCTTGGTGATCGGCGAGACGAAGGTCGCCGCTCCTTGCAGGGGCTACGAGCCTAGGTGGAAGCCGAGCCCGGCGGAGCCCGACAGCACCACGCCGTAGCGCCGGTCGTACTCGCCGCGGACTTCGCCCTGCAGGAAGTAGCGGGGGGTCGGGTAGTAGCGCACGTTGCTGCCCACGCTGTAGATCTCGCGCCAGCCCACCTGGTCGCCGACGGTGAGCCCGACGCCGACCGCGCCAAAGACGGCCGGCCGCCAGTGGTCCGCGTCGATGCCCATCATGGCGCGAGCACCGGTACGCACCTCGCCATTGTCCGTCCTGACCTCGCCCTCGACGGGTGCCGGATTGGCCACCCAGCCTGTGCGGTCCATGCCGATGCTGAAGCCCTTGGCCACCATCCAGTCCACGGCCACGCCCGACGCATAGGGGTAGCCCAGGTCAGCAGACCAGCCAGTCTCGAGACTGACCGTCATTCCGCCTTCGGGGCGCGCCCAGGTCAAGTCGGTGTTCTTGCGTGTCTTGGCGCCGTACACCGCGTCGTTCACGTTCCAGAAGTACAGGGCCATGCCCAGGGTCGTGAAGAAGTTCGGACCGGTGACCGCGCCGCTCTCGAGGCTGGTCGGGCGGTCCAAGATCGTGAGGCCCCAGGCACTGCCGTTGAGCGCCAGCGTTGACAGAAAGAAGCCAAGGCCGTCCCCCCATCGACCTTGGTAGGCCTGTCCCAGACCGGGCAATAGCGCCGAGCCAATGCCGGCGGCTGCGGGCTGATTCTTGAAGCTGATGGGGGGCAGCTCGATGTTGGGTGGCCCCACGTCGAAGTTCTTTGGAATGCGGATGAGCAGCGCGTCATCTTCTTCTTGAATGAGCTTCTTGTTGGAGTCTGCGGGCGGCGCGGGTGCGCCGTAAACCAACACGTCGTCGGTGCTGGTCGCGCGGACTGGCTTGGCCTTGCACATCAGCCCGTCGTTCTCGATCTGAATGCGCGCTTCGTCGGCCTCGGGACCGTATCCCTGGGCGGCGGTGCACTGCTCGGCGGACGCGAAGTCGCTGCCCTTGTACCACTCGTCCACAGGCGCGGCTGCGGCCGCTCCGCCCTCATCACCCGCGTCTGCACTTCCGGCCGCACCATCGTCGCCATCGGTGACGGCATCGTCGGGCAGGTCCATTGCCGGGAACTCGACTGTCGCACCTTTCTCGGTGCCAGCCTCGCCCTCAGCGGCGCTCCAGCGGTCAATGATCATCTCGGTGCCCTCGGCGAGGTGCACCTTGACCTCCATGTGGCGGCCATCGAGGCGGCGCTTGAGCACGTAGGTTCCCGGCTCGAGCGCCAGGGTTACCGCCCGGTCATCGAGCTTGGCGACCTCGGCCACCGGAAGCTTGTCGACACCACGCAAGACGGTGATCTCGCCATTGACCTCGATCGGAAGCACGATGTGCGCCGTCGCGGCCTGAACCTCGGTGAGCTTGAGGTCGCCGTTGCCCTGCAAGCGGAAGTCGTAGGCGGGGTGCTGCGGGCCAGCGTCGGTGCCGGCGGTCCGCGCAACGGTCCGGTCATATGCGTAGGAGTAGGACTCGCTCAGACTGACCCAGCCATCGCCGGTGTCCGCAGCGCCGCGCAGGCCCGAGACCAAGTAATGGGTAAAGAAGCTGCCCTGAAGGTTGGCGGACTCCTGTGCATCCTCGTCTGCGGCGGAAGCGGCGATCCATGCCTCGCCCTCAGCATCGAGTCCCTCCTCGAGGAAGGGGGAGTCGACGGTCGCGCCCTTGACCTTGGTGACGGCCCCCGAGCGGCATGCGTCCAAGATGCCAAGGTGCACGTCCGCATCGATGGCTCGGATGGCGGCTTTGAGCTCCTCGTAGTCATAGATGTCTTCGTACAGCTGCAAGCCGCGCGCATCGGCGTGGCCCGAGTAATAGAACAGGAACAGGGTCTCGCCGTCCGCTTGGTCGAGATCTCCACTGATCTCGGCCAGGGTGTTGGCCAGTTGCTCGGCACTTGGGCTGTTGAGCACCTCGACGCGTCCCTCGTCGAAGCCGCCAATGCTCTCGAGCACTTCGGCCACGCGCCAAGCATCGTTGTGCGCGTACTCGAGCGTTGGCAAGTTGGCGCCGCCGTCGTTGGCGCCGACGATGAGTGCACGGCGGGTCACGGTCTCGGCGGTTGCGACGCCGGAGGACAGGAGAGCCAGTGCGAGGATTGAATGCCTCATTTCTTGTTCTCCAGGGTGACGGTTTCGAGGTGATTCGGGTGGGGGACCGCCCCGGCTTCAATCATCTTGCGCACCGATGCGGCGGACGGCTTGCTTGCCGTGAACACCGCATGGAATTGCTGCTTGCCCAGCGTATTGTCGAGGGACAGGGCGAACGGTGCTTTCTGCCAGCCGTTGTCGGTCCCATCGGCCTGCCACGTGCCGTAGACCTCGACCGTCCCGGTGCTGTCTTCGCCGGCCAAGGTCACCCAGGCGGCTGGGGGCTGCCGAACCCGCAGCTGAATCTTGTCGCCGGGATGGACCGCGTCGCCTTGACCAAGCGCCTTGGGGCCGACTTCGCGTTGGACCCAGGCCTCGAGGTGGCTGTGGCTGCCCTTGGTGGTGGTGTTGTCGCCGATGCTGCCCGAGCCGGTTGTGGGGGGCTGAACTGCTGGAATGATGAGCAGAATGGCGGCCATGGCCAACATCGGCATCGCCAGCCAGGTGGACCACTGCCCGACCCACGACGGCTGGGCGGCGGCCGGTTCCTTCATCGCCGGCGGGACGGGCTCGAGCTCGAAGGCGGCCCGATTGTTCTGCTGAGCGCCCAGGCGCTTGCTGCAGCGCTCGCACTCACTCAGGTGGGACTTGGCCATCGCCAGGTCTTCGCCCTGCAGCTCGCCATAGCGGTATCGATTGAGCTTCAGTGTCGAGAGGTGGGGGCTCATCGTAGTGCCTCCTCGAGCCACGCTGGCGGGTTGGTGGCGATTGCTTTGCGCCAAGTTGAGATGCGTTTGCGCACGGCGGCTGCGGTGACACCCAGCAGTTCGCCGGCCTCGGCGTGGGTCATGCCGTCGTAGTAGTGGTACAGAACCGCCGCCTGGGTGCCTTCATCGGCGGTGTCCAGCAGGCGGCTCACCAGATCGCGGAGCTCGTGGCTGGCCAACATTCCGTCTTCGACGCCAATGGGCAGCGGTTCATCAATCAAATCTTCGGGATGCCGTTTTTTCGTGCGAATTCGGTTCAGGCAAGTGGTTGTGGTGATCTTAAAGAGCCACGTCGATGGGCTGCTGTCCCCGCGAAACTTGTCCTTGTAGCGGTGGGCCTTGAGGAAGACCTCTTGCGCCACTTCTTGAGCGTCGGCGTCGTTGCGAAGCAGACTCCGGCACCGTCCGAGGACCATGTCCCCGTACCGTCGGTACAGTGCCGCAACATCCATCTCCATTGACCGGACAGATACCGCGGCGCGTGCGGGGGCGCCTGTCATCGCCATAGCTGGTGGCATCTTGTCCTCAGGGTCCATGGATCCGGTTTCCGCTGGTTGGACACCGCCCCGCGCGAACTCCGCTACCGGAATGCCGGTTTTCTTTTGCGGTAGCCTGCGCCCATGCAGATGAACTCACTCCGCCGCAAGCTAGCCATTGCCACCTGGAACCCTCCCAAAGAGGGCAACATCTACGGCAAGCTCACCCTCGATGTGACCGAGGCGCTCGCCTACATCAAGTACAAGCGCAAGACATCGGCCAACAAGATCACCATCACGACCCTGGTAGGAAAGGCCGTCGCTGTGGCCCTGACCAAGGCACCTGGGCTGAACGGGCGCATTCGCTTCGGCTCGTTCATTCCCCATCCCTGGGTCAACATCACCTTCCTCGTCGCCCTCGAAGGCGGGTCGGACTTGGCGACGGTCGTCGTCAAAGACGCAGACCAGAAGAGCATCGACGACATCGCGGGCGACCTTCGCGCTGGCGCCATGAAGCTGCACAAGGGCGAGGACAAAGACTTCAACAGCACCAAGGGCCTGATCAAGCTCATTCCCAGCTTCATGCTCGGCTACATCCTGTCGATTGTCGGCTACCTGACCAGCGTGCTCGGGCTGGGTGGCGGCGGGCTCAAGCCCTTTCCTGCGGGTTCGGCCATCATCACCAACGTGGGTGTATTCGGCCTCGACGAGGGCTTTGCGCCTCCGACTCCGTTCCTGCACGTGCCCTTGTATGTGCTGATGGGTGCGGTCAAGGACAGCCCTCTGGTCGTTGATGGCGAGATCAAGATCCGCCAGACCCTGACGGTGACAGCGACCATCGACCACCGCTTCATGGACGGCGCCCAAGGTGGTGCGCTGGCCAAGACCATGCGCAAGCTCATCGAGACGCCGTGGAGCCTCGACGGGCTCGAAGGTCGTCCCGACGACTATGACGCCGTTGTGGCGGCTGAAGATGCGCCCCAAAAGGCAGAGGAGCCCGCAAAGGACCCGGTACCGGCTCCAGAGTCGACCGGAGACGCAGCGGCCGGTGGAGCCGAACCAGCCAAGACCGCCGAGGCCACCGGTGGCGAAGAGCCCGCCAAAGTGAGCGAGCCGGCCCCCGCCGATGAACCGGCAAAGACGGACGCTCCCGTAGCCAAGTAGTTCGGGCGGGCCTCAATATCGCGGTGGATGGATCGATGATCCTTCCATGCGCATTCGTACTCAGCTGCTCATCAACAATGGCCTTCGAGATGGCTCTGCAGCATCCAGACATCGCCGTGATCTTGTTGGATGTACAGATGCCCGGCATGAGCGGCTTTGAGACCGCCGAGTGCCTGCGGTTTTCGAACAGCACCAAGGGCATTCCGATCATCTTCGTGACAGCGGGGGCTCGGGACTCGGCGCATGTCTTCCACGGGTACGAATGCGGAGCGGTGGACTACCAACCGACGTGCCTGTGATGCTCGACGGACTGCTTGGTCTGATGCGAATCACCGCGTCAGTGCCCCTGGTGCTCGAGGTCTCGGACAACTTCCCGTCGGTGCTGGACATCGACCCCGTGCGGCTGCACAGGAGGACATCTTCTCGGCGTTCAAGCAAGCCGCGGCCTCGACCACCCGCAGTCACGGAGGCACGGGCCTTGGCCTGTCGATCTCGTCTCGGCTGGTTGGGTTGATGGGAGGTCGGATCGACCTGGACAGCGAGCTGGGCCGAGGCAGCCGTTTCTCGTTTGTGGTTCAGATGCCCATTGGCAATGCCCTGCTGCACAAGCAGGCCGCCGAAGAGGACGTCGATCTGGCGGGCCTGCGCGTGTTGGTCGCGGACGACAACCAAGTGAACCGGATGGTCGCGCGCGCCATGCTCGAGCGTCAGGGCTGCGAGGTCACCACCGCCAACGATGGCTACGAGGCGGTCATGGCCTGGAAGAAGGACGAGTTCGACATCATCTTGATGGACTGGCACATGCCCAATCTCGATGGAGTTGGCGCGACCTTGCAGATTCGCGATCAAGAGGACGAGGGCAGCCACATCCCCATCATCGGCGCCACTGCGAACAACACCGTCGAGGCCAAGCAGGCCTGCAGGGAGGCCGGGATGGATGACTACATCGCCAAGCCCATGCGCCTGAAGCGACTTATTGAGATCTGCGCACAGTGGGCGCCGGCAGCGACGCGGAAGCAGCGACAGACCGGCTGAATCGCCTAGGGCTGGGGCGCTGGGTTGGCCGACAGGAAGGGGCGCATGAGCGAGGCAACGGTCTGCGGACGCTCGACCATGGGCGCGTGGCCGGTCTCGCTCATCATCTGAGTGCGGCTGTCGGGGATGCCCCCCGCAAAGACAGCTGCGGCACTCGGATGAATGACCCGGTCCTGGGCGCCCCAGATGATCAGTGTGGGTGCCTCGACCGTGGGCAGCAGCGGCTCGAGCGGAACCGGACGGGTGCGCAGGTCCCCCCAGATCTTGTCGTTGAACGGCCGGTGGTCCACGGCTTGTTTGGCCAAATAGGTCTTGGCGACCCCGGGAATCCAGGGAGGCTCGACAAAGA
>Ga0114932_10004151_pt1 | contig 13751 bp, 12 predicted proteins | sample 2SBtaG_2_FD_87286 | JGI IMG/M metagenome (GOLD analysis project Ga0114932, IMG submission 87286) | Deep subsurface microbial communities from Kolumbo volcano to uncover new lineages of life (NeLLi) - 2SBTROV12_ACTIVE470 metaG | ecosystem: Environmental > Aquatic > Marine > Volcanic ...
CGACGACAGGGGGTGACACACGACCACGATACGTAGGGTCCATGTCCGACGTGTTGAACGAGCTCCTCGATCTGTTGCAGCTCGAGACCCTGGAGCAGAACCTCTACCGAGGTCAGAGCCAGAACCTGGGCTGGGGCCGCATCTTCGGGGGCCAGGTGGTGGGGCAGGCCCTCTCGGCGGCGAGCCACACCGTGCCGTCCGATCGCGTGGTGCACAGCCTGCACGCCTACTTCCTGCGAACGGGCGAGGTCGACAAGCCGATCGTCTACGAGGTGGATCGCATCCGGGACGGGCGCAGCTTCACCACCCGACGTGTGGTGGCCATCCAGGACGGCCGGGCCATCTTCAACCTCGCGGCCAGCTTCCAGGTGGAGGAGGAGGGCTTCGAGCACGCCGATCCGATGCCCCCTGCGCCAGAACCCGAGGATCTGCTGAGCGAGGAGCAGATGGGTCGCAAGATCGCCGACCGCATCCCGCCACAGTTCAAGCCGATCGCGCTGGCGCGGCGTCCCATCGAGATCCGCCCGGCGAAGCCCTTGAACCCCTTCAAGCCGGTGCACCGACCGCCGACCAAGCAGATCTGGTTGCGCGCCGCTGGGCCGCTCCCCGACGACCCGGCCGTGCACCGCTACCTGCTGGCCTACGCGAGCGACTTCCAGCTGCTCACCACGGCCTTGCAGCCGCACGGGGTGAGCTGGATCAGCCCGCGCATCAAGATCGCGAGCGTCGACCACGCGATGTGGTTCCACCGTCCCTTCAAGATGGACGAGTGGCTGCTCTACGACATCGACAGCCCCAGCATGAGCGGTGGCCGGGCGCTGGTCCGGGGCCGGATCTTCGACCGCTCGGGCAGCCTGGTGGCCAGCGTTGCCCAGGAAGGGCTGACGCGCGATCGGTCACGCAAGGGCGCGGAACACACCCCAGCCGGCGGCTAGCGCCAACAGCGCGATGGTGCCGGCGGCGCCCCAGAAGCGCCCGATGCTGGTCCCGGGCTTGGCGCCGAGGCCGACGCGGTGCAGCACACGGGACAGGAGCAGGGTGGCGCCGAAGCCATGGAGCACCAGCGCGGGCGCACCATCGGCTTCGAGCAGGCCCAACAGGATCACGCAGAAGGGCACGTACTCGCCGAAGTTGGCGTGCACCCGGATCGATCGGCGCAGCGCCTTGTCCTGGCCGTGTCCGATGCCGACCCCGGCACGACGGCGGTGCCGGACGACCTCGAGCGACAGCACGACGTAGAGGAGGGCCAGCAGGCTGCCCCAGAGCAGGGTGACGTTCACGAGAGCCTCGGGTCGCGGGGACCGGCCACGGTCGTGACCTCGACGCCGTGGTCACGCAGGTAGCTCACGCCGTTCTCGCCGGCGTAGCCCCCCTCGACCACGAGCACACGGGTGATCCCCGCGTGGTGGAGCAACTTGGCGCACATCAGGCAGGGTTCGCCGGTGACGATGAGCCAGGCGCCTCGGGTCGGGACGCCGCCGGCGGCCGCGTTGCAGACCACGTTCATCTCGGCGTGGTGGCAGCCGATCTCCATGCGCGTGCCAGACCGGATCCCGAGGGAGTCCCGCAGGCAGACGTCGCCCCCGCAGAGCTTGCCGCCGCCCCGGGGCCCGCCGTTGTAGCCGTCCATCAGGATGACGTTCCGCTCGGGGTCCAACAGCAGGGCCCCGAAGGTGCGGCGCGGGCAGTTCGACGCCTCTGCGAGTGCCAGGCACTGCGCGATTCGGATGCGGATGTGCTTGTCCTTCATGGGCCTGCCCTATCCTCTGCCCTCGGAGGAGCGGCATGCAGGCCTGGGAGATCGCCCGCTTCGGCTTCGAGGGGCTCCGTCGGGTCGAGCGAGCGCCGCTGTCGCCGGGGCCCGGCCAGGTGAAGGTCGCGCTCCGTGCGGCGAGCCTGAACTACCGCGACGTGCTGATGGCGCGCGGACACTACAACCCGCGTCAGGCGCTCCCGCTGGTGCCCTGCTCGGATGGCGCGGGGGTGGTGGCGGCCGTGGGGGAGGGGGTCGAGCGCTGGCAGGTGGGGGATCGGGTCTGCCCGATCTTCGCGCAGTCCTGGATCGACGGCCCTCCCGACAAGGCCGCCCAGAGGTCCACGCTCGGCGGACCGCTCGATGGGTGCCTCGCGAGCGAGATCGTGGTCGAGGAAGCCGGGCTCGTCGCGATCCCGCCTCACCTCTCGTTTCAGGAAGCGGCCTGCCTTCCGTGCGCGGGGGTCACCGCGTGGTCGGCGCTCGAGGGCGTGGAGGCCGGCGACACGGTGCTGGTCCAGGGCACCGGCGGGGTGTCGCTCTTCGCGTTGCAGCTCGCGAAGGCGCGCGGCGCGAGGGTGTTCCTCACGAGCTCCAGCGACGCCAAGCTCGAGCGCGGACGCGCGCTGGGAGCGGACGAGACCCTGAACTACCGGGACGAGCCGCGTTGGGGATCCGTCGCCGCGGACTGGGCGGGCGAGGGCGTGGACTGCGTGGTCGAGGTCGGCGGCGCGGGCACCTTGGACCAGTCGCTGCGGGCCGTGCGCATGGGCGGTACCGTCGCGCTGATCGGGGTCTTGTCGGGCGTCGAGACCTCGCTCGCGGTCACCCGGATCCTCATGGCGGGCATCCGGGTGCAGGGGGTGTTCGTCGGCTCGCGCGCAGCCTTCGAGGCCCTCAACCAGGCGGTGGCGGCTGCGAGCCTGCGCCCGGTCATCGACCGCGTGGTGTCCTTCGATGAGGCTGCTGACACCCTCCGCGCGATGCCCGAGGGGCGCCACGTGGGCAAGCTGGTGGTGCGCACGTGACGCTCGACGAGCGGTACGAGGCGTGGAAGCAGCTGGTGGCCGATCGCCCGCTGCCCGTGGCACTCGTCGACCTCGACGCCGTCGACGCCAACGCGGAACGTCTCGCGCGGCCCGTCGTCGCCGCGGGCAAGTCGCTCCGGGTGGCGACCAAGAGCCTCCGCTGCCCGGCCCTCTTGCGCTACCTGCTCGACAAGGGCGCGCCCTTCGCCGGGCTGATGAGCTACCTGCCGGCCGAGGCTGCGTGGCTGGCGGAGCATGGCTTCGACGACGTGCTGGTGGCCTACCCGACCGCGCGGCTCGGCGACGCGGAGGTGGTCGCTCGCGCCAACACGTCCGGGGCCACGGTGAGCGTGGTCGTGGACTGGCCGGACCACCTCGCCGTGCTGGGCGCGGCAGGGCGAGAGCACGGCGTGGACGTGCCCGTGGTGGTGGAGGTCGACACCAGCTACCGCGTGCTGGGGGCGCACCTCGGAGCGCGGCGCAGCCCGCTGCGCCGTCCCGAGCAGGTGCTCGCGCTCGTCGACCGCGCGCTCCAGACCGAGGGGGTGAGCTTCCACGGCGTGATGGGCTACGAGGCGCACATCGCGGGCGTGCAGGACGCCAACCCCTTCGCGCCGCTGAAGAACGGACCGAAGCGGCTGCTCAAGGCGTTGAGCCGGCCGGGCGTTCGGCGCCAGCGCCAGGCCATCGCGGAGGGGCTCGTGGCCCGGGGACTCGAGGGCTGGATCTTCAACGGGGGTGGCACGGGCTCCGTGGACTGGACCAGCCAGGAGGCGTGCCTGACCGAGGTCACGGCCGGCTCCGGGTTCGTCGACAGCCACCTCTTCGACTACTTCCACGGGCTCGAGCTGAGCCCCGCCATCAGCTTCGCGCTCCAGGTGGTGCGGAAGCCGGACCCGGGCTTCGTGACGTGCATGGGTGGGGGCTACGTCGCCTCGGGCGAGCCGAGCTGGGACAAGGTGCCGGTGCCTTGGCTGCCCGCAGGCCTGAGCCTGCTCGGCATGGAGGCGTGCGGTGAGGTCCAGACGCCGCTGAAGGTTCCCGCGGGGGTCGAGCTCGCGCTCGGAGACCCGGTGTTCTTCCGGCACGCCAAGGCAGGGGAGCTGGCCGAACACTTCCGCACCTACCGCCTGGTGCGCGGCGGTGCGCTCGTGGACGAGGTGCCGACCTATCGGGGGCTGGAGCAGTGCTTCCTCGGCTGAAGCGCCGGGAGGGCTCCGGGGCTCAGCTGCCGCGGGTGGGGGTCCAGGCGACGTCGCGGAGGAAGGAGCCGCGGAAGTAGCCCTCCTCGATCGCCCGAGCCATGTCCTCGGCGGAGCGGAACTCCTCCCAGCTCACCCGGATCACCGGCACGGTGCGGCTGATGTCCTGGATGAAGTCCTCGTAGCAGCGGTGCAGGCCCTTCAGGTACTCGAGGCTCACGCCCGACTCGACATCACGGTTGCGCGTGTTGATGCGCTCCAGCGAGGTCTCGGGCTTGATGTCGAGGTAGACGATGACGTTGGGCCGGCACATGAAGTGGGACATATGGCGGAAGAGGTCGAGGTAGGTGCGGTAGTCCCGCTCGTCCATCAGGTCCTGCTCGACCAGCGTGCGGGCAAACACCGCATCTTCGTAGATGGTGCGGTCCTGCACGCCGCCGCCCCCGCGCCAGATGATCTCCTGGTGCTGCTGGAAGCGCCGGTTCAAGAGGTAGATCTGGGTGGCGAAACTGTACTTCTTCGTGTCGCGGTAGAAGTCCGCCAGGTACTCGTTGTCGGCCACCGGCTCGTAGTAGGTCGGCAGGCCGAGGTGGTTGCCCAGTGCTGTGGCCAGGGTGGACTTTCCGGCGCCGATCAAGCCGGCGATGCCGATGAAGAGATCCTGCAGGTTCGTCGAGTGCATCGGCCCGGTCTAACACCGGGCTCGCCGGTGGTCCGGCGGCGCTACGGTTGGGTCGCTTCCTTCTCGCGCTCGAAGAAGCGCTCCCATCGACGTCCGGGGTCGCTGCCGACGCGCTGGACCAGCTCCACCAGCCCGCCGATGTGCACCCCGAGGAAGGGGAACGGTGCGATCTCGTCTTCGAGGATGGGCAGGCCCACCCCGGCGTTGAAGGCCTGCGCCACCGTCAGCCCGGCGCCGGCGAACACACCCGCTTCGTGGCGCACGCGCCCGGCGTCGTCGGTGTACCCGAGCCGGATGGCCCCCAGGTAGATCGTGGGGTCGACGCTCGCAGCGAGGGCCCGCGCTCCGCTGCGGTTCCGGTCCGGGTCCAGGTACCAGCTGAAGCGGGCGGAGAGCGCGAAGCTCAGATCGGCCGGCTGGAGCACGCTGGCGATGGGCAAGAGCGTGGTGGCGTCGGGCCGAACCTGCAGCGCCGTCTCGTAGTAGCGGAAGTACCGGCTGATCTGCTGCCCGGTGCCGGGCTCGCGGAAGCGGAGGTACAGCAGGTCGCCTTGCCGCAGCTGGTACTGGTTGTGCAGCCCGAACACGAAGAGCGTGTCCTCGAAGGGCGCGCGGAGCTGGTCGAGGTTGCCGTCGATGTTGAGCACCGGCGGGTTCGTGCCCTCGGGGAAGGCGCGCTTGAGCAGGCTGTCGTCCACCTCGGAGTAGCTCTGGAAGAGCGCGATCGGGGTCAGCTCCTGCTTTCGAAAGAGCAGCAGCTCCACCTGCCAGCCATCGGCGTCGATGGTCAGCGCCCCGTCCCGTGTCACGACGCAGGGTTCCTCGTGCGTGCACCCCTCGGCCGGTTCGAAGTGGCGTGCGTCGCCCTGCACGCCCCGCTCGCCGCGGTCGTAGTCGACCGCTGGGGCCGCGAGGGCGAGGGCGAGGACGCTCAGCACCGTCGGAGCATCTCACGCGGGGCGCCGCGCCCGGAGTGACAGTCCCCCTGGCCATCCCAGGCGTTCGCTCAGCCTCATCGCGCGGGCCGCCCAGCGCGGCATGTCACCCGCCGGCACGAAGCGCCAGGTGCCCTCGCGCTCCACGGCGAGCCCAGCGCCCTCCGCCAGGTCGCGCAGCTCGGGGCGGGTGACGAAGCGGTCACTCGCGAGGTGCCGCACACCGAAGCCTGCACGGTCCGCGAGCCGGTACCAGGGGTGGGCGCCGTCCGGGGTGAGCAGGGCGAGCACGCCGCCGGGACGCAGGACCCGCGCCGCGGCCTCCAGCGCGGCTCGCTTGTCGAGCAGGTGTTCGAGCACGCCCACCAGGACCACCGCGTCCACGCTCGCGTCGTCGACGCCGGCCAGGGTCTCGGCGCTCGTGCGCACCAGCCGCGCGTTCGGGCAGCGCGCTCGTGTGCGCGCGAGCATGCCTGCGCTCAGATCGACGCCCACCGTGCCGCCGAGCGCCTCGAGGTGCAGCCCGGCGCCGCAGCCCACCTCCAACAGCTCGGGCCCGCGCTCCCCGAGCAGCTCGCGGAGCACGTCGACGCGGTACGCGAGCAGCCCGTCGCCGCCGTGGGTCTCGCCGTAGTCCGCCGCGAGCTCGTCGAAGAACGCGCGGACGTCGTCGTGTCCCTCGACCGGCCAGGGCGTCACGCCCTTCACGGGCGCACCCCCGCGTCGAGCACCTCGGGGGGATCGTCTCCGTACCGCGCCGCGAGCGCGTGCACCGTGCGGGAGAAGTGCGACGCGTGATCGAGGGTGTCGCCCTGAGGTCTCCAGCCCGGGGTGAGCCCTGGCCAGGCGTCGATCAAGGCTGCATCGCGGCTGACCACGTGCAGGGGCGTGTCGAAGCTTCGGGCGTGGCGGCTGACCACGGGCGGCTGGTGGTCGCCCACGATCACGAACACGTCGTCGTCGTCGGCGCGCTCGATGGCCCGTGCCAGCACCTCCAGCTCGTAGGCCACCGCGGCCCAGTAGGCCTCGACCTTGAGGCCCTTGAGCTTCCCCGCGTACCGGCTCCGCTGCTCCTCCTTCCGCTGGAAGCGCTTGGCCTGCTTCTCCAGCTCGAGATCCGGTTCCAGCTCCTCCACGGCGCGTTCGCCGTCGAGGGTCTCGAAGTCGCGCCAGCTGTCCACGAGCGGGGGAATCTCCTCCCAGGGCGCGTGGGAGCTGATGGTGACCAGCGCGGAGAACACCGGCTGGTCGCGGTCGAGCCAGCGCTCCTCGGTCACCTCCAGGGTGTATTGGTCGGGCACGTGTCCCCAGCCGAACGGGGGGCCGCGGTAGTCGAGCAGGACCTGGTGCACGTGCTCGTCGAAGCCCCAGTCGTTCTCGATCTTCACCCCGGGCCGCACCCGGTCGGCGGGGGAGACGAGCACCGAGTGGTAGCCCTGGCGACGGAACCAGCGGGTGAGGGACGGAGCGTCCTCCAGGTAGCTCAGGGCCTGGCGGTACTGGGCCTCGTAGCGCAGCTCCAGGCCCATGAGGAAGGTGCCGTCGGAGAGCCAGCTGCGGCTGCCCGACACCGGTGGACGGGTCCAGGCCGAACCGACCGACCAGTCCGGGAGGCGCGCGTCCAGGGCCGCAAGCGCGGCCTCCCAGCGGGGTCGCAGGGTGGGATGGGCTTCCAGCACCCGACCGTAGCTCTCCACGAAGACCACCCGCACGTCGGGCCGCTCGCGCAACACCACGGCGTCGTAGGCCGAGTAGGGGGAGTCGTCGAAGAGCGCTGTGCGCAGGCCCGACCAGGCGGTCCAGCTCTCCTGCAGGTTCTGCACGAAGCGCGGCGCGAGCCAGCGCACCTGGGTCCGGCCCCCGGCCGGATCCGAGAGCACGGTGGTGCCGAGGCTGAGGGCCAACAGCCCCAGCGCGAGCCGGGTCGGCGGTGCCCGCAACAACACCCGCCAGCACCGCGAGACGAGCGCGAGCACCACCACCGTCCCGACGCCGACCTCGAGCACCAGCGGCAGGCGCTCCGGCCGCCAGAGGTCGCCGGCGAGGACCGCCACGTGCACGAGCAGGTAGAGCTCGTCGTAGAGCAAGGGCTGTTCCTTCGTGATGAAGAGGCCGGCCACGGTGTTGATCTGCCAGACCATCAGGGCGAGCCAGGCGAGGGCCGTGAACCACCGTCCGCGGCGCCCCCCGAGCCACACGCCCACCAACAGCACCAGCAGCAGCTCGCCCACGGTGCGCCACAGGTCGAGGCCCGTTCGGTAGAGGGGCCACAGCAGGATGTCGGTCCAGCCGTCGTCCAGCGCCGGGAGCGGAACGGGCTGGAAGGAGCTGGGGGCGTACACGATCTTCGGCACGAGCAGGAGGCCGTTGAGCACCGCGAAGGCGCCCAGCGCCCGGAAGGACGCCTCTGGAGGTACCGGGTCCGCCCGCCCGTCCGGCACCAGCAAGCCCAAGGCGCCCGGCAGCGCCCCGACCAGCACGCTCGCGCCGTAGGCCACCGAGATCGCCGTGGCCTGCTCGGGGGACAGACCGATGCTCGACAGCACCAGCACACTCGACAGCTCGCGCAGCCCCCAACCCCCGATGCTCACGGGCACCGCCAGCGTGACGAAGACGAGCGGCACGGCGGTGTAGAGGCCGTCCCCGAGCTCCAGGCCCACGGCGCGTGCGCAGAGCCCGAAGCCCGCGAGGTAGGTGGCCAGGATCACCGCCGAGAGCACGCCGAGGGTGCCCCACCGCCCCGCGAGAGCGCGCACCGAGTGCGCCAGCGGCCCCACGAAGCCGAGCGCCGTGAACACCGCCGCGACGGCGAAGGGCAGCCACCAGCCCAGCGGACGCGGCCCCTGGTGGAGGAGCGGCCAGGCGGCCATTCCAGTGCACGCGACGAGCACCAGCGTCGCCTGTCCGGCTCCTCGTTCGAGCACCGCAGCGCGCACCACGGGCCCCCAGTCCCCGCCGCCTCGGTGCCGCGCCACCCGGACCGCGTCGCCCGCGACGCCACCTGGAAGGATCTGGTTCAACAGGGTGGCGAGGCCGTAGTCGCCCACGGCACGACCGCGGCCCAAGGGCACGTCCAGACGCTCCGCGCAGACGCGCCAGCGCAGCGAGGACAGCAGCACCTGCAAGGGGCCGAGCGCTGCTGCGGCCCACCAATGGGCCGGCTTCACGTCGGCGAGCACCGTTCGAACGCCGGCCAGGTCGACCGCGGTCACCACCCACCCGACCAGCACGACGGTGCCGAGCGCGGGCAGCCAGCGCCTCACCCCTTCGGCGCTCGGTAGCGGAACCACGGGGCCAGCCGGCCCACCCACCGGAAGGCCCCGTGCTCGTCCATCCACTCGGCGTACGCCACGTAGTCCGGGTCCTCGCTCAGGTGGTGCTCTTCGGCCTTCGCGCGCAGCACGTAGAGCAGGTTCACGCCCAGGAGGCCGAGGCACATCTGTGCGGCCGCGCCCGAGCCTTCGTCGTGGAGAAAGGGCACGCTGAGCAACCACCACGCCAGGTTCTTGGACACATAGCTCGGGTGTTTGGTGATCCCGTAGGGCCCGTGGGTGAGCACGCCCCGGTTGGTCAGGTTCGAGAAGCGGGTTCCGAACACCATGTTCGACCAGGCCCAGCATAGCTTGCAGGTGACGATGAGGGCCGCCCACACGTGCAGGATCACCACGGAGTCGCCGAAGAAGTAGGTCCAGCTGTGGCCGTCGTCGTAGAGGAAGTAGCGCTTGCCCACCAGCCCCCAGAAGGGCGTGTAGAGCACGAGCGTGACGACCCAGCCCCATGCGAGCGGGTTCGAGGTTCGGATGTGGCTGTCGATGAGCCTCAGCGTGAGGCTGTACCCGATGACCACGAAGACCAGATCGACCGCCAGCGAGAGCTTGGCGACGAAGGAGACGAGGCTGGGCGGCGTGCTGAAGACATGCTCGAGCCGCCAGTTCGCCAGGTCGTGCACGGCATCGGACGTGTAGGCGAACATCATCGGCAGGTAGAAGCCCTTGATGACCCACCCGAGCACGTGCTGCTTCAGGGCGTCGCGCTTCAGGTCTTCGCCGTGTCCGAGCACGAAGCGTCCGAGCTGCCAGTAGGCGTCGTGGGGATCGGCCATGCGGCGGTCGACCCAGGCGGCGTAGGGTAGGCCGCCTGCGAGCAGGTAGGGCCAGCAGAGCGCCAGCCCCTTCCAGGCGGGGCCGTAGAAGCTGCGCTGGTACTCGGGGATGAAGGTGTAGACGAAGGCGAGCACGCCGAGGGTCAGTCCGAGGCCCAGGAGCTTGGTTCCCAGCCGGGCCCAGCTCCTCGCGAGGGGCTCTCGGTCGAGGTCGAGGCCGGTCGAGGCCCGTCGATGCACCTTGCGCACGAGGACTTCCGCCAACATCATCGGCAGGGCGGTGGCCACCATCGCCACCAGGCCCATGCGCTCCTGGTCCCAGCCCGTGGTGCGCAGCCACGCCACGCACGCGAGGAACGCCAGCAGCCCGAGCAAGGAGACCCAGGTCGCGGTCGCAGATGTGGGGCGGGTGGCCATCGTCGGGACCTAACCTGCGCCAAACGGGCTACGTCCACGGACGAGCCGTGGCTCGGAGGACGTGTGCACGACAAGCGCCACCTGGTGGTCGTCGGCGGGGGCCGGGTCGGCCGCGCGCTGATCGCGAGCCTGCCGGAGTCCTGGCGGGTCACGGTGATCGACAAGGATCCCCGCTGCCTCGAGCTGCTGCCGGAAGGCCTGGGCGAGGACCCCTTGATCCCCATCCTCGGCGACGCGAGCAGCCGGCTCGTGCTCGAGGAGGCGGAGGTGACGGCCACCTGCTCGCTGGCTGTGGTCACCCACGACGACGTGGTGAACCGCGAGGTGGCCCGGCTGGCGCGGCTGGAGCTCGAGGTCGAGGACCTGGTGGTGCTCCTCGACGACGTGAGCGGGTTGGACGCGATCGGCGTCCAGCTCTCCGAGGTGGTGCGAAGGTCCACCGCCACAGCCACCCTCGTCGCCAACCGGCTCAGCGCAGCCGGGGTTCGAGGACTGCCGCTCGGGCTCGGAAAGGGCGAGCTGCTCGAGGTCCGCATCCTCGACGGAAGCCCCGCAGTCGGTCGCCCGCTGCAGGAGATCGGAGCCCGCAACTGGCTCGTGGCGGCGGTGTACCGGGACGGCCAGCTCATCGTCCCTCATGGCCAGACCGCGCTCAGCGGCGGCGACCGGGTGTTGGTGGTCGGTGACCCGGAGGTGCTGCAGCGGGTGGCGCCCTTGCTCCGCGGCGGCGAGGCGGTGTTCCCACACCAGTACGGGCGGCACCTCGGCGCCTTCGAGGAGGTGGTGCTCGACGAAGCGCGCTGGGTGGCCGAGCACACCCAGGCGCGGAAGGTCGTGAAGCTGGACGGGGCGCTCTTGTCGGCTGCCACCCAGGTCGATCCGGTGGGCGTCGCTCAGGCCGTGGACAAGGCGCAGGTCGGTGCCGTGGTGCTCGCTCCCATTCCCTACACGGCGCTGCAGCGGCTCGGCCTCACGCGCTCGCGTCGGCACACCTTCGTGCTCCAGTCGCGGGTGCCGGTGCTCGTCGCCCGGGGTCGCACACCGTACAAGCGCGTGCTGGTCGCGGTGTGCAAGGAGGACCAGATCGGTGCGGTGGCGGGCACCGCGCTCGACGTCGCCCGGCAGTGCAGGGCCGAGCTCAGCGTGCTGACGGTCCTGCCACCGCGCATCAGCCTCGGCGACGAGGCGCGACGACCCTTCGAGGCCATTCCGCAGAAGGTGCGGCACCTCGGTCGGCTGCATGGCGTGGAGGTGCAGTGCCTCCAAGACGAGGGCAACCCCATCGAGCGGATCCGGCACCACGCCCGGGATCACGACCTGGTCGTGATCGGCCACTCCGACACCCGCAGCCACACGGTGTTCTCACCGGACGTCAGCCTCTTCCTCATGCACGACTGCCCCGCCAGCTTGCTCGTGGTGCCCTGGAAGCTGGCACCCGCCTGACATGGACACCGCCTCCGCCCTCCCGCTCGTCCTGATCACGCTCGGGGCCATCGCCATGCCGGCGGCGGCCAGGAAGCTGGCGATTCCCGTAGCCGTGGCCGAGATCCTCTACGGGCTCGTGGTCGGGCAGACCGTCCTCGGCTGGGTCAGCACAACCCCCTTCCTGAGCTTCCTGGCCGACGTGGGCTTCGCGTTCTTCATGTTCCTGGCAGGCCTCGAGATCGACTTCCGGGGGGTGGACCTGCGGGGCTGGCGGAAGGCCGGTGCTCGCCTGCTCCATGCGGCCTCGAGCTTCGTGTTCGCCTTCGCGATCGCCTGGTACTTCGGCTGGGGGCCCTGGATCGCCCTGGTGATCGGCGCCACCAGCGTCGGACTCCTGTTGGCGGTGTTGCGGGAGACCGGCGGCGCAGGCACTCCCTTTGGGAGCAACCTGCTCGATCAGGGTGCGGTCGGCGAGGCCGTCACCATCGTGCTCTTGAGCGTGGCGCACCTCCAGCACGAGCTCCACGGTGGCTGGCCGTTGATCGGGGGGCTGGTCCAGATGCTCGGCCTCGCGGCGGCCGCCGTGGCCACCATCGTCACCCTGCGTACCTTGCTCTGGTGGTTCCCCGATCCCTTCCTGCGCATCGTCGCCCACGACGACCCTGCCGAGCTCGGCGTCCGCGTGGGCTTCGGTCTCATGTTCGCCTTCGTCGGCCTCTCGATGCTGGTGGGGGTCGAGCCCTTCCTGGGCGCCTTCATCGCCGGCACGATGTTGGCCTTCGTCATCCGCGACAAGGGTGCCTTGGAGCACAAGCTCGCCAGCATGGCCTACGGCTTCTTCGTGCCCGTCTTCTTCATCTACGTGGGGGTGCGGCTGGACCTCGGCGCCGAGGTGCTGTTCGGCAACCTGCCCCTGGCGCTCGGCATCGTCGTGTGCATGTTCGCCGTCAAGCTCGTGCCGTGCCTTCCGAGCGCCTTCATGGGCACGCCGGCACGCCACGTCCTCGCGTCGGCCAGCCTGCTCGCGGCCCCGCTCACGCTCGTCATCGCCATCGTCGACATCGCCGAGCGTGCCCACGCCCTGGACGCGCAGACCGGCTCCATCGTCGTCGTGGGCGGCATCATCGGAAGCCTGATCAACACCGCGGTCGCGCGGAAGCTGCTCACCCCATGATGCTCGCGTGGCTTGCTTGCGCCACCGACGTGGTCGAAGCGCCACCCGAGCCGGTCGCCCGGTTCCCCGCGGGACGGAGCCCCCAGGAACGCGATGCGCGGCCGTCGGCCTACACCCACGAAGCACCTGGACCCTGTGCGTCCTGCCACAGCGCCGAGGCCGCGGCGTGGGCCGGGAGCTCCCACGACCTCGCCCTCACCGACCCCGATCTGGCCCTCGGCCTCTTCGACGGCCAGCCCCGCGACCTCGGCTCGCTCACGGCCACGCCCTTCTTGGAGGACGGAGAGCGGCTCGTCGAGGTGCGTGACGGCCAGGGGACCGATCGTCTCCAGGTGGTGCACGCCTTCGGCCATGCGCCGCTCCAGCAGCTGTTGCTGGAAGGGGAAGCCGGGGCGCTCTACGTCGCGCCGCTCGCGTGGGACGTGGCGCGCGGCGTCTGGTTCGATCCCTCGACCGAGGGGGCGAGCGGGGATCCGGCCGACCCGCTGTACTGGCGCGGACTCTTCGGAACCTGGAACCACGCCTGTGCCAGCTGCCACAGCACCGGCGTGGTCGAGGCCTTCTCGCCGGATTCCGGCTACGCGACCACGTCCACCCACCCCGACGTGGCCTGCCAGGCGTGCCACGGCGAGGGACCGGAGGTGCGCACGCTGGCCCGAGGGGCGGAGGAGATCGACACCTGTGCCACGTGCCACAGCCTCCGTGCCAGCTTCCACGAGGGCTGGTCACCCGGCGCGCCGTTGCTGGATCACTACCTGCCCGCCCTGTTGGACGACCCCGTCTGGTCGCCCGACGGGCGGCTGGTGGATGACCGGGAGGTCTTCGAGTGGGGGTCCTTCGTCCAGTCGGGCATGTACGCGGCGGGGGTGCGGTGCACGGACTGCCACGATCCCCACACGGCTGGGTTGCGGCAGGAGGGCGATGCCCTCTGCCTCGCATGCCACCCGCCGTCGTACGCAGCCGTAGCCCACGGGTACGGTGAAGGCAGCTGCGTGGACTGCCATGCCCCCACGAAGACCTACATGGGGATCGA
>Ga0114932_10004153_pt1 | contig 13745 bp, 3 predicted proteins | sample 2SBtaG_2_FD_87286 | JGI IMG/M metagenome (GOLD analysis project Ga0114932, IMG submission 87286) | Deep subsurface microbial communities from Kolumbo volcano to uncover new lineages of life (NeLLi) - 2SBTROV12_ACTIVE470 metaG | ecosystem: Environmental > Aquatic > Marine > Volcanic ...
CTCGATGGAGCATGCGGACGTCCCCGCGTCGTCCGTGTCGCCGTAGCCGTCAGCGTCGGCGTCGACGTACACGGTCGAAGCGGTCGAGAGGTCGAGGCTGTCGTCGTCGGTGTCGGTCAGGCCATCGCAGTCGTCGTCTTCGTCGTTGCAGACCTCGCTTCCGGCCGGGTTGATCGAGGCGTTCCCATCGTCGCAGTCGGTGTCCAGGGACGACCAGCCGCTGGCCTCGGCGCAGAAGCGCTGGTCGAGGTCCTCGTCGCCGTACCCGTCGCCGTCGGTGTCCTGGTAGAAGACCGTGCCTGTGGAGAGGTCGACGCTGTCGTCGTCGTCGTCGACGAGGTCGTCGCAGTCGTCGTCGAGGTCGTTGCAGACCTCGGTGGCATCGGGGTTCACGGCCGGGTCGGTGTCGTCGCAGTCGGTGGCGTCGTCGTCGTAGCCGTCGGGCTGGTCGCAGGCGGAGAGCGAGCTGGCGCTGTCGCCGAAGCCGTCGCTGTCGGCGTCCACGTACCAGGTGGTGTCCGGCGTGACGCTGTCGTCGTCGTCGTCGACGAGGTCGTCGCAGTCGTCGTCGAGGTCGTTGCAGACCTCTTCGGCGTCCGGGTGCACGTCGGCGTTGGCGTCGTTGCAGTCGTCGCTGGTGGCGGCGTGGCCGTCGGGCTGCTCGCAGGAGGTCTAGGTGGCATCGGTGGCGCCGAAGCCATCGCCGTCGCTGTCGGCGAACCAGACGGTGTCCGGGTTGACATCGGCGTCGGAGTCGTTGCAGTCGTCTGCGTTGTCGACATAGCCATCGGGAGGGACGCAGGTCTCCACGCCGTACGCGGCTCCAGCGTTGCCATAGCCGTCGCCGTCGTTGTCGAAGTACCAGGCGTACGCGTCCAGGCCGTCGTCCGCGGTGCCATTGCAGTCGTCGTCGACGCCGTTGCACACCTCGGTGGCGTCCGGGTGGACGGAGGGATCGAGGTCGTCGCAGTCGTCGTCGTAGTCGCCCCAGTCCCGGCCCTCCGTCGTGCCGTAGCCGTCGCCGTCCTCGTCTGCGGCGATTCGAATCGTGTCGCTCGCCTCGACGCTGGCCCCCTTATCGTCCGTGACCACGATCTCGACGGCGATCTCAGCGGCTGGAAGCCCCGCGACCTCCCACTGGACGATGGTCCCGGCGACCTCGTCCTCCTGGGCCACCGGAGCGCTGACGGAACCTGGCGTGACGCCGAAGCTCAGGTCGATGGAGAGGGTGTCCCAGTCCTGCTCCTCGTCGTGGATGTTCGCCCGCAGGAAGACGGGCTCACCCTCCACCTGGATCTCGATACCTGGATCCTCGATGGTGACGGTCGGGTCGGTGTTGGCGACGTGCAGGACGCCGTCGTTGCCACACCCGGCGCTGGTGAGCAGGACTCCGGACAGAACGAAGCGCGTCATGTGGCCTTCGATCGAGAAGTTGAGTCGACCATGCTTCATAGTCCGGCTCCTCGTAGGAGGTACGCTGAACAAGCGGACGTGGCCCTCGAGTCGTCGTAGGGGGCGCCGACCACGATGTCTTCCAAGCCGTTGGCGTCGATGTCGCCCGCACCCCTCCCCCCTCCCCGACGCGCCGCTCCTGTCATCGACTCCCAGCGCGGTCGAGACCGCGACAACGTTCGAGCGGCCAAGCGTGACGCTTGTCATCACAAGCCCTCCCCATAGAACAGGTAGGCGGCACCAGCGTCCGACCCGTTGGTCGCCTCGTGGTCCGCGCCGATCAGGACATCGACCCAGCCGTCCCCATCCAGGTCGCCACCACCGGCGACCGAGCTGCCGGCGTAGTCGCCGCGGGCCTCGCCGCTGAACACCACGCCAGCGTCGTCGGAAGCCTGCGTCCCGCCGAACGGGCCGAACACGGCGACCGCCATGCCGTACGCGGTGTAGTAGGCGTCGGCGCCGATCAGGAAGTCGTCGTAGCCATCGTCGTCGAGATCGCCGGCGGCGTCGAGCTCCGTGCCGATGTACTCGGTGGACGTGTGGCCGCCGATCCTGGCGTCGTAGTCGGAGTCCAGGTCCACGTCTGCGTCGACTGGACCATCGATGATGTACACCATGCCCTGACCGCCACAACAGCCCGAGGCGTTGTTGACATAGGCACCCACCGCGACGTCGTTGTAGCCATCGCCGTCGTGGTCGCCGATCACCTCGATGGCCGACCCCAGGTACTGACTGCCGGTTCCTGAGAGGATGGCATCTGCCTTCCCGCTCACGACGCCGCTGACGCCCGAGAAGGGCCCCAGCACCACGTAGCCACGGCCCGTGTTGCTCGAGTAGGTCTGGGACGACATCAGCAGGTCGTCGACGCCGTCGCCGTCGACATCGCCCGTGCTCAGCTCGTAGCTGAGTTGTTCCTGCGCCATGGTCCCGAAAAACGACGAATCGGCCAACGAGTACAACATGCCGCTGGCAGTGATAGGTCCGTTCACCACGTCCACCGAGCCGCCCGAGCTCCAGCCCCAGTCCGACCAGCCAGGCATGCCGACCACCAGGTCGTCGTAGCCGTCGTCGTTCAGGTCGCCCGACGTGGTCCAGCCCAGCTGATCGCCAGCCTCGCCGTAGATCACGACATCGGCGTCGCCTCCGCCGACGGTCCCCGTGCTCGCACCGCTGAACAGGTAGGCTGCGCCGTTCGAGGTGCCCACGCTCGATTCGCTGTAGGCCCCGATGGCGACGTCGGCGAAGCCATCGCCGTCGAAGTCCAAGCCCGACACGCCGTAGCCGAACCGGTCGCTGGCGGCCTCGCCCTCGAACGTGGCGAGTGCCACGTCAGCAGCGTCGGACGTGCCGCTGAGGGCTCCGCTCAGGAGGTACGCCACGCCTGAGGACACCCCGGCCGCGTTGGCCGCAGACCGCGCACCCGCGAGAACCTCGTCCGCACCGTCGCCGTCCACATCGCCGACGAACGCCAGCGCCGACTCCTCTCCGAGGCTGTCGTTGGCAGCACTGGCCAGCACCTGGGCATCCGCGCTCGAGAGCGACTCCGTGTCGCCGGCCGCCCAACCGCAGTCATTGACCGTGCCGTCGCAGTCGTTGTCGATGCCGTCGTTGCAGACCTCGGTCTCCCCCGGGTTCGCCGAGCTCTCGTCGTCGTCGCAGTCGGTGTCGTCGGAGACGTAGCCGCTCGGCGCCGAGCAGCCATCCTGGGTGGTTGCACTGTCGCCGTAGGTGTCTCCGTCGACGTCTGCGTAGTACGTGGTCGCGTCTGCGGCGTCGGAGCCGTCGGCTGTACCTGAGCAGTCGTTGTCCACGCCGTCGCACACCTCGGTTGCGTCGGGCCGGACCGCACCGTCCGCGTCGTCGCAGTCGGAGCTGTCCGCGACGTAGCCCGTCGGCTGGTCGCACGCGTCAGCGCTGCTGTCCGGGTCGCCGTAGCTGTCTCCGTCGTCGTCCGCGTACCAGGTCGAGACGTCCGTGGCGTCGGCCCCGTCCACCGTGCCGTCGCAGTCGTTGTCCTGCCCGTCGCAGACCTCGATCGCGTCGGCGTTCACGTCGGCATCGGTGTCGTCGCAGTCGGAGTCGGTGACTTCGTAGCCCGTGGGCTGGTCGCACTGGGTCTTGGAGCTGGCCGAGCCCCCCCAGCCATCGCCGTCGTTGTCGTACCACCAGGTGGTGGCGTCGGCGGCCGACGACTCGTCGGTCGAGCCGTCGCAGTCGTTGTCCACGTCGTCACAGACCTCGGTCTCACCCGGGCTGGCCCCCGCGTCCGTGTCGTCGCAGTCGTCGCCGGTCCCGACGTAGCCGGTGGGCTGGTCACACCCGGTGGTCGTGTAGACCGCAGAACCGTAGCCATCGCCGTCCGCGTCTGCGTACCAGGTCGATGCATCGGTGGCGCTGGCCTCGTCCGTGTCGCCGTCGCAGTCGTTGTCCAGGCCGTCGCAGAGCTCGTCGCTGTCGGGGTGAACGGCAGCGTCCGCGTCGTCGCAGTCGGTGGCATCGAGGACGTAGCCGGTGGGTTGGGTGCAGGCGGACTGGCTGCTCGCGCTGTCGCCGAAGCCATCCCCGTCGTCGTCCAGGTACCAGGTGGCGTCGTCGGTCGCGCCGTCGTCCACGGTGCCGTTGCAGTCGTTGTCGAGGCCGTCGCAGACCTCGGTGCCGACCGGGTTGGCGCTCGCCGCGTCGTCGTTGCAGTCGGTGCTGTCCGCGACGTAGCCGCTCGGCTGGTCGCACGCGGTGTCGGTGACGTCCGCATCGCCGTAGCCATCGGCGTCGGCATCGGCGTACCAGGTGGACGCGTCGGTAGCGCTGGGCTCGTCGATCGACGAGTCACAGTCGTTGTCCAACCCGTCGCAGATCTCGTCGGCGCCGGGGTGGATGGCCGCGTCGGCGTCGTCGCAGTCCGTGGCGCCAGCCACCGAGCCGCTGGGCTGATCGCAGGCCTCCTCGGAGCTGGTCGCATCGCCGTACCCATCGCCGTCGGCGTCGACGTACCAGGTGGTTGCGTCGGAGGCCGTCGCCTCGTCGGCGTCACCGGAACAGTCGTTGTCCACACCGTCGCAGACCTCGGTCGCAGCGGGTGAGATCGCGCTGTCGCCGTCGTCGCAGTCCGAGTCGTCCGCGACGTAGTCGCTGGGCTGGTCGCACGAGGGCGTGGTGGTACCGAGGTCGCCGTAGCCGTCGCCGTCTGCGTCCGCGTACCAGGTCGCTGCGTCCGCGGAGGAGGCCTCGTCCACGACCCCCGAGCAGTCGTTGTCGATCCCGTCGCAGACCTCGGTCGCGCTCGGCGAGACGTCCGCGTCGTCGTCGTCGCAGTCGGTGGCATCAGCGACGAAGTCTGCTGGGGCGTCGCAGGCGACGGACGCGGCTTCGGGGTCCCCGTAGCCATCGCCATCGGCGTCCGCGTACCAGGTGGACGCGTCCGCAGCGTCGGTCTCGTCGGTGTCCCCATCGCAGTCGTTGTCCGCGCCGTCACAGACCTCGGTGCCCGACGGGGAGACGGTCGCGGCGGTGTCGTCGCAGTCCGTGGCGTCCGCGATGTAGCCAGTCGGCGCGGTGCAGCTGACCTCGGAGACGTCGGCATCGCCGTACCCATCCGCGTCCGCGTCCGCGTACCAGGTGGTCGCGTCCGTCGCCTCGGCTTCGTCGGCGTCACCGTCGCAGTCGTTGTCGATCCCGTCGCACACCTCGAGCTCGCCCGGGCTCGCGCTGCTGTCGAGGTCGTCGCAGTCTCCACCGTCGAGCACGTAGCCGCTGGGCTGGGAGCACGCGGCCAGGGTGTCTGCGTCGTCGCCGTACCCATCCCCGTCCACATCGGCGTACCAGGTGGCATCGTCGACGGCGTCTTCGTCGATCACGTCGTCGCAGTCGTCGTCGACGCCGTCGCAGTCCTCGGTGCCATCCGGGTTCACCGAGGCGACGGCGTCGTCGCAATCGGTGGCGTCGTCGGTGTACCCGGCCGGCTGATCACACGCCTGCTCCGAGACCGCGGCGTCGCCGAATCCATCGGCGTCGTCGTCCAGGTACCACGTGCCCGCGTCGCTCGCGTCGGCGTCCACGTCCCCGTCGCAGTCGTTGTCGAGGCCGTCGCAGACCTCCTCCTCGCCCGGGTTCGCGCTGGCCTCGTCGTCGTCGCAGTCGGTGGCGTCCGAGACGTGGCTCGAGGGAGCGTCACAGGCGAGCTGCGAGCTGTCGGCGTCTCCGTAGCCATCACCGTCGCTGTCGGCGTACCAGGTCGACGCGTCGGTGGCGTCCCCATCCGCGTCCCCGTCGCAGTCGTTGTCCAGGTCGTCGCAGACCTCGGTCTCGCCCGGGTTCGAGGCGGACTCGCCGTCGTCGCAGTCGGTGCCGTTCTCGACGTAGCTGGAGGGAGCGTCGCAGGCGTCGGTGGAGCTGGATGCGAGCCCGTAGCCATCGCCGTCCGCGTCGAGGTACCACGTCGTCGCGTCCGTCAGGCCGCCGTCGTCCTCGTCGACGAGCCCGTTGCAGTCGTCGTCGAGGTCGTTGCAGATCTCGAGGGCGTCCGGGTGCACGGCGGCGTCGAGGTCGTCGCAGTCGGCGGCGTCGTCGACGTAGCCGCTGGGAGCCTCACAGGCGTCCACGCCGTCGTCCGCGTCGCCGAAGCCGTCGCCGTCCAGGTCGGCGTACCAGCTGGTCGCGTCCTGGAGGTCGTCGTCGTCCTCGTCGGTGTCGCCGTCGCAGTCATCGTCCGCGTCGTTGCAGACCTCGTCTTCGCCGGGATTCACCGAGCTGTCGGCGTCGTCGCAGTCCGTGGCATCCGCGACGTAGCCCGTCGCGCCCTCGCAGCTGCTGGTGCTGACCAGGGGATCGCCGTAGCCATCTCCGTCGGCGTCCAGGAACCACTCCGACGCGTCCTCGGAGGAGGCCTCGTCGACGTCGCCGTCGCAGTCGTTGTCGAGGTCGTCGCAGGCCTCGTTCTCGCCAGGGTTCGCGGCGGCCTCGCCGTCGTCGCAGTCGGCGTCGTTGTCGACGAAGCCGCTGGGCGCGTCGCAGGCGACCGTGCTGGTGCCGGAGCCGCCGTAGCCGTCGGAGTCGCTGTCGTAGTACCAGGTCTGTTGATCGGTGACGTCGCCGTCGTCGTCGTCCACGAGGCCGTCGCAGTCGTCGTCGAGGCCGTTGCAGGTCTCGTCGGCCGCGGGGTTCACCGCCGCGTCGCCGTCGTCGCAGTCGCCGTCGTAGCCGACGAAGCCGCTGGGCGCGTCGCAGGTGCTGGTGCTCGTGTCGTCGTCGCCGAAGCCGTCGTCGTCGTCGTCGGCGTACCAGGTGGACGCGTCGGCGATGTCGTCGTCGTCGTCGTCGACGAGCAGATCGCAGTCGTTGTCGACGTCGTCGCACACCTCGCTGGCGCTCGGGTGGATCGCACCGTCGCTGTCATCGCAGTCGGTGTCATCGTCCACCGTGCCCACCGGGCGCGTGCAGGCCTCGGTGGAGGACGCAGGGTCCCCGTACCCGTCGCTGTCGGCGTCGGTGTACCAGGTGGACGCGTCGGCGAGATCGGTGTCCTCCTCGTCGGCGAGGTCGTCGCAGTCGTCGTCGATGCTGTTGCAGACCTCGACGCCGGCCGGGCTGACGGCAGCGTCCGTGTCGTCGCAGTCGGTGGCGTCTGCGACCGCGCCGGTCGGCTGGGCACAGGCGACGGAGGTGTCGTCCGCGTCCCCGTAGCCATCGCCGTCGTCGTCGGCGTACCAGGTCGAGGCGTCCGTGGAGGTGTCCTCGTCGGTGTCGCCGTCGCAGTCGTTGTCGAGCTCGTCGCAGAGCTCATCTGCATCGGGGTGGACGTCGGCGTCGGCGTCGTCGCAGTCGCGCGGATCCTCGACGAAGCCCGAGGGCTGGTCGCACGCGGTGGAGGTGCTGTCGGAGTCACCGAAGCCGTCGCCGTCCACGTCGGCGTACCAGACGGTCGTCGGGGTGGTGTCCGCGTCGGCGTCGTCGCAGTCGACGTCGTTGTCGACGTAGCCGCTGGGAGCCTCGCAGGTCGCTGTGGCGGTGGCCGGGTCGCCGTACCCATCGGAGTCCGCGTCGGCGTACCAGGTGGTGGTCGTCGTGCTGTCGAGCGAGTCGTCCTCGTCGTCGGTCAGGCCGTCGCAGTCGTCGTCGAGCTCGTTGCAGATCTCGGTCGCCGCGGGGTTCACGTCGGTGAGGCTGTCGTCGCAGTCGTCGCCCGTCGTGGCCCACCCGGACGACTGGGCGCAGAAGCGCTGGTCGAGGTCCGGGTCGCCGTACCCGTCGCCGTCGGTGTCCTGGTAGAAGACCGTCCCCGTGGAGAGATCGACGCTGTCGTCGTCATCCACCAGGCCGTCGCAGTCGTCGTCGACGTCGTTGCAGACCTCGGTGGCGTCGGGATGCACGGTCGCGTCGGCGTCGTCGCAGTCCGTGGCGTCGTCGCCGTAGCCGCTGGGTGAGGTGCAGGCTTCGGTGGTGGACGCGCTGTCGCCGAAGCCGTCCGCGTCCGTGTCCGCGTAGAAGGTCGAGAGGCCGTCGACCACCTCGTCGTCATCGTCGATCAGGGTGTCGCAGTCGTCGTCGAGGTCGTTGCAGATCTCATCGGCGTCCGGATGGACGGCGGCGTCCGCGTCGTCGCAGTCACCGGCGACGGCGGCATGACCGTCCGGTTGCTCGCAGCCCTGGGCGCCCTTGTCGTCGGTGCCGAAACCGTCCCCGTCGACGTCCGGGTACCACCAGGTCTCGGGGGTGACGTCGGCGTCGTAGTCGTTGCAGTCGTCGCCGTTGTCGACGTAGCCCAGGGGCGCGGAGCATGTGGTGGCCTGGTAGGCCGTGTTGGGGTCGCCGTAGCCGTCGTCGTCGTTGTCGTAGTACCAGGTCGACAGGTCGAGTCCGTCGTCGGCTGTCCCATCGCAGTCGTTGTCGAGACCGTCGCAGATCTCCTCGGCGCCTGGGAAGATCGCGGGGTCGTCGTCGTCGCAGTCGGTGCCACCATGCGCCGAAGAGAGGTACCCGTCGCCGTCGTTGTCCGGCGCCACGGTGACGGTGATCTGGTCGGTCGCGCTCTGCGCATCTGCGTCGATGGCCTCGAAGACGAGCGTGACCTCGCCTGCGGTCAGGCCCGCGACGAGCCAGTTCGTGACATCGTCGCTGGTCGCGGTGACGGCGACAGCGAGGGGCTCGCCGTCGATGCGCGTGAGCGACAGCTCGAGGTCTTCGGGGGCGGTGAGGTCGTCGTCGGCCTTTGTCGTGACCACCAGGTCGCCCTCGGGCACCAGCTCGCCGTCCGCGGGCTCGACGATGGTGGCGGCCGGCGGGTCGCCGACGTGCACCGTGACGCCGGTGTCTCCCGTGCAGCCGACGATGAACGCCAGCGCAGTCGCCCAGGCGGTGCCCATCCTGTTCCTCCGCGAAGGCATCTTAGCACCGACGTTTCCGACGACGATCTCGATTCGAGGACTGCTCGTCGGCGGACCGCGAGCCGGCCTCAGCGCGTGGCCCAACCAGCGTCGGTCGTGAGCGTGATGTCGTAGCCGTTGCCCGACGCGTCTGCGACCGTGGTGCCGCCGCAGTCGTCGAAGTTCCAGAGCCCGAGCGTGCCGGCGTCTGCCTCGAGCCACGACGGGAGGGCGTAGCTCGTGTCCGTGTAGAGAGCGGTGTCGGACACCCGGAGGGCGTCGAGTCCGCCGTAGAACCGCTCGCCACCGTCGTAGATTGAGCCGAAGTTCACGGTTCCGTCCGTCGTCGTCGCGCCGGTGTAGGAGGAGGAGGCGGTCGTGATCTCTGCTCCGTCGTAGTAGACGCGGAGCGCGCCGAACTCGTGCACGAGGGCCAAGTCGTGCCAGGTGCCGTCGGCGACGGAAGGGGTGGTGACATGGGTCTGCGCTGAAGTCCCACTCGGGTAGCCGTAGTACCGCAGTTCCGTGCCGTCGATGCCGAGGTGCCAGCCCGTCGCGTAGGCCGGCTGATCGGAGATCGCGCGCTGCCTCTGCCCCGAGCTTCCTGTGACCATCCAGCGCACTTCGATGGTGAACTCGGTGGCCGCGTCGAAGTCGAAGATCGACGCGCCGGACGACAGCTCGCCCTGGCCGTAGGTGAAGTCGTAGTAGCAGTCCACGCCCTCGTCGGTCGAGCCGTCGCAGTCGTCGTCGGTGCCGTTGGCGACCTCCGTCGCGTCCGGGTTCGCGTCGGCGTCGTCATCGTCGCAGTCGCCGTCGTCGGCCGCGTAGCCGGTCGGCACGTCGCACGCCTCGGCGGTGCTGTCGCTGTCGCCGTAGCCGTCGCCGTCCGCGTCTTCGAAGTACGTCGTGGCGTCGCTCAGGGAGTCGTCGTCGAGATCGACGAGCTCGTCGCAGTCGTTGTCGATCTCGTCGCAGACCTCGGAGGCGTCCGGGTTCACGTCGGCTGAGCCGTCGTCGCAGTCGTCGGCGTCGTCGGCGTAGCCGCTCGGCTGGACGCACGTCGCTGTGCTGGTGTCCGGGTCGCCGTAGCTGTCGCCGTCGGTGTCCGCGTACCAGGTCGTGCCTGTCGTGCTGTCCAGGCTGTCGTCGGCGTCGTCCACGAGCTCGTCGCAGTCGTCGTCGAGGTCGTTGCACACCTCCGTCGCCGCGGGGTTCACGTCCGCGGTGGCGTCGTCGCAGTCGCCGTCCAGCGACGCGGTCCCGGTCGGCTGATCGCAGGATGTGGAGCTGTCGTCGGCCACACCATAGCCGTCCGCGTCGTCGTCGACGTACCAGGTGCCCGCGTCGGAGGCGTCGTCTTCATCGATGTCGTCGTCGCAGTCGTTGTCGACACCGTCGCAGGCCTCCGCTGCTGCAGGATTCACAGTCGCGTCGCTGTCGTTGCAGTCGTCGGCGTCGTCGTCGAATCCGGAGGGCTGGCTGCACGACGCGCTGGCGTCGTCGGGCGTGCCGTAGCCATCGCCGTCCGTGTCCGCGTACCAGGTCACGACGTCCGTCGCCGAGTCCTCGTCGGTCTCCGTGTCGCAGTCGTTGTCGGCGCCGTCGCAGATCTCCTCGCCGGCTGGATGGATGGAGCCGTCCTCGTCGTCGCAGTCCTGATCGTCGGCGACGTAGCCCGTGGGCTGCTCGCAGCTGTCCGTGGTCGCGTCGGGGTCGCCGTAGCTGTCGCCGTCCGCGTCCGCGTACCAGGTGGTGTTGGTCGATGCGTCGAGGGAGTCGTCGTCGGCGTCGGTCAGCCCGTCGCAGTCGTCGTCCACGCCGTCGTTGCAGACCTCGGTCGCGCCGGGGTTCACGTCGGCGTCGGCGTCCTGGCAGTCGTCGGAGGACGACTCGTAGCCGCTCGGTTGCTCGCAGCTGGCTGTGGTTCCGTCCGAGGTGCCGTAGCCGTCGCTGTCCGCGTCGATGTACCAGACCGTGTCGGGGTTCACCGTGGCGTCGCTGTCGTCGCAGTCGGTGTCGTCCGACACCGTGTCGCTCGGCTGCTCGCAGGCCGTGCTCGTGGTGGCCGGGTCACCGTAGCCGTCGCCGTCGCCGTCGCCGTACCAGACGGTGTCCGGGTTCAGCGTGGCGTCGCCGTCGTCGCAGTCGGTGTCGTCCGAGACGTACGCTGTGGGCTGATCGCAGCTCGTGGTGGTGCTGGCCGGATCGCCGTAGCTGTCGCCGTCGGTGTCCGCGTACCAGATCGTGTCGGGGTTGACCGTGGCGTCGGAGTCGTCGCAGTCGGAGTCGGAGGACGACCACCCGCTCGGCTCGTCGCAGAACCGCTGGTCGATGTCTGCGGCTCCGTAGCCATCGCCGTCGCTGTCCTGGTAGAAGACCGAGCCCGTGGACAGGTCCACGTCGGAGTCGTCGTCGTCGACGAGCCTGTCGCAGTCGTTGTCCAGTCCGTCGCAGACCTCGGTGGCTTCCGGGTTCACCGCGGCGTCGCCGTCGTCGCAGTCGCCATCTGCCGCGACGTAGCCAGACGGGGCTTCGCACGCAGCTGAGGTGTCGTCGTCGGTACCCCAGCCGTCCCCGTCGGTGTCCCTGTAGAAGGCTTGGGTGCCCTCCACCGCGTCATCGTCGTCGTCGATGGCCCCGTCGCAGTCGTCGTCGATGGCGTTGCAGGACTCCACCGCCTCGGGATGGACGGTGACGTCGTCGTCGTCGCAGTCGTCGTCGGTGGCCGCGTAGCCGCTCGGCGGCTCGCAGGAGGTGGTCGTGGCGCTGTCTGTGCCGAAGCCGTCGCCGTCCGTGTCGGCGTACCAGACCGTGTCGGGGTTCAGGGCGCTGTCGTCGTCGTTGCAGTCGTCGCCGTTGTCGACCCAGTCGGTGTTGGGTGCATCGCAGTTGTCGACGCCGGAGTCGGGGTCTCCGTAGCCGTCGCCATCGGCGTCGTAGTACCAGGCCGGGACGTCCACGCCTTCGTCGGTGTCGTCGTCGCAGTCGTCGTCGAGGTCGTTGCAGAGCTCCTCGGCCTCGGGGTACGCCTCCGCGCGCGCGTCGTCACAGTCATCGCCGCCGTACTCGTGGTCGAGGAATCCATCTCCGTCGCCGTCCGGCGCTGCGAGGAAGCTCCGTTCGACGCTCGCCTCGTTGCCGTCGGTGTCGGTGGCCTGGAAGACCAGGGTGATGGTGCCCGGCGGCACGTCCCTCACGATCCAGTTCACCACGTCCTGCTCGATGGCGGCGATCTCGGTGACGAGCGACTCGCCCTGGCTTCGGCGAAGCTCGAACACGAGCTGCTCGGTGTCGTCGAGGTCGTCTTCCGCCGTCGTGGTGACGAGCACGTCGCCTGTCTCCACGACCTCCATGTCGGCCGGTGCGCCGAAGGCGACGTCCGGCGCCTGGCTCCTGTTGACGGTGAGCTCCGTGTCGGAGCAGCTCGTTGTGACGGCGAGAAGTGCCCATCCGAGGCCGGACATCAGGGGCTCCTGATGGCGGGACCGTAGCACACCCGCCATGTCCAATCCCCTACAGGCAGGTGCGTTCCATGGTCCCGAAGCTCCCCATGAACCAGCAGTCCCCGGTCGTGCTGCCGTCGTCCACGCATGCGGAACCCCAGGTCGCCTCGGAGGAGCTCGGGCTCTCGATGTGCATGTCGCCGCCGAACACGTCGCCCTCGGACCACGCCGAGCCGTCGATCGCGACCCACGAGGTGCAGGCGGAGCCGGACGAGGTCGACACGGCGGCCTCGTAGACGACCCCCTCGCCGAGCTCGTCCTCGTCGAAGATGACCCAGAGGTCACTGCCGGAGAAGGAGCCCGAGGCCTTGCAGATCTGGAACTCCACATCGCCAGTGCCGTCGTCCCGCAGCTCGACGTCGAGGGTGGTGCCGTTGCCCGTTCCGTAGGTGGTGCCATCCACGGTGGCGCCCTCGTCCGAGTCGGTGGTGCTGTCGGGGGACCAGTAGTCGGACTCCCCACAGCTGGAGCAGCCGGACTCGTCGAACGAACAGGAGCTGCAGCTCAGCGTGCCTTCGTCGTAGCCCAGGCTGGTGCACGTCTCCCCATCCAGGTCGGAGCCGTCGCAGTCCTCCCCCGCGTCCACGCTGCCGTTTCCGCAGTTGGCGTTGCAGCTCGCCGTGGTCGAGGAGTCGTTCACGCAGGTCTCGTCGGAGTCGCAGTAGGTCCTCACCGAGCCCTGGTTCCCGCAGGAGTCGTAGTAGTAGATGTCGTACCCGCTGCCCTCGGTGACGCACTGGTAGGAGGCCTCCGCGGTGCAGCAGTTCGACGTGTTGAAGCTGCACGCCTCGCAGCTGAGCCCGGCCCCTGTCTCTCCGGCGTAGCCCAGGCTGGAGCACGTCTCACCGTCGAGCTCGGTCCCGTCGCACTCCTCGCCTGCGTCGACGGAGCCGTTCCCGCAGTCCTCGCTGCACTCGGCCTCCGTGGAGCCCTGTTCGACGCACGTCTCGCTCGACGAACAGTTGTCCTCGCGGTCCCCGATCGTCCCGCAGCTGCTGTACCAGTAGACGTCCCCGTCATCGCATCGCAGGTAGTCCTCGGCCTCACAATCGACCTTCGACGAGTCGACCGGCACGTCGCCCGTGCAGTCCGTGGTGTCCCGCACCCACAGCGCGATGGTGTGGGAGCCATCTTCGATCTCGAAGCCGCCGAGGTCGACCTCGACGTCGAAGGTGTCGGAGCTGGGAGCCGAGGCGTAGTCTTCGCTCACCACCGTGTCCTCGGCGATGACGAGGGACCACTTGTCGAGTCCCTCGCCGGCCTGCACGCTGCCCGAGGCCTCGAGCACGCCAGCGGACACCGAGGCCGAGGTGAGGGTGCCGGAGACGTCGCAGTCGTTCCCCGCGCAGTCGTCGACGAAGTCGTTCGTGCTCTCGTAGCAGTTCGACTCGTGGGTCGAGGTCGTGCACGGATCACAGGTGCTGGGCAC
>Ga0114932_10004155_pt1 | contig 13742 bp, 13 predicted proteins | sample 2SBtaG_2_FD_87286 | JGI IMG/M metagenome (GOLD analysis project Ga0114932, IMG submission 87286) | Deep subsurface microbial communities from Kolumbo volcano to uncover new lineages of life (NeLLi) - 2SBTROV12_ACTIVE470 metaG | ecosystem: Environmental > Aquatic > Marine > Volcanic ...
AAAGCGATTCGATGATCATTACCAGAGGAGGTGGGTAATGTGGACCTTCCGGGTCCAACTCATACAGCCTTAAAGTTTCGGTGTGGGGCTGTTCGTCCTTTCAAGTGTTACTTTACGCACCTGTATGAATAATCGCTGTACGTTATTCACACGTTTTTTGTGAAATGCGCACGGTGATCGACTTGGGACACCTTATATATAGATGGAGCTTTTATCTAAGGAGTAACGGGTCTTTTTAGTAGCAACTTAACGAGTTATGGTGTCAACCGTAAGCTTGTCAGGGATTTATTTGAAGAGAACGGCAAAGGAATGCCTCTGGACCAATAGTGTTGCTGGTCAGAATAATATTTTGATAACGGATTGCCAGACTGCCCTGTAGGCATATTAAAAAAACCTTGTTGCTGATAGCCAGGAGAAATAACGAAGCGTTCACTAGCGCCGAAATTTTTTTGTATGACCCGAACGCAATATCCACAACCGGACATTTGTTCTTTGGGCATATTAATCAAACTTCCAATAAAGGGTATTCCTTTGCTCAGTGGGTGGGCCAGTTCAGCCTGATTAATTTGTCCCCAGGCGAATTTTTTCAAAGATGTGAGCTGATGATTTTGTTTCAGTTTGTTGGTGCTTTGAATCAGCAAGGTTAGTAAATAGCTGTTCCAGTCTTTAAATTTATCTGCTCCAGGAAGTGTTTTTGGATTTTTTTCTGAAAGTAATTGGCGTAGTGGTGTATCCAATTCAAACCATTTGTATTTGAATTGTTTATCTGTGTGTTTACAGATATTCAGATAAGCAGGGATTATGGATTGGGCCAGTGTATTTCTGAATTCAATCAGTAAACTCAAGCCCCGGCTGTCAGCATCGGCATGACCGTTCCATGCGTCTATTTCGTCCTTCAGCTCTATGAGTTCGGGATTTTGTTTTAGGTTTGCTGCATCAAGTAAAGATTGGGCCAGTTTTTGATAAAAATCATAGAATTCGCTTCTTGTATCCAATTGCAGATCGAACAGGTCTTTTTCTGTGACTGCGTTCATTGATGTAAGCCGTTCACTGATTCGATAGGCTCGATAACTATGTAAATAATTATGTCCCAGTGTATGGGGATAATCGGTTCCCAATGTCTGATTGTTTGCAGTGACAAGAAAACCATTGTCCGGATCGATCACATAGGGTAATTCTTGTGTGGGAATGTAGCCTTGCCATTGGATTTTTGAATCGTTCCAATATTGACTGACTGAACCATCGAAGCCAAGGCGCAGTGGAAATTTTCCCATGAGCGTCCAGGCGATGGCACCCTGGCTGTCGGCTAATAATACATTCATGGGTGGCCCGCCAGCATTTTTTATAATAGTCACGCCACTTCCAACCGAATCTGCGCGATCCATGTACATGAGGCCCATATTAACAGCGGAGGGTTCCAGTGCAGTCCATTTCAACGCCACCGGACTATTTAACAAAGGCGAAGGAAGAACTGGCCCCCATTGTGTTTGTTTGACCACCAGGATGGTAGGGGTGTGGTTTTTTATAGAAATTTCATGGCGGATAAAATCAAAACGCTTCCAACCTTCAGGGCTTAGATATTGGTTCGGGTTGACTGGATTTAGTTTTAGTTTTACTAAATCCATTACATCAGCCATTGCATTGGTAAATCCCCATGAAACGTTTTTATTGCTGCCGGCCACTAATACGGGCAATCCGGGTAGTATTACTCCCGCTAGCTGGACATCGTCATAGCGCAAATTTGCACGATACCATATATTGGGTACTGACAATGGAAGGTGCATGTCATTGGCTATAATCGCTCGTCCATCGGATGTTTTCTGATGATTGACCGCCCAATGATTTGAACCCGCGATAGCTGGGTTAACGACTACGGTTATTTTTTGTTTAGCTGCTGGAGGCGTTGAGCGCAATCGTGAAAGTTCCGCTATGGGAATAGGTACAATGGGTCGGGCTGAGCCTTCGCCACCGGTGAGAATTTTTGAGAAGTCGTCGATATTTGGTGTGAAAAACTTAATGACATGATCACTTAAGCTTGCATCCATGATGCTTAGCATACGTTCTTCGTCATTCGTCCAGGAGAGCATTTGAAACATGCTTAAGGCAACAAGAATACTGTCTTCAGGTGTCCACGGGCGGGGTTGATAAGCTAATAATAAAAACTCCGGTGGTAATACGCTGGTTTGAGCCAAATAATCATTCACACCTTGAGAGTAAGCTTTTAAAACCGCCAATTGATCCTTGGGAAGATGGGAGACAATTTTTTTTGCGGCAGTTGTAAAGTTTAAATGTCGTTGCTGGATATCGCTGGCCAGCGCGACTTTGCCAAATATTTCTGCCAGTTGACCGCTGGTTTTTCGGCGAATAAGATCCATTTGAAAGAGCCTGTCGCCAGCAGTTATAAAACCGAGTGATCTGGATACATCCAATTGTGAATTTCCGTGAATACTGGGTACACTATATTTGTCAAATTTGATCGTTACCGGGGCTGACATCTGGGGTATATGAATTGTTCCTGTTCGTTGAGGTAGCGATTTCTCAATATAATGAAAACCAAACAGTAGAGCCATTGCACCCAGTAGTACAACCAGCCCCAAAATCCGCAGACATCGTTTACGAGTGTTATCCGAAATAGTCATCGATTGTTGGGTCGTTGTTTACTTTATTTAACAGTATTTTGCATTAGGAGTGGCTGCACAGTGGTGTTTCCAGGGGTAATCGTAAAGATAAAACACTCTGAGGAGTGACTGGCGGATAAGGTATACTAGCGTACTTTTTAAAATGACTCGAGGAAACATATGAGACCCAGTGGACGCAATGCTGACGAGATGAGAGAAACGAATCTTATCTGCGGTTATACCCGACATGCAGAGGGATCTGTGCTTGTTGAATACGGAGATACGCGGGTACTCTGCAACGCGACCATAGAAAATCGGGTGCCCCGTTTTTTGAAGGGTGGCGGGAGCGGCTGGATTACCGCCGAGTATGGGATGTTACCTCGATCTACCCATGAACGTATGGGGCGGGAGGCCGCACGTGGCAAACAGGGTGGACGCACTTTGGAAATTCAGAGATTGATTGGTCGTTCACTGCGCGCAGCGATTGATCTCAAAGCTCTGGGAGAAAGAACGGTAACGATAGACTGTGATGTTATTCAGGCAGATGGTGGTACTCGTACAGCGTCGATTAGCGGAGGCTTTGTAGCATTGTCGCTCGCCATCGGACATCTGGTAAAAATACGTAAAATAAAGACCAATCCGATTCATGGACAGATTGCATCTGTTTCTGTGGGTATAGTGGGCGGTACTCCTATTCTTGATCTGGATTATGCCGAAGACAGTTCTGCAGAAACAGATATGAATGTGGTTATGAATGATGCGGGCGCCTTCATAGAAATACAAGGTACGGCGGAAGGCCATGCATTTCGCAAAAATGAACTGGATTCGATGCTGCAACTTGCCGAGCAGGGGATCGCTCAGATCATGAGTAAACAGCGTGCCGCACTGGGATTGGAATAATGTCATCCCGTGTTGTTCTTGCCAGTAGTAATCCGGGTAAAATTCGTGAAATCCAGTCGATACTCAGAACCATGGATATTGTAGCCCAGTCCGAATTCAATATTCCGGACGCGGATGAAACAGGTACTACTTTTGTAGAAAATGCGATTATTAAGGCCAGGAATGCGGCTCAATATAGTCGGTTGCCCGCCATTGCAGATGATTCGGGAATCGAAGTCGATGCCTTGCGTGGTGCACCGGGGGTGTATTCGGCGCGCTACGCGGGAGTTGGAGCCAGTGATCTGGATAATCTAAACAAGCTTGTCGAGGACATGTTTGCGGTACCCGACGGTCAACGTTCAGCACGATTCCGATGTGTAATCGTATATATGCGTCATGCCGACGATCCCTGCCCGATTATTGCTCAAGGTGTGTGGGAAGGTGTTATATTGAGGCAAAGCAGAGGACAAAATGGTTTTGGTTACGATCCTGTTTTCTATATTCCAGACAAACAATGTACTTCAGCTGAGCTCCCCAGTGAAGAAAAAAATCGTCTCAGCCATCGAGCACAAGCCTTAGTTCATCTGCTGGATCTTATGGGGACTTAACTTTTTCCTCGGTTGTTCGCAACCCGTCCAATTCTGGATAGATATCCTGCGGTCCAGTTCACGGGATAGGACATTTCGCCGAGTTGTTCAAATATATTCAAATACAGGCGTGCAAAATTTATTACAGGAGCCTCCATTAGGGCTGTATATTCATATTCCGTGGTGTGTCCGAAAATGTCCATATTGCGATTTTAATTCCCATAAAGTCGATCAGGTTATGCCGGAAAAAGCCTACATCGATGCCTTGCTGCGTGATTTGGATCGTGAATTACCGAGAGTCGCAGGGAGAACGATCCATAGTATATTTTTCGGTGGGGGAACACCCAGCCTGTTTTCAGTCGGGGGGATCGACGAATTAGTGTGCAAAATTCGTCAACGAACGAATTTGAGTGCTGAGCTGGAGATTACACTTGAAGCAAACCCCGGTACTCTTGAAAAAGACAAATTCAATGGATTTCGAGACGCAGGAGTGAATCGTCTGTCTATCGGAATACAGAGTTTTCAATCCCAACATTTGCAAAGCCTCGGAAGAATACATTCGGCCGATGAGGCTGGTTATGCAGTAGAAAGCGCCCATGCAGCCGGGTTCGATAATTTTAATATAGACCTGATGTTTGGTTTGCCCAAACAAAGCCTGGCAGATGCGTTAGCCGATGTGAAAAGAGCAATCGCTTTAAAACCGAGTCATTTATCTTTTTACCAACTGACCATAGAACCGCATACTTTTTTTTACAAAAACCGGCCAATATTGCCTAAAGAAGATATTATCTGGGAAATACAACAGGCCTGTTATTCCTATCTTAACCAGTGTGGCTATTATCAATATGAAATTTCTGCTTTCGCTGCAAATTCAAACTTTTGCCAGCATAATCTCAATTATTGGCAATTTGGTGATTACGTTGGGATTGGAGCAGGTGCACACGGCAAAATCACTCAAAGTCAGACGAATAAAATAATCAGATACTACAAAGTCAAGCATCCGCTTCGTTATCTGGAAATAATGGCTACAGATGAGCCTTGTGGAAACGAATCTATTGTCACCGAGGAGAGTCGGGTACTTGAGTTTCTAATGAACGCTCTTCGCCTGAATCAGGGTTTTGAATTGTCAATGTACAGCCAAAGGACCGGATTATCTGCGACGACTTTGGAGCCTCAACTTTCAGCATGTATTGATGAGGGTTTATTGGAGAGGAAAGAAATGACGATTCGCTGCACGGTAAAGGGTCGAAATTTTCTTGATGATGTCTTGAGTCGGTTCACTATAAATTGAAATAATATTTCTTTTTGGGAACTGCTTGGAAATTTCCAGGTCGAAACATGGCAGGCATGTTCACCCAGCAATAAAATCCACATACCGCCATTTCAATGACTTCCCGATAAATGAAGTACTGATTATCCATTAAAAAAAAATTCTGAGTCAATGAAAATGCAACCGTATCAGCAAGAATTTATTGAATATGCGATAAATGCAGGCGTGTTACAATTTGGCGATTTTAAACTTAAATCAGGTCGGTCCAGCCCCTATTTTTTCAATACAGGACTGTTCAATACCGGGCGCCAATTATCCAGGTTGGGATATTTTTATGCCAATGCATTGATTCATTCCAAGCTACAAACGGACATGCTTTATGGTCCAGCCTACAAAGGTATCCCTTTAGTTAGTGCTGCTGCAATTGCTCTGGCAGAACATTTCGATATCGATATTCCTTTTTGTTTTAATCGCAAAGAAGCTAAAGATCACGGAGAAGGAGGCAATCTGGTTGGTGCGCCATTGTCAGATTCTGTGTTAATCCTAGATGACGTGATTACTGCTGGAACATCGGTTCGTGAGTCTGTATCGATTATTGAACGTGCCGGAGCAAGACCCTGTGGTGTGCTTATTGCGCTGGATCGGCAGGAACAAAGTCAAAATTCTTTGTCCGCTGTATCGCAGGTTAGTTCTGAATTTGGTATCCCGGTTTATTCAGTCATCAGTCTGAAGAATATTATTGAGTATCTAAATACCGATGATAAATTTAGGCAGCAGGTGCAGACAATAGTCGATTATCGTCAAGCATACGGAGACAGTTAGATAGGTGTCCGGGAATAGAAATACTATGGTGGGTTATTGAATGAATAAGGTTAGGAGTATTAAAGTTGACTCAAAATTTTCAGCAGCTACTCTTATTTATATGACAATCGCTGAAACAATAATCAGTTTAAAAAAATAATCTGCAATGGATCTGCACTACCTCATCCTTTTCTTTGCGATTAGTTTCTCCGTGTTGTCGTTGCAATGCAATGCCGGAGATATCCCAAACCTTTATCGTTGGGTTGACGAGAAAGGTCATATTTATTATTCGGATAAGGTCCCTCCAAAGCACTCTAAATTCGGCCGTTCGAAATTAAATGATCAAGGTGTTACCGTTAGTGTCGTTGAGGCAGCGAAAACTCGAGAACAGCTCAATCGTGAGGCCAAGTTGCAGTCTTTGAGATCCGAGCAAATAAGGTTACTTAAAGAGCATCAGGCAAAAGATCAGGTGCTTTTACGCACCTTCCAAAGTGAGGCGGAAATCGAGCGCACATTGCAAGCAAAGCTATCCACTATCCAGGTATTGGAATCGGTTACCTTTTCAAATATTAAGCGTTTGGAGACCTTGCTGAAAAGTCAGGAAAAACAAGCCGCCGACATGGAACGCAACGGCAAAATAGTACCTGAAAGAATTGTTAAGGAAATTCGGGGTTCCCGTAACCAGCTCGAAGATAATCGCAATAAAATCAAAAATTTAAATGGGCATAAACTCGAATTGCGGAAAAAATATGCCGAAGATCTTGCGCGCTTCAGAACATTAGTTACTGCAAGCGAAGGGACTCTGATTAAGTTGGCCGACGAGAATAAAACCATTATTGCTGAAGTGGAAGATGAAAATGCCATTATAATAAGCGTTGCTTATTGTCCTGACCAACAGGTTTGTGACAAGGCGTGGAAATTGGCTAAAACCTATGTCATCAAAAATGCAACCACGCCTCTTAGAATCAATACGGGTGTGATCATTTACTCAGCGCCACCTGTCGAGGAATCTGACATAGCGCTCTCGGTTTCACGAATTGGCTTGAGTGAAAGTGAAAGCGCTCAACTCTTTCTGGATGCTCGATGTAAACAGTCGGGTGTTGGTCAGGAACTTTGTAGTGGAAAAAAAGTGCGTGAAATCCTGGCCGGCTTTCCCAGGTTTATCAATTCTTCTATAAAAAAATAGATTGCCGCTCGTATCCAAAGCTCTATACTCAGCCCTCTTGCTCTAACAGATATAAGTCAACGTGTTACGGTTTTCGAAGAAAATATTCCGAGACTGATTGAATACAGGCTGGTGTTGAGGAACGAAACTCAGAAATATTGCTTTATTTGATTCGGAATCGAGTCATTTTCTGTGAGTTCAGGTCTTCTGAAACTAACGGAGTAGGTACTACAGATTCAACATTGAGAAATTGAATCCATCATTTCTATTGTAGACTGTGGTCGGTTTTTTAGGTCAAGTTCCAGGCTTGCGTCAACCATTTTCAGTAGTTTCAATGGATACTTTCTTTTAAAGGTACTGGCCAGGGGTTTTAAAGTATCGTTGTTTACCCTGTCTGGCGACGGAGGTGGTGGACGTCCTTCGATACACGTGCGTATGGTTGCACCGATTGCATACATATCGCTCCAGGGGCCTACATTGCCGTCAACTGGGTATTGCTCTGGCGGTGAAAAACCTTTAGTAAGTACTTTTCCCGGTGTCCATTTCTCGGTCTTTGGAAACGGGTGTACTGCGCCGAAATCCAGTAATAGAGGGTCGCCTCCAGGTCTAATGAGAATATTTTCCGGTTTTATATCCAGATGAAGCAGATGGGCTTCATGAATGGTTTGCACACCCTCTAGAAGAGCCGGAAATACAGTCAGTATAAACTGGAGGGTTAAATTGCCTTTTTTATCCTTGATATAGGACGACAGGTTTTTGCCGTAGTCGTAAGTCATGACCAGGTATATGGTCGAATTTGCTGGAAAGAAATTGAGAACTTCCACAATATTCGGGTGTTTTAGTTTCCCCAGTGCTTTGGCTTCCTCGACAAATAGGGTTTTTCCACGCAAAAACAAAGACCGGGTTTCTGGGCTGTGTGGGACGATCTGATTTTGCCAGGTTCTGTGTGCGAGTCGGCGAGGCATGTACTCTTTTATGGCAACCTGGTGTTGATCGGATAGTTGCCGTGCAAGATACACTGAGCTAAAGCCGCCTCCGGCAATGGGTTTTTCGATCATATAATGATCGAGTATGGTGCCGGATTGGAGAAAATTCCATTCACTCGGATAGGTGTCCGGATCGTAATAGCTTGCCGTCATTGGGGTTGGCGCGTCCTGCAATTAATGATCTTTGTTCTGGCAGTTAAATTCATCAGAAATACTGAGTGTAATTAGGCTTATTCGTGATTTAATAACAATATTGAACTGTGCAATACAGACCGCGTTACCATTGAGTATAGGAAAAATTTTATGATTCGTAGTATGACCGCATTCGCAAGTTGCGAGATACAGAGCAATCGAGTTGTTTTTCTATGGGAAATTCGCTCGGTTAACCATCGTTATCTGGATTTTTTTTTCAGATTGCCGGATGATTTACGGGATCTGGAACCGGATTTTCGACGTTTGATCAGTCAAAATTTGAATCGAGGTAAAATCGATTGCTTTTTAAGCTGCCGCCACAATATGGCTGAAGAATCGGATGTATGTGTAGATCTACCCAGGGTAAGAAGTTTGATCGCTGCCGCAGACAGTATTGCATCGTTAAAGGAAGGATTTGCGCCCTACTCTGCGTTGGATATTCTCAAATGGCCGGGTGTACAAATAGAACCGAGGATAAAGACTGAGGATGTCAGGGAGCCTGTAATACAGGCATTGCAATCTACTTTGACGAAAATGATCGAATCACGTCAACGTGAAGGAGCAAAATTAGCGGCAACAGTCGAAGATCGGCGCTGTCGATTACAGACGCTGGTTTCTGAAGTGAGTACTAAAATACCAACAATACGTAATAAACTGCGTACAACTTTAATATCACGTTTGGATAGTTTGAGCCTTGAAGTGGATTCAGGACGCTTTGAGCAAGAGCTTGTTTATCAATTGCAAAAAATGGATGTCGATGAAGAGTTAGACAGATTGTGTGCGCATTTGGATGAAGTTAGCAGAATATTAAGTAATGATGATGTTGCTGGCCGCAGACTCGATTTTTTATTACAGGAACTCAATCGTGAGGCAAATACACTGGGTTCGAAGTCTGTTGATCTTTTTACCACCCAAGCGTCTGTGGAGATGAAGGTTCTTATTGAGCAGATGCGAGAGCAAATACAGAATATAGAATAGCAGTCGCAATAAGGAATAGCGATGAGCGTATTTATTACCGGAATCAGTGGGTATCTTGGTCAGCGTTTGGCCCAGTGCGCAGTGGAGAGTGATGAGGTTAGCGGCTGTTATTATGATCATAAGCCAGAGTTGCCCGATCAAATCCAAAGGGTGCGAGTAGATATCCGGGATGAACGGGAAGTAATGGACGCGGTATCTAAAGCAGCACCGAAAATAATCATTCATACTGCGGCGTTGAACGGTGGTAACGATGAATGTATGCATCAGGATGTTAACGCGCAAGGATCGGCCAATGTTGCGCGAGCTGCTGCAGCAATAGGTGCACGTTTGATCCATGTGTCTACGGATATGGTTCACAATGGTTGTGCGTCGCCGTATGAAGACGAGGATGAAGCTACGCCATTGAATGCCTATGGTCGATCCAAGGCCCAGGCAGAGATCTGGGTAGGACAAATTTATTCTGCGGCGACAATCGTGCGTACTTCCCTGATTTACGATTTTCGGGTCATGCCACGCAGTACCCGATTCTTTGCTTCAGCCATCGAAAATAATCAAACAGTATCTTTGTTTAACGATGTGATCCGTCAGCCGATTGCTCTGGATACACTGGTATCCGCGCTACTTCGAATGGCCCGCTTGAATTGTCCCGGATTTTTAAATATTGCCGGCAAGCAGGCGGTCACACGTGAATATTACGAACGCAAGCTGATGGATTATTGGAAGGTCACTGCACAGGAGCCATTAAAGTCAATCAGCGCAGCACAAACGCATCCTGCTGTGCCATTGGATTTACGATTATCTTTGCGCAGGGCTGAATCAGTGCTTGGTGAACTACTGCCGGGGTTGGATGAGATGTTTGCGAGGTTATCTGCAACTTAAAACATACAGACCGATCAAATTTATTGACCTGAATTATTCGGATCGCATTGCTGATTCCTATTTCTGCACCGCCACCTCAATTAAATTGATGGTGGCGGTCACAGATTATTGACTAATTTTTTACCACCAATTCAGGATAATATTGTTTCATCAATCTATTGCAATAATTGACAAGATTGGTCTTCGTTAAACCGTGATCCTTTACCGGCGATTCGATAGGGCAACAAATAATATTCACCAGCATACCAAAGGCACTTGCATCAATGCTGGTCGGAGAATCGCCCATGAAAAAAGACTTATCGCCGAGCAGATCCGACAAAGCATCGATATCTTTGTTGCCCAATTGAATAATTTCATCGCGCGTATGCCGCCCCATCCCATGCCCATGGATTTGCCGGGAAATGATACATCGACGATATACGAAAGCCGCAATATCCCGTATTACAGGCGGCATGCCGGAGAAGATGGCCTTTTTGTTTATTTGCCAGTTCCCATCGCTATCCGACCAACGACTATACATCCCGACCCAGTAAAGGTGTTCTTCAAGCAGGCGTCTGATTGCCAATGCTGAAGCCTGCTGCTCGGAATTTAACGAGGAATCCAGCGAATCTCCATAAGTTTCTTTTAAATAATCAATAATGAATTCTGAATCGGCTATTTTTCTTCCTTTATCTTCGATAAACGGTAACTTCCCCTTTGGGCCTTTTAATGGCAAGGTTTCAACAATTTCATAGGTGATCCCCGCCATGCGTAAATAGGTTTCAACCTTAACATTAAATTGCCCCAGATTAGGCAAGCCCCAGGTGCGTGCAAACTGATACAGTTTTATCATCTTATCTCTCCGCGTTGATTAAAGGAATTAGTGCTTTCCAGTGATAATTAGTATACCTACGAAGTATCCAGGGTTTTCTTTTACCAAACCGGTGTTTTTTTAAAATACGGTGAACGATCCATTCAGTTTGGAAACCTGCCCATTCAGGGGCAGGCAGAGCAAACATATTAAATTTTAAAGCGGGTAATACCTCTAGAAATAATATGTTTTCTAATTCCTCAATACTATATTTGGACGCAGCACAAATCTTAGAAATATAACCATAAGAAAGTGTTACATCTGTATCCATGTATAAATCCTGCAAGCAATCCCAAACCGGAGTCCTATCATTTATATCTTTTTCAGGCTCTTCCATTTCATAGGTGTCTCAGTTTAGCTAAGCGGCAGGGCGTTAGGATCTAAAAGTTACCACAATGATATTAATATGAGTAGCATCTTAGCTTAAATCCGGGCGACATGTCAGTTCGAAAAGCTTGTTGAATGAATACTGATGCTTGCGCTCGGTGCTATGGATTTCTTCCAACAATTCGATAATTCGGGTTACACCTTGCAATAGAATGCCGCCGACCCCCAACGCAAACCAGACCCCGATAACGAATCCCCAATGGATGGGTGCGGCAAAGAATTCTTCCCGAAACCAGAAAGTATGGCCCCATTCGTTAAATCCAACGCTGACAAGAATCATAAACGGGCCCACAACAGAAGGCTAAAACCAATATTAAAAAATCATATGCTCGACACAGTCGTGCTTTTTCTCCAGTATATGGTTGTAATGGCAAATCCCTAGATCTGGATGACATATTAAACACTCCTCAAAGCGTTGCTTTATTTAATTTCCGTGGCACAAAAATCAAATTCTGTGCGCAACTGATTTTTTATCTATGATCAACCATGATAAATTCGAGTACAGTAACCTCCTGTTATAGTTTTAAGGTTAAGTGCCAACAGGACATTTTGTGAAATGTTTAAAATTCATTGTATTATTCATTAAATCGATAACGCAAATACAGGAGTGGCCTTATACTGGATAATCGTATTTGTTTACTGTGGAAAGTCGCCTGTGTTACCTGAAAATCCAGATACACCAGAACCAGACCCAAAATGACTAAACTTAGGAATGTCGATTTAAACCTGCTTGTCGCATTTGATCTGTTAATGCAGGAACGCAGTGTCTCCAGAGCTGCGGAAAAAATGTGTATTACTCAATCTGCCATGAGCCATGTACTGCACCGTCTAAGACAGCAATTGGATGACCCGGTGCTGGTCAAAACGACTCACGGAATGCAACCAACAGATCGTGCTTTATCACTGGTTCAACCGGTTGGAAAAGTATTGCGTGAAATAGAACGAATGACTCGTTTGCCTAAAGAGTTTGATCCCGGAGGTAGCCAAAAGCGCTTTGTCATTGCCGCGACCGATTATATGGAATTCCTGCTATTGCCACCCTTGATTGAACGTTTGGTACGAATCGCTCCCGGTATTGATATCCACGTTCAACGAACCGAGTCCAAATTTCCCATTGACAGCCTGGAAAATCAAACGGTCGACATGGTTCTTGGATTCGAAGTTGTATTATCCCCGCCTGCTATGTTTCAACGTGAGCAACTTTTCGGCGACCACATGGCGTGTGTTGTCCGTAAAGACCACCCGCTGGCATCTGATCAGGAATTCTCGCTGGAAAAATATTTACAGGCAAACCATATGTTAATCTCTCGAACCGGCTCAGAAACCGGCTTGATCGATCAGTGGCTCAGAGAACGCCACCTGGAAAGGCGCATCGGTTTGATCGTCCCACACTTTTTATCCGCACCCCTGATCGTGGCCCAGACCGATATGGTGCTGTCCCTGCCTTTGCGAATTGGTCAACGGTTCATGGGCTTAACATCGCTTACTATATTACCATTGCCATTTGAACTACCCGTTTTTAACCTTGTGATGGTCTGGCATCCTCTCAGAGAAAAAGAACCGGCGCACCTTTGGTTACGAAAATTGATCAGCAATGTTTGTCAGGGCTTTGATTCGAATTCGCACAGTTGAAAACAGTCCGGTTTTCAGTTGTTTGGAATGTGTGGCTTTATACTGATCAGATAATAGGGTGGTTTTGAAAGCTGCTCGCCGCCATTTAGCGGCGCAGAAAGATGTAGTCGATTGGTGACTCCGTAGATTTGGCCTTGAGGCCCGACAGCCAAAGAATCTACCCAGGACAAGTGAGCAGATTGAGCCAGGCGTTGATAAGTTTTATCTGGCGTGACGATGCCAATGGCGTTTGAAGTGGCTACACTAACCCGAACACACAACTTAACGTAAAATAAACAGAAAAGAGGTGTGTTTAAAATGAGCAAAGAAAAACTAAAAATATATCCATCAGAATTTAGAGAATCATCGGTCAAATTAGCAATCGAGTTCGATCAGTCCATTGCACAAACAGCACAAGATTTAGGTGTGAATGCGAATACATTACATACTTGGATCAGCAAATACAGTAAACCCAATAAGACTCAACCGATGGCGAATAGAACGGATGAACATCTTTATGATGAATTAAAGCGATTAAA
>Ga0114932_10004156_pt1 | contig 13737 bp, 13 predicted proteins | sample 2SBtaG_2_FD_87286 | JGI IMG/M metagenome (GOLD analysis project Ga0114932, IMG submission 87286) | Deep subsurface microbial communities from Kolumbo volcano to uncover new lineages of life (NeLLi) - 2SBTROV12_ACTIVE470 metaG | ecosystem: Environmental > Aquatic > Marine > Volcanic ...
GCGGACATGGTTTCTCTGGCCCGGCCGTTCCTGGCTGACCCGGCGTTTGCGAACAAGGCTGCGGCGGGGCGGAGCAATGAGATCAACACCTGCATCGCCTGCAATCAGGCCTGCCTGGACCGTTATTTTGTCGGCCGGGTCTGCTCATGCCTGGTCAATCCGCGGGCCTGTCATGAAACGGAAGTGATCATTGAGCCCGCCGACGCGGCCCGCCGCGTCGCCGTCATCGGCGCCGGGGTGGCGGGTCTGGCGGCGGCGGTGACGGCGGCGGAGCGCGGCCATGCGGTGACCTTGTTCGAGGCGTCGGCAAGCATCGGCGGGCAATTCAACCTGGCGCGCAAGGTGCCCGGAAAATATGAATTTGATGAAACCCTGCGTTATTTCAAAACTCAGTTGGATCGCCTGGGTGTGACGGTCAACCTTGAGACCGCCGCGACCGCCGCCATGTTAAGCGATATGGATTTTGATGCCGCCGTTCTGGCCGCCGGCATTCGCCCGCGCCGGCCTGAGATCGATGGCATCGACGGAGACCAGGTGGTTGGCTACACAGACGTGCTGAATGGCCGCCGGGCGGTGGGATCGACGGCCGCGATTATTGGCGGCGGCGGCATTGCCTTCGACGTGGCGCTATTTCTGCTGGAGGGGAATGATCCCAGCTTCACCGATGCCGATGCCTTCCGGCGGCGTTGGGGTATCGGCCACGACATGCCCGAGGTGACGCCGCGCCGCGCGATCACCATGGTGCAGCGAACGCCTGGCCCCATGGGCCGGACCCTCGGCAAGACCACGGGCTGGGTTCACCGGGCCGTGCTCAAGCACAACCGGGTCCGGCAGATCAGCGGCGTCACCTACAGGTATATCGATGCCGCCGGGGTGCATGTGGACGTCGACGGTGTGCCAGAGGTTATCGCCGCGGAGACGGTGATCGTTTGCGCCGGTCAGCAGCCGCGCAACGACCTGGCCGGCGCCCTGGCGGAAATGGATTTCGATGTTCACCTGGTTGGCGGCGCCCGGGAAGCCGGAGAACTGGATGCCGAACGCGCCATCCGCGAAGGCATGGAAGCGGCCATGCGCCTCTAGAAATGTTCAGTCGGCCTCGGCCGCTTCGGAGACGGTGCCCAGCAGGCGATCCGCGGGAAAATTCAGAATCGCCGTTGTGCCTTCGCCCGGCAGACTGAACAGCTCAATCGTCCCGCCATGCAGGTCCATCAAGGATTTGACAATGGGCAGGCCCAGCCCGGCGCCGCCGGCGGTTGCCGTGGCTGCCTGATCGAGACGCCCGAAGGGCGCCAGGATGGTCTTCATTCTTGATGGCGCGAAGCCGACGCCCGTGTCGGTAACAATAACCGCCAGGCCGTCGGAATTTGCCATCGCGTCGACCTTCACCGCGCCGCCCGGTTGGCTGAATTTTAGGGCGTTGGACAGCAGGTTCATAAGCATTTGCCGTACTGATCGCAAATCGGCCCGGACCATGGGCAAATCGTCGGCGATGGCATTCTCAAGGGAGATTTTCACACTGGCGGCCTCGCGCTCAAACAGGCGAAGCACATCCATTGCCGCCGCCCGCAGGTCGACGGCCGTAACCTCGATCTCATATTTGCCGGCTTCAATCCGGGACAGGTCCAGCAGATCGTTGATCAGGCTCAACAGCATTTCACCGCTGGTGTTGATGTCCTTGGCATAGTCCGCGTAGGCCGGCACGCCCATGGGACCGAAGGTTTCATCCCGGATGATCTGGGAAAAGCCGAGAATGGCGTTCAGGGGCGTCCGCAATTCATGGCTCATGCGGGCCAGAAAGTCAGATTTGCTGCGGTTCGCCGCCTCCGCCGCTTCCTTGGCGGCCATCATTTCGACCTCGCTTTTCTTGCGCTCGGTGATGTTCGTGGAGACCGTCGCGACGCTGCCATCGGGGAAGCGCTGTTCTCGAATATGGAGCCAGCGCCCGTCCTGGCGTTCCAGTTCGAAGGCCTCGCCGGGGCTGGCGTGACGGGCCATGCGGTCGGCCAACCATTCGTCCTCACGCCCAATGGCGGAAGGGTAGAGACCGTTGTCCAAGGCGGTCCGAATGTGGTCGGCAAACAAAGTTCCAGGTTCCGTGGTTTCGATCACTTCGGCATTGATGCGTCGAAACTGTTCGTTGCAGATGACCAAGCGGTCGTCGGGCCCCCACAGGACGAACAGTTCCGATAATTCGTCGATGGCGTTGGCGAGGCGTTCCTGGGCCAGGCGGGCGATTTCCGCGACTTCCAATTGGCGGGTGATGTCAGAGCCGACACCGATATAGCCGCTAAAATCGCCATTTGAATCGAACAGAGGTTTGCCGCTGGAGGTCAGGGTCTGCAATCTTCCGTCGTGGCCTTTACGGACGAAGCGGAAGTCGCGAAACGGCCGGTGGTGGGTCAGATCGTCCAGATGGCGCTGCCATTTCTCCGAATGGACTTCCTCTCCGGCCAGTTCCGCCCGGGTCTTGCCAAGGTGGAATTCCACCGGCACGCCGACGATCTCGGCGACGCGCGGTGAGAAATAGGTGAACCGCATGTCCGTGTCCATTTCCCAGAACCAATCGGACGCGGCTTCGGCGATGTGCCGGAACCGGGCTTCGCTGATGCTCAGTCGATCGCGGGTGTCGCGAAGTTCGCCGACCATGGCTTCCAGTTCCCGTTCCTTGCGCAGCAGGCCGTCGATGACCAGGAAGATCGGCAGCGAGACGACAAACGCGAAGGCCGCGCCGGCGGCCATCAGGGTTAGTGTTTCGTTCGAATCGATCGTTCGGCCGAGAAACCATTGGTGATAAATTGCATCGGCTGCGGCCAGGACCATACCGGCGGCGACGGCGGCCAGCACTGCCGATCCGGCGGCACCCATGGTGATGATCAGTCGTTGCAAGATACCTAACATCTGGCTCCGCACCCCGACGGTGAACCGCCTGCGTCTCTTTGCATCGGATTATGTTAGACCGGCACCGGATCGATGCAAGGGGTTGCGCGGTCACGATTGAGCTATCAGATGCGGCAGGCGTGTCATGTCATTGAACACCGATACGGCGCCGGCGGCGACCAACACGGCGCCGTGGCCCGGCCCGCAATGACCGCCGCCGGTGAACCCGAGCACCCGCATGCCGGCGGCGACGCCGGCCTCGACGCCGGCCCGGCTGTCCTCGATGACCAGACAATCGGCAGGTGCGAAGCCCATGCGCCTAGCCGTGAACAAGAACAGATCCGGCGCAGGCTTGCCCTTTGCGATGCCGGGGTCGTGGGCGCTGAACAGATGCGGCTCAAACAGATCGAGCATGCCCGTCAGGGTCAGCGAGTTCCGGATTTTCACGAGCGAACCCGACGATGCAATACAATAGGCCGACGTCAGGCCGCGCACCGTCTCAATGACACCGTCGATCACCTTCAGTTCCGTCTCAAAGGCGGCATCGTCGCGCCGCCGCAGCTCATCTTCGAAATCCGCGGGCAGATCGGTCCCGGTTTCCGCCTCCAGGGTTTCGCGGACCTTTTGCAGGGTGAAGCCGAGGAACCGATCATGGTCTTCGGCGCGGACGATGAGCGGATAGCCGAGGTCTTCCAGGTAGTGTCGCAGGACACGCGCCGCGATGGGCTCGCTATCGACCAGGACGCCGTCGCAATCGAAGATGATCAGCATCCGAATTTCCCGAGCGTCTGTTCCACCGAAGAAACATAGGAGCCGCCGAACAACCGCACGTGGACCAAAAGCGGATAGAGATTGTAGAGATCGCGCCGTTCCTCGAAAAACCCGGGCGCCAGCGGACGATGGTCGCGGTAGCGGGCAAAGAACGGGTCGCCGAAGGTGCCGAACAGGGTCGAAAAGGCCAGTTCGATTTCCGGGTCCGCGTGGTAGATGGCGGGATCGACGAAACCGGTGATACGGCCGGAGTCGCAGAGCACGTTGCCCGTCCACAGATCGCCGTGAACCAGCGACGGTGCCGCCGGCTCGCCGATCCAATCGCCAAGGCGGGCCGCCAACTTTTCCACCCGGCTCATGATGGATCCGGGAAGCCGGCCGACCCGCAGGGCCTCGCCGGCCATATACATGAGCCGTTGGTCGCGGAAGAATTCGACCCAGGACTGCGCCTGCGGATTGGGCTGCGTCAGGCCGCCGATGACGGTATTGCAGGCAAACCCGAAGGAAGGTCCGGTAATCTCATGCAGGGCCGCGACATGATCGGCGGCATGGATTTGCGCCGCCGCATCGAGCCGCCCGCCCGAGGGCAGATAGTCCATCACCAACAGATCGTCATCGGCATCGACCACCGCCGGCACGGGTAGCGGGCTGTGCTCGGCCAGATAGCGCAACATGAAACCCTCCAGTGCCAAGCCGCTACCGGCGCCACCGAGCTTCGCGACGAAGGTGCGCCCATCGGTCAAGTCAATGCGGCGGACATCGCCGATACAGCCGCCGGCCAGAGACGCAACCTGTTGAACGGTGCTGCCGGTGACGCGTTGGATTCGGTCTTCGACGTTGGCCGGCAGGCTCAACGGTTCAATTGCCGGCCAGATGGTTGCGGCGGATGTCGTCGAGCAATCCCGCCGACGCCGCTTCCACCAGATCGAGGACCTGGGCGAACCCATCGCCGCCGCCATAGTAGGGGTCGGGCACTTCCGTGACGCCGGTTGCCGGCGCGAAATCCAGGAACAGGTGAATCCGCTCCTGGCCCGCCGAGCCGGCCAGCATGGCCAGATCGGCATGATTGCGCCGGTCCATGGCGATGACATAGTCGAAATGGTCGAAGTCGGCGGCGCGCACTTGCCGGGCGCGCTGGCGGGAAAGATCATAGCCACGCGCCCGCGCCGCCGCCTGGGCCCGGCTGTCGGGTGGGTCGCCGATGTGCCAGCCGCCCGTACCGGCGGAATCGACGGTGATGTCGTCGGTCAATCCGGCTTGCTCGACCCGTCCGCGGAACGCCCCTTCGGCAGTCGGTGAGCGGCAGATGTTGCCGAGACAGACGAACAGAACCTGGACCAAAAGGCATCTCCCTTGAAGCCATGGAGGCGGGATGGTTTGTTAACGGGCGCTATCATGGTCGCCGCCGCGGCGCCACGCAACCGGCTTAAATCACGGGGAAACCTGATGGACAACAACGCCCGCATCGTCATCCTCACCGGCGCCGGCATTTCCAAGGAATCCGGGCTTGAGACCTTTCGCGACGCCGACGGCCTATGGTCGCGGGTCCGCGTCGAGGACGTGGCGACGCCGGAAGCCTACGCCCGCGACCCGGTGCGGGTGCTGGAATTTTACAACATGCGGCGCAACTCCATGGCCGGCGGCAATATCCGCCCCAATGCCGCGCACGCGGCGCTGGCCCGCCTGGAGAGAGATTGGCCGGGCGAGGTTCTGGTGGTCACCCAGAACATCGACAACCTGCATGAACAGGCCGGCACGAAGAACCTTCTGCACATGCACGGCGAGATGGCGAAGGTCCGCTGTGCGGCCTGTCATGAGGTGATCGTGTCGGAAGGATCGCTCAGTGTTGAGAGTGCCTGCGCAGCTTGCGGGACCGTCGGCCGCATGCGGCCGCATGTCGTTTGGTTTGGCGAGATGCCGTTCTTCATGGATGAAATATATGCGGCGCTCGATGACTGCGGTCTGTTCATCTCCATCGGCACGTCGGGCAACGTTTATCCGGCCGCCGGGTTTGTCCAACATGTGCGAATGGGCATCGGCGCGCCGACCGTGGAATTGAACTTGGAGCCGTCGGAAGGCGCGTCCATGTTCGCCGATGCCCGCTACGGTCCGGCGACGGAACTGGTGCCGGCTTATGTCGATACGTTGTTGGCGGAAGGACTGCCTTCGTGAGTGAGGACTTAACCGCACTGCTGGCGGAAGTTGCAGCCTGCCAGATTTGCGCGGCCGATCTGCCGCTGGGCCCGCGCCCGGTGGTGCGCATGGGCGCGGGGGCAAAAATCCTGATTATCGGCCAGGCGCCCGGCACCAAGGTGCATGCCAGTGGCGTGCCCTGGGACGATCCGTCGGGAGACCGGTTGCGCGACTGGCTGCAGACGGACAAGGAAATTTTTTATGACGAGAACCGCATTGCCATCATGCCCATGGGGTTCTGCTATCCCGGCCGCGTTGAGCGCGGCGGCGACAAACCGCCCCGGCCTGAGTGCGCGCCGGCCTGGCATGGACGCTTGTTGGACGTGTTGGCGGATGTTCAATTGACCCTGTTGGTCGGCACCTACGCGCAGGCCCACTATCTGCCGGATCGCCGTCACAAGACCATGACGGAGACGGTTCGCCATTGGAAAGATTATCTGCCTGAGTTTATTCCAACCCCCCATCCCAGTTGGCGGACAACCCACTGGCAGAAGAAAAACCCCTGGTTCGAGGCCCAGGTGTTGCCCGACCTGCGCCGCCGTGTTGTCAGCTTGTTGTAAGATTTCTCGTGTTATTTCAACAGGTTCTTGACTTCTTTTCGGGTCCGGTTCATGCTCTGACCTGAATCAAGGTCAAATCGTTGATTTTATTATAAAATCAGTCTGTTGAGCTTGATTTGGCCGGCGAATCGAAAGATCTGTGCTCTATCGCCGGCGGGGAAGCGGCCATGCATGTCATTACCGACAACGACCTGTTCCACCGGCTGGCCTTCGACAACCCGTGGTGGGAATTCACCAAGGACACCCGGATCCAGTTCAAAAACCCGCAGCGCCGGGCCTTTTTTCCGGCCTTCTTCAGCCATGTCATGAAAGCCGGCGCCGGCAACGTGTTGGCCCTGGCGGGGCCACTGAGGGCCGGCAAGACCGTCTTGATGCGGCAAATGGTGGCGCGCCTGATCGAGAACGACGTGCCGCCGACCGCCGTGTTCTATTGCAACATGACCGTGCCCAGTTTCACGGCCACCGATATTCCCACCCTGTTTGAGATGTTCTGCCGGCGCTATCGTCACGGACCGAAGGCCGAGCTGTATGTGTTCTACGACGAAATTCAGTACGTGAAGGGATGGCAGGACGCCGTGTTGGCGCTGGCCAAGCTCCGGCCCAACGCGCGCATCGTTGTCTCTCTGTCGTCAGGCGCGCCGTCGATCACCACCGGCGACACCTCCGAAGACGGCCGCATCTCGACCTTCGTTTTGCCGCCGCTGACTTTCCTGGAGTTTCTGCGGTTCCGGGGCACGGAGGAAAAGCTGGTCGACACGGAACAGGACAATCCAAACGCCGGCATGGCGCTGAAAGCCAACGCCCTGCCGGCCTTGAACGCGGAGTTTCACCGTTACGTAAACTTCGGCGGATTTATCGAGGGTATTTTGCTGTCGAAAGAAGGCACCCCGGCGCCGGCGTTCATCCGCGATGGGGTCGCCGACCGGGTCCTGCACAAGGACCTGGCCAGCCTGCACGGCGTCAACGATGCCCAGGAGTTGAACCGCCTGTTCGGCCTTTTGGCCTTCAACACGGCCCGTGAAGTGACCATTGACGATCTGGCGAAGGCCGCCGGCGTCGCCAAGAATACGCTGCGCAAATATCTCGATTATCTGGAATCGGCGTTCCTGATCCGCCGGGTGCCGCGCGTCGATCGTGACGGCAACCGTTTCCAGCGTCAGGTCGCCTTCAAGGTTTATCTGACGGCGCCGTGTCTCTATGCGGCGCTGTTTGCACCGGTGCCGCCCAATGATCAGTTTTTCCAGCGCTTGGCGGAAACCGCCCTGGTGGCGCAATGGCTGGGCTCGCCGGCGGCCGCCAACCTGGTCTACGCCAGTTGGCGCAACGGCCAGATCGACCTGCTGACCCTGAACCCGGAAACCGGCAAGCCGGACCATGTCTATGAATTCGACTGGACCAACGCGTACGCCACCGCCGGCAAGGGCCCGCAGCAACTGGTGCAATTCGTCGAAGGCACCAACCGCAAGGCCCGGCCCTATATCCTGACCGGCGCCATTGCCCGGCCGGCCACCATGCGCGGCATCGACATCACCTTGGCGCCGCTGGCCCTTTACACCTACTGGCTTGAACGCGATCCGACGCTGCGGAATTTTCACGCCGAAGATTGAGATTTCGCGCCGGAATGTCAGATAACCGTCAGCTTCGAAGCGTATAAACAGTCCCAATAATCGGTAACTGAGACCGCTCTTTGGGATCCTATGATAATTTCACGTTACTTCCTAATCGCCTTGGCTGTTTTGCTGCTGACCCCATTCCGGTCCGCAGATGCGGCCTGTGAGCCGTTCCCCAAGGTTTCCTTGTGGGGAAATTACACCCATGAGCGGGTGAAAAATTACGTCGCCGCCAAATTGGAAGGCGATTGGGACACCTATGTCGGACATCTGCAAAAACGCCTGAAATCCCTGAAAGCGATAGAAGCGCGCGGCGATGTCCTGAAGCTTAAATACCGCGGCAAGCGCGTCGTTCTGAAGGACCGCAAGCTGGCGGCCTATGTGCAGGCGGCCGAACGCCGGGTTGCCGTCGCCCGATGCCTGGCGGCCGACGCCGACGTCGATAGTCTGGAAAACTTCGCCACCGCCGCTGGCGGTAACATGGTGAAACCGCAGGCGCCCGTGGTCACCAAGACCTCAACGGTTTCGACCAAGGCATTAAAAATGTCGGTGGTCAGCGAATGCCGCGCCGGTGTGGCGACCTTCAAGGTGACCAACAATGCAGGCGCCTGGCCGAAGGCCGGAACCATCGGCATCTACCGCACCGATGAGCTCAATCCGAAACCCATTTCCAAACGCCGCATCCGGTTCGCGAAGGGCCAGACCTCGACCTTCCGGGTGAAATCCCTGAAGGGCGGTGCCGGTGACCTGGCGCTTTGGGTCAGCCCCGGCTGGGCGCAGCGCACCTACACGGAAGACGCGACGCTGTCCTGCGGGTAACTTCTTCTAATCACCCAGCCGTTTGATCAACCTGAGCCGCAAGGCATTCAGCTTGATGAAGCCTTCCGCATCGCGCTGATCATAGACGTCATCTTCCTCGAAGGTCACCATGTCCGCATCGTAAAGCGAGTTCGGTGACTTGCGGCCGGTGATGATGACGTTGCCCTTGTAGAGCTTCAACCGCACCGTGCCGTTGACGCGTTCGCTGGCCCTGTCGATGGCGGCCTGCAGCATCTCGCGTTCCGGCGCGAACCAGAAGCCGTTGTAGAGCAGTTCCGCGTAGCGCGGCATGATCTCATCCTTCTGGTGCGTGGCGCCGCCGTCCAAGGTGATGCTTTCCATGGCCCGGTGGGCGGCAAACAGGATGGTGCCGCCGGGCGTTTCATAGACGCCGCGGGACTTCATGCCGACAAAGCGGTTCTCGACGATGTCGGTGATGCCGATGCCGTTGGCGCCGCCCAGTTCATTGAGCCTGGTCAACAGCTCGGCCGGCGACAGCTGTTCGCCGTTGATGGCGACCGGGTCGCCCTTGGCGAAGTCGATGGTGATTTCGGTGACCACGTCGGGTGCCGCCCAGGGCGGCACGATGCGGGTGTAGACGCTTTCGTCCGGTTCCACCCAGGGGTCTTCCAGGGCCTTGCCTTCCGATGAGATGTGCAAAAGGTTGGCATCCTGGGAATAGGGCGGCTCACCGCGTTTGTCCTTGGGGATGGGGATCTGGTTTTTCTCGGCGTAATCAATCAGCGTCGTGCGTGAGCCCAGCTCCCACTCCCGCCAGGGCGCGATCACCTTGATGTCGGGATTGAGGGCATAGTAGCCCAGTTCAAACCGCACCTGATCGTTGCCCTTGCCCGTCGCCCCGTGGGCGACCGCGTCGGCGCCGGTCTCGGCGGCAATCTCGATTTGCCGTTTGGCGATCAACGGCCGGGCGATGGAGGTGCCCAGCAGATAGGTGCCTTCATAAAGGGCACCGGAGCGGAACATGGGAAAGACGTAGTCGCGGACGAACTCCTCGCGCAGGTCTTCGATGTAGATATCCTTGATGCCCAACATCTCGGCTTTCGCGCGGGCCGGTTCCAGTTCCTCGCCCTGGCCCAGGTCCGCGGTGAAGGTGACGACCTCGCAATCGTAATTTTCCTGCAGCCACTTCAAAATCACCGAGGTGTCCAGCCCGCCGGAATAGGCCAGCACCACTTTGTTGATATCATTGCTCATGGTTTCTTCCCATCACTCCGGCGCCCGTAGGGCGCCCCTAAAAACGCGCCGCAGTATAGGCTAATGCCCGAGGCGGGCAAGTGGTGGGGCCGCACGGCGGGCAGCTTGCCCCTGACCTCACACCGCCTTAGAGTGCGGCAATGAATCTGCAAGGCCTGCCGACCCCATCGTTGATCGTCGACCGTGGCAAATTGACCGCCAACGCTGCCACCATGAAGGCCCGCATGGATGTTCACGGGGTCAGTCTCAGGCCGCACGCAAAAACCGCAAAATCCGCCGCGGTGGCGCGAATTGCCGCCGGCGAGAGCGCCAAGGCGCTGGCCGTTTCGACCCTTGCCGAGGCCGCCTATTTCCTTGAGAACGGATTTAGCGACTTGGTTTACGCGGTCTGTATCACACCGTCGAAACTGGATGCCGCCCGGGCGCTTCTGGATCGCGGTGCCGATCTCAAAATCATCACCGACAATGTCCAGGTGGCCCGCGCCATCGCCGATCATGGCGGCGCTCATCGGGTGCTGATTGAAATCGATTGCGGCGAGCACCGGACGGGCGTCGCCGCCGCCAGCCCCGAATTGCTGGAGATTGCCGCCGCCGTCGAGGCCGCCGGCCGGGCCAGGGTCGCCGGGATCTTGACCCACGCCGGCCATTCTTATGCCAGCCGGACGCCGGCCGAGGCGGCCGAGATCGCCGAGGCGGAACGCGCCGCCGCCGTTTCGGCGGCCTCACGGTTGCGCGAAGCCGGCTTTCAGACACTGATCATCAGTGTCGGTTCAACGCCGACGGCCACCCACGGACGAACCTTTGACGGCGTTACCGAGGTGCGCCCCGGTGTCTATGTATTCCAGGATCTGTTTCAGGCCGGCATCGGGTCGTGTGGCTTGCAGGATTTGGCCTTGAGCGTACTTGCGTCGGTGATTTCGCATAATCCCGCGCGGTCAAGTCTGATGCTCGACGCCGGTGGTCTGGCGCTGTCCAAGGACCGCTCCACGTCGGCCTTCGACAGTGACGGCGATTTGGGTTTCGGCCTCATATGCGGATTGGATGGTGCGCCCGTGGATGGGTTTGCCATCGCCAATGTCCACCAAGAGCACGGCGAAGCCCCGGTCGCCGATGCCGCCCTGTTTGATCGGTTTCCCGTTGGTGCGAAGGTCCGGGTGTTGCCCAATCACGCCTGCATGACGGCTGCCGCCTACGGCCAATATCACGTGGTTGACGGCAACTCGGCTGTCATTGATGTCTGGGACCGGTGCAACGGCTGGTAGCCGTTACTGGTTGACGCCGCGGGTACGGGCCAGAGTCTTCGCCAATTCGAAAACGTTCTTGCGCACGGCGGGGTCGGTGATGCGGTAGTAATAGCGGACCAATTCCAGGGTTTCGCGCCTGGCCATGGGATCGGCGCTCAGGGATTCCTGATCTTGGTCGCGCAGCCCCGCCTGATAGGCGCCGCGGCGCGATTTGATCTCTTCGGGCATGTCTTCGAAAAAATAGGCCACGTCGACGTCGAGAATTTCGCTGAACTGATAAAGGCGGCTGGCGCCGATCCGGTTGGCGCCCTTCTCATATTTCTGAATCTGTTGGAAGGTTAAGCCGACGGCTTCGCCCAACTTTTCCTGGCTGAAGCCCAGCAGGGTACGACGTTGGCGGACCCGGCTGCCGACATGGACGTCGACGGGATTGGCGACACCCGGCGGCAGACGACCGGTCTCCGCGCGGCCGTATCGCTTCGCCCGTTTTTCATCCGATTCAGACATATCTAACCCCCAAAGTGACCAAGTTGTCCCTGATATGATAATCCTGCATGTTGGGTGAAGGATACGGAAAGAATGCCACGTTTCCTCACGTGATGCTAGAACAACTTACGCTATAAAAATCAAATTCATGCTCTTAAATCGATACGCCTGCGGGATCGAATCCGGCGGCCCGGGGCGGCCGCAAGCTGGCCGATTTCAGTTGCCCGCAGGCGGCCATGATGTCGCGGCCGCGGGGCACCCGGATGGGAGCGGAGAAGCCGCCGTCGTTGAGGATATCGGCGAAACGGTGCATGGCGTTGTTGGACGAGCACTCATAGGGCGCGCCGTCCCAGGCGTTGAAGGGGATCAAATTGAACTTTGCCGGAATGCCCTTCAACAGGCGGACCAGTTCGCGGGCGTCGTCGGGGCTGTCGTTGATGCCTTTCAACATGACGTATTCGAAGGTGATGCGGCGCGCGTTGTTGGCACCGGGATAAGCGCGGCACGCGGCCAATAGTTCGGCAATGGGATATTTGCGGTTGATCGGTACCAGTATATCGCGCAAATCGTCGCGCACCGCATGCAGGCTGACCGCCAGATTGACCCCCAGTTCCTCGCCGCAGCGCTGCATCATGGGAACGATCCCCGACGTCGACAGGGTGATCCTGCGTTTCGAAAGCGCGATGCCTTCGTTGTCCATGATGATGGTCAGCGCCTTGGCGACATTGTCAAAATTCAACAAAGGCTCGCCCATGCCCATCATCACGATATTGGAGATCATCCGGCCGCCGTCGGAAGGTGTCGGCCACTCGCCATAGGAATCACGGGCCAACATGAACTGGCCAACGATTTCCGCGGCGCTCAGGTTGCGGACAAGTTTTTGCGTGCCGGTGCGGCAAAAGGTGCAGGTCAGCGTGCATCCGACCTGCGACGAGATGCAGACGGCGCCCCGGTCGTCTTCGGGAATGAACACGGTTTCCGCTTCCTGAGTGTCGGCGAACCGAACCAGCCACTTGCGGGTCCGGTCCTCGGAGGTCTGCACCTGGGAGACCTCGGGCCGGCGCACCTCATAGGAATCTCCGATTACCGCACGCAGGGACTTCGCCAGGGTCGTCATCTTGGTGAAATCCGTCTCGCCCTGATGGTAGATCCAATGCCACAGCTGATTGGCGCGGAAAGGCTTTTCGCCCATGGCGGTAACTTCGGCGGCCAGTTCGGCGCGGCTCAATCCGGCCAGATTCTTGCGTTCAACTGCCATCCGGGCCTCTTGTTCAGACCTTGCAGGCTTTACTGATCGTTCTGTAGGCAGCGGTGAAGCCTTTCAGGGAATAGGTGTCTGTGGTCGTCGTGCCCCGTGACGATACACCCGTGACGACCAGGTTGGCACCGCGGATCATGGCCTTCACCAGGGCGTTGTCGGCGGCGGCGTCCGGGGCGAAGGCCCAGCGGTTATTGGTAAAAAGTTTAAACGCTGCTTTGCCGATGAGAACTTCCACCTGGGTCGTCTTTTTCAAGGTGTAACCGGCCTGGAAACTGACCACGTTCTTGCTTTTCTCGGCCGGCCGGTGGGTGATCAAAAGGAAGGTTCGGCCGCGTTTCTTGTATTTGCCGCGCGCCTTCGTCGGCACCGCACCCATGTAACAGGCCAGCTTGCCATTCTCCATTTCCGTGAAGGCTTCCCAGTCGCCGTGCTTGCCCAGCAAGGTCTCCGCCCTGACGTCACCGGCCGTTAAAAGACCCGCCAACGCCATCGCCAGGAGCGCGACGGTGCAGGCCTTTATGAAAAATACGTTTCGCATGGCGATTTACATAGACCGCCCGATAGGCACTTGCCAAGACCGGAACGAACGGGCACACATCGAAAATGCAAAGATCGCGACACTTAATGATCGACGTGAAGCGCGGCAGCCTGATCGAGAGCCGCCATTCGTGCCTTGCCGTGGCCGCCGATTCCGCCGGCAA
>Ga0114932_10004157_pt1 | contig 13737 bp, 10 predicted proteins | sample 2SBtaG_2_FD_87286 | JGI IMG/M metagenome (GOLD analysis project Ga0114932, IMG submission 87286) | Deep subsurface microbial communities from Kolumbo volcano to uncover new lineages of life (NeLLi) - 2SBTROV12_ACTIVE470 metaG | ecosystem: Environmental > Aquatic > Marine > Volcanic ...
CATGATCGGGATTGAGCTGGTTACAGCCGACGGATCGCCATGGAAGGGGGGCGCTGTAAGGGTAGCAGAAGCTGCTCTTGGTCAGGGCTTGATTCTTTTACCTGCCGGGGAGCACGGTCATGTAGTGGAGCTTACTCCGTCTGCGTTCTTATCTGAGAATCAAGTAGCCCATTCGGTGGCTGTACTATCATCTATTATCCAAGCCATCCATTGAGGACATCTCACTCGTCTGGTATGTGGTCCGGTGTCTTTTTCGATCTTGATGGTACGCTGGCAGATACGGTTGAATTGATCCTTAAGTGCTTCCGCTTCACCACGAAAAAACATTTTGGCCAGTCACTTCCGGATGCAGATGTTGTGGCCACCCTCGGGATACCACTTCCAGTGCAGATGAAGGGCTTTGCTCGGAGCGCAGAGGAAGCTGAGTTGATGCGAAAAACCTATATCGCGTATCAGGACATCGTGCATGATGAAATGGTCCAGTCATTTCCAGGAGCGTCTTCAGTTTTGAGAGCGCTACGAAGCAATGGGACAAAGATCGCGGTTGTCACAAGCAAGCGCGCAGGTATAGCCAAGAGAACTCTCGAGTGCTGCGGTCTATGGGAGTCAGTGGATCTTGTCGTTTGTGCAGATCAGGTGCAGCGCCCGAAGCCACATCCTGAATCAGTCAATCTGGCTCTTAGTGAACTCGGTCTTGAACCAGATAGAGTTGTATTCGTCGGCGATTCACCTTTCGATCTCCAGGCTGGGAAGGGGGCGGGGACGCGAACGGCTGCAGCACTATGGGGTCCGTTCAATCTCGAAGAACTTCTAGCGGAGGAGCCTGACTTTGTTTTAGATGCTATTGAGGACGTGCTGGAAATTAACGTCGAAGAAGTGGGAAACGGGACAGCTCTTCCTTCTCCGGGCCCTTAATTGGACGAAGTCGAGAAATCTATTTGTTCAGCGAGTTTTAAGTCTTTTTCAGTAATTCCACCTGCGTCATGCGTGGAAAGTGTGATTGTGACGTTGTCGTATCGGATATCGATATTGGGATGATGATCGTGGGTATCTGCCAGAGTTGCGACGCGGTTCACGAATACAATTGAGTCTCTGAAAGAACTAAAACGGAAACTCTTAATGATTTGGTTTGAGCGGCGCTTCCATCCTTTGTGGCTATCGAGCCATGCCCGAATGGATTCCGTATTGAGCTTACTAGCCATTCCTGTCCCGTGAGTCAGACCAAATGATTGTGGTATAATAAGTTAGAACTGGTATGCGAGTTTACTCAGGATTTAGTGAAAAGTACACTCGTTCCACTTAAAAGGACGCTTATCAGAGCCGAGTTGTTGAGGGGTTGACGCTGTCTGATGGGCCTCTGTAAGATCTTGGCCCTCTCGAAACTGGGAGGATCGTAGCGCCCCCATCGTCTAGTGGCCTAGGATATCGCCCTCTCACGGCGAAGACCGGGGTTCGAGTCCCCGTGGGGGTATTGGTCGCTTAGCTCAGCTGGTAGAGCGCTACGTTCACATCGTAGATGTCGCAGGTTCGAGTCCTGCAGCGACCATAGATCCAATAGCCTGCGGGAGGCGCTTAGACTGTAGAGAGTTTCCGCGTACTGATCTGCTTGAACGGTTGCCCTGGTGTCCAGCTGGTTACGTGCCCCACTACTGCACTCGCTGCAACTGAATAGGGTGATCCAAGGTAGAGATTGCCCGGTCCCGAACGTCCTGGGAAATTCCGGTTTTGCGATGACATTGAGACTTCATCAGGTGAGTTTGTGACTCCTGGTCCAGCTGCTATACATGCACCGCATCCGGGTTCAATGAATGTCGCTCCCATGCTGTCAAACAGCGTCATATAGCCTTGTTCGTGACAGTATTCACGAACCTCTGTGGAGCCACACTGGATGTATGCTTTTACGTCTGGGTGGATTTTCAATCCTTGTGAAGCAGCCTCACTGAGGACGCGAGCATACATATCCATGTCTTCCTTTTTCCCAGCAGTGCAGGATCCTGCGTATGCTATATCGATACGGATGGGTTCTTCTCCAAGTGCATCAATGTAGACTCCGTTGCCCGGGTCATTGGGTAGGGCTGCCATAGGGCGGATCGTTGACGCATCGATCTCTATGGTTTTCACATACTCTGCCCCAGGATCACTTTGTATGCCTTGAATGAGTTCTTGGGCACGAGTCCTATCCATTCCACGCTCATCAACCATGAATTGGACCGATTTGTCGTCCGCTGCGATGATGCCAGTGAAGGCTCCAACTTCAGCGGCCATGTTGGTCATGGTCGCACGTTCATCAATACTGAGTTCCTCCACGGCAGGGCCCGCATACTCGATAATCTGCCCAATCGCGTGTCCGTCGCGTATGTAGGGATGTCTAAGAATTTCAAGCATATAGTCTTTTGCGGTAACATTTGGTGCAGGGGTTCCTCGTATCTCAACTTTGAAGGACGGGGGCACGCTCATGCGCACGTCTCTTGTGAGCCAAGAGTTGAAGATTGCAGTCGTTCCAATGCCGAAGGCGAGTGAACCAATAGCTCCCGCGTGTGGCGTGTGAGAGTCAGTGCCCACTATGAGCATGCCTGGCTCTGCGTACGCCTCGAGGATTTTGGAGTGACAGATAGCCTGGGAACCGAGTCGGTGTCCCATCTGTTCTCCATATAACTTTACGCCCTGTTTCTCACTGAACTCACGCTGTTTCACTTCGAGTTCATTTGCTGCTTCCAGCAGACCGTCTTCAATCCGTTCTTGGCTCATCACCTGGGACAGAAAGGTTAAATGATCCCGAAAGAAGAGCATTGAGGATGGATCCACGACCTTGGCATCCTTTCCAACTTTGTTTTCGAAGAAAATCGAAGCCATGGGAGTCACGTACTCATGGCTAAACCGGATATCGGTATAGAAGAAGCCACTGTCTCCTGGTTCAACCCACGGAACACCCATTTCACCCTTCCCAGGATCAGTAACCAGATGCGAAGCGAAAATTTTTTCTGCGACAGTCATCGGGCGAGTTGATGGTGCTTGCTTCCGTGCGCATGCAGCCAATGGGATGGTCACACTGCCCTGGAGTCGTGCGACATTGAACTCAAAGAGTCCTCCGTACTCAATGATTTGTCGGGTAATGTCGTCTTTACCCTTCGTGAATTCTGTAAGTGGGATTTCCTCGCCAGCCTTGATTCGGTCAATAATCCCAAAATCAGTCGACGTTAAGAGTCCTAGGTTCTGACAGTTTTCGTCATAAATACGCTCGATGCTTTCCGCGACAATGACCTTGATACCTGCGTGGAGCTCAGCGTAAGGGCTTGCCTCACGACTACTTCCCTTGCCGCGTCTCTTGCCAGCAACAGAACAGACGAAACCTCCATTGCGTACAGCATTACGTTCCACGGGGTACTCTGTCTCATTGGTGGCTTGATTTGTGGTGCGCAAACCCAAGTACGGGAAATCCCCAAGCGTTTCATCATAGAAGAAACAGATATACGCCGGTGTAATCTCATCTGTGGAGATTTGGTCGCGGAGTAGGCTTATATAGTCGTGCGGGTGCTGAATATTGATGCCTTCGTACAATTGCCCTCTAACGAGCTCGGCATCATCCAATAGATAGAGAATGCGGCCTTCGAACTTGAGGTTTTCGGGTCGCTTCTCTATATGCCTATTCAGGAGGTCTTCAATCATGTGCCTATCCTAGCTGGACCTCTAAATATGCTGGCCCAGACTAAAATGTGCCCTCGGGACTGATAGCTGCAAAGGGACCAGCGTCCAATCGGATGGCTGAATCAGAAATATATAGCTGAGAGGCTTACCTATTGTTGCTTGTTCCTGCTTAGGCCACTAGCTCTGCATCAACTGAAGTCCACCCCAAAGATCATTACTGCAATAATGATTGCGGCTACAGCGGCTGGTGCTACCCAACGAATGAAAAAACGCCACGTCTCGTACCGAAACCAACTAGGCTGTGTGCCATCTACAAGCTCGTTCATGGTGTCTTCTCTAGTCATAAACCAACCTGCTGCAATCGTTACTGCGAACCCACCGGTAGGTAGCATCCAGTTCGAGACGAAATGGTCAGCCATAGAGAACCAGCCGATCTTGCCCCCGAAAAGTGTCTCCCCTACTGCACCTGGGACGACAAGATTGGATACACCTGAAACGGCACCAAAAGATATGGCGGCGAGGATGGTGAAATGAAAACAGTACCACCGCACATTAATGTTGCTTTTTGCCGAGCGATGCGATGCTCATCGATCACATAACTCGCGACGACTTCGAGTAGTGACATTGTGGATGTGAGAGCAGCAAGCGCAATGAGCACATAGAAAAGCGGTCCTAGGAAACGTCCAAGAGGAACCTCTGTGAAGAACAACTCAGGTAACGAGATGAAGAGCATGCCTACGGTAGATGCACCAACCTGTTCTTCCATCCCTGGAACACTGAATATTACCGAGAACATTATGACGGTTGCTAGGAGTGCTATCAGTGTGTCTAGGAGCACGATCGTTGCTGATGCCTTAACAACAGACTGAGTGCTTGAGATATAGGAGCCGTATGTCACCATACACCCCATTCCTAACGAAAGCGTAAAGAACGAATGCCCCAGGGCCTCGAGAATTGCGCCTGGCTCGAGCTCATTGAAGTTGGGCTGAAAAATGAAGGCGAGGGCTTCACCTGAGCCGCTCATCCCAAGCGCAGAGAAGAGTAGCAAAACGAGAATAACGCCAAGGATAGGTAGAAAGGTCCTTGCAATCCTCTCAATACCTTTCTGGACCCCTAGGTACACGACTGACACAGTGGCAATACTGAAACCTAAGGACAGCCCGAGTTGAAGGGTGCCATTGCTGGATTGTTCGCCAAAGAGATCTCCCATCGCCATACCACTTGGAAAGCCAGTCACCATCCATCCGGCTGATTTGTAAAAATAGAAGAGAGACCAACCTGCAATCACAGTGTAGTAACTGAGTAAGATGAAGCCGCACAGTACCCCCCAGGCTCCGACGATCCCCCACATAGGACCAGCGGCATCCTTAAGCGCACCAACGGCACTTTTTTGTGTCTTTCGACCTATGAGCAACTCTGCCATCATGATTGGCAAGCCTACGGCTGCTATACATATCAGATAGACCAGGACAAAGGCCCCGCCACGGTTTTCCCAGGTGATAAAGGGAAATTTCCAGAGATTGCCGAGGCCGATCGCACTTCCTGTGGCCGCGAGGATGAGCCCCATATTCGAGCTCCAGTTGCCACGTTGCCCGTCCATGGGCTCCACTCCCTTTTCTTCTAGAAAAATTCTGTTCCGATGGATGTGACCAAATCAGCGTCTGACCGTATGACGGAATCCGGATCTCGCGCGCAAAACATACCGGGCACTTTGAACTCCCAACAGTCAAAGGTTTACACTAGAGAATCTCAGCACACGCTCTTTTAGTGGGACATGCTCATGCACCGGTTCATCCTGACGACCTTACTCATAACAAACGCAGCCGTATCGGCTTGCACTGCTCCGGAGAGCTCTGATGGGCGGGCGATGGGGCTCGAGCAAGCTCCACTGCGTGCAGCGCTACTCACTGCAGGTCCGGTTAGCGATGCTGGTTGGTATGCTGGTGCTTATGAAGGATTACTCCTTCTTCGTGATTCTCTTGGAGCTGAGGTTAGTCACCAACAAACCCGGACTCCGGCTGAGTTTGATGAGGCATTCCTGTCATATGCTTCATCAGGGTACGATTTAGTTTTTGCACACGGGTTCGAGTACCAAGACGCTGCAATACGTGCAGGTCAGCAATTTCCGGGCACTACGTTCATTGTAAGTGGAGGAGGTAGGTACTCGGAGAATGTGATCCCGCTGATCTTCGAGCTAGAGGAGGGCAGCTACCTTGCAGGTATGGCTGCCGCTCAGGTAAGCGAGTCTGGTATCTTAGGCATGGTTGGCGGCGTTGAGATTCCACCTGTCCAAGGAACCTTCAGAGCTTTCGAGGCTGGTGCCGAGAGTATTAATCCGAATATAAGAGTTCTTGAAGCTTTTATTGGCAATTGGGACGATGTGGCTGCTGCAAAAGAGGCCGCGATCGCTCAGTTACGTAATGGGGCTGATGTTATCATCCACAATGTCGATGCCGCCTCTTTCGGGGTTTTTCAAGCCGTCCGAGAGATGGTCGAATCCGGAGGAAGGGCATGGGCGCTCGGGATGAACCGTGACCAAAACCAGATTGCACCAGAAGTGATCTTGGGTAGCGCGGTTATCCGTATCCCACAGGCATTTCTGGAGGTCGCACTTTCTTGGGAGTCCGGCGAACTAGGTGGACGACCGATCTATGCTGGGGCTAACACTGAGGTTATCGATTTTGTCGTGAACCCGGCCGTAGCCGACATCTTCTCAGCTGACTTCATTGTGACGATGCAAGAGGTGCGAGAGCGGATTCGTAGCGGAACATTTGAAGTTCCGAAGGTCTCATTTATAGAGGGTGAGATCGGCGGGTCATGACTGAGGTTCTTGCGCGCCTTGATGGCATCATCCGTCATTTTGGACATGTGAAGGCACTCGACAGCGCAAATCTTGAAATTCATTCAGGTGAAATCCACGGGATCTTAGGGGAGAATGGTGCCGGTAAGACCACGCTCCTAAATATCTTGGGGGGTATCATCCATCCGGATGTTGGTTTTGTAGAAGTAGGCGGGTCTCGGGTCAGGCTACAGAGTGCACGGGCGGCCTGGAAAATGGGGATTGGTTTGGTGCACCAACACTTCACTTTGGTACCGGGCCTTTCTGTGCTCGAAAATCTTGCACTCGGCCGACGGCATAGAGGGCACAGGTGGAAATTACACCTAAAAGAGATACGTAAAGAAGCCAGTCAGCTCAGTGAACTTACAGGGCTCACCGTACCCTTTGAAGCCTCGATAGAGGAATTGGGAGTGGGGGATCGACAGCGAATTGAAATCCTGAAGGCTCTGCTACGTGACCCTCAATTGCTGGTGCTTGATGAGCCGACTGCCGTGCTAGCTCCTGCGGAAATAAATCAGTTGTTCCGTCTTCTACGCAGTTTGGCTGAAGAGGGGCGAGCAGTTGTACTCGTCGCGCACAAATTAGATGAAATATTGTCAATCGTGGATCGTGTCACAGTGCTAAGACAGGGACGCACTGTGATGACTGCTGCCAGGGCTGATGTAGATACAGCAATCTTGACCGATGCCATGGTTGGGTCCTCTAGCGGGGACGGAGAGGCGCCTGCGACCCCCGATTCTTTTTCAGCGCTCGGTCAGAACTCAGATGGTTTGGCTCAGAATAGAGAATTGAGTAATCGCCCGGTCGCTAGGTTGAAGGGAATAACTGTGTACAGTCCGCAGGGAGGCTTAGCTCTGCAGGACGTGGGGCTAGAGGTCCTGCGTGGTGAAGTGATCGGTGTGGCCGGTGTAGAGGGTAATGGACAGCGCGAGTTAGCCCTTGTCTTGTCCGGCCGCCAGGAGGTGGCCTCAGGCAAGCTAGAGATTCCTGAGCACGTTGGTTTTATCCCACAGGATCGTACCCGGGAGGGATTGGCAGCAGATTTTGATCTCACGGAAAATGTGGCCTTAGCGCTGCACCGTGACCCAAAGTTTCGCTTGGGCCCTCTGCTTCGTTGGAGCCTAATCGAGTCACACGCTACCAAGATCCGGTCCCGATTCAAGGTGAGGTCCTCAGGTGGGCGAACTCTTGCGCGTGAACTTTCTGGTGGAAACCAGCAAAGATTGGTGGTAGGTCGAGAACTTTCCCAGCTGCCTGAACTCTTAATTGCAGAGAATCCCACAAGGGGGCTGGACTTTACGGCAACAGCATTCGTCCGCGAGGAGCTGAAAAGGTTGGCACATGATACAGCTGCTGGTGTCGTACTGATCTCGACGGACCTAGACGAAATACTCGAGGTAGCAGATCGCGTCTTCGTGATTCTGCGTGGCAAGCTGACCCCTGTACCATCTGTGCATGATTCTCGAGAAACTGTCGGCGCTATGATGTTGGGTAGCAGGCTTGAGACCCACTGAAATGAGGCGATTTGATCAGCTGGCTGTCGCCGTTTTGGCTTTGCTTGCTACCGGTATCATAGCCGCAGGATCTCTGTGGCTTGGAGGGTATGACCCCCTAGTTGCTGGCGCAGCGATGTTTCAAGGGTCTTTCGGTAGTGGGACAGCGATATTTTCAGTCACAATGGTCCGTGCAGTCCCATTGATAGTCACAGGACTAGCGGTCGCATTGGCGTTTCGGGCAGGGGTGTGGAATATCGGAGCGGAAGGCCAGCTTTATGCTGGCGCAATCGCGGCCGCCTGGGTGGGCCTAAGCTGGGGCAACGCTCCAGGGTGGTTTCTTACTTCAGCTACACTAGTTGCCGCCTTGCTAGCAGGGGCTGTATGGGCCGCCATACCCGCGTTCATGAAGGTAAGGCTAGGCATCGGAGAGGTAATTCCGACGATTCTAATGAATTTCGTGGGGATTTATCTTGCAGCATTCGTGGTCCACGGTCCGCTTCAGGAAACCCGTGGCGTCTTTCCTCAGACTGATCCTATCAGTGATGCTGCAAGGCTATCTGTGCTGGTGGAAGGAACACGACTACATGCAGGTTTTCTGATTGCACTGCTTTTGGGTGTAATACTTTGGATTGGATTGCGCTGGACCCACTTTGGCTTTCAGGCTCGTGCAGTTGGGGCTTCTCCTGAAGCGGCACGTGTATCAGGGATGATCGAAAGCAAGCGGGTTCTACTAGTCGTTTTCCTTAGTTCTGGTGCGATTGCCGGTCTGGCCGGCGGAATCGAAATCACTGGCGTGACATTCGCACTCTATGAAGGACTCTCACCTGGTTGGGGCTATACAGCGATTGCTGTGGCCCTATTGGCTGGCCTTCATCCTGCTTGGGTGGTTTTTACTGGTCTACTTTTCGGAGGTTTGGAAGCAGGAGCTGGGGCGATGCAACGAGAAGCTGGTGTACCTGCAGCGTGGGTGAGTGCAGTCGAAGCGCTTGTGATCCTGTTTGTTTTGGCCGGAGACCAGATCAGGAGGCGATTTGGTGCCTGAGTTGATCGCCGTTGTTGCATTTTTAGAAGCATCGGTCCGCCTGGGCATTCCACTTGCACTAGCTGCGATGGGAGAGACGATTACTGAGCGTAGTGGGGTCATCAACATAGGTCTTGAGGGTTCATTGATTGCGGGTGCACTCGGAGGTGCCCTTGGAGCTCTCGCCATTGGTGGTCCTGGTGGGGGGATTTTGGTTGGTGCACTAGCAGGCGCATTAGTAGCGATGATTTTTGCGGGGTTTGCTGTCGGTCTGGGGACCGATCAGATCATCACCGGGACTGCTATAACTCTAGGTGGCCTAGGGTTCACAGGTGCGATATACCAGTCTCGCTTCGGGACCACGGGAACGGCGTTAACCCTGCCTACTCTGTCTTCGGTTCCAATCCCATTACTCTCGGACATTCCAATCATTGGATCGGCCCTCTTCAATCAGGCGCCAACTACGTATTTCACGTATCTGTTGGCACCAGCGCTCTGGTATTTCGTGTACCGTACAGAGTGGGGGTTGGAATTAAGAGCTGTCGGAGAGGAGCCGGATGCAGCTGCAGCCGCTGGTGTGCGGGTGAAGCAGAGTCGTTTCTGGGCAACGGTGTTTGGTGGTGCACTTGCGGGTATAGCCGGCGCACACCTTGCTCTTGCACACGCCGGCACTTTTGCGGAGAACATGAGCGCTGGACGCGGGTTTATCGCGATTGCGGTAGTTGTACTAGGTCGGTGGAATCCACTCCTTGTTCTTCTCGCTGCACTTTTCTTTGGGGCGGCATCAGCGCTTCAATTTCAAGCCCAAACGCTCGGGCTGGATGTCCCTTATCAGTTATTCCTAGCGTTTCCCTACCTCCTCACTTTATTAGCGTTAGCAGGTTGGGTAGGGAAGTCACGGGCTCCAGCATCTCTTGCTTTACCATGGCCAAAGGAAAGCTAAAGGGAGTGACGTGGGCCAACTGTGCTCTCACCGTTCTGGGTGCTCGTTTGTTACGGGTATCGGTCGTGAGACTCCAGCGTCTATCTTTACTAGTCTTTGGTCTCGACACCTACGCCTTCCGATAGGAACCATGATGAGGCTATGCAGAGTGTGGGTTAAGCGGTTTACAGCACTGAGTATGTTGGCGCTCATTGCTATTCCACCGAGTGTAGATGCCCAGTCAATGAGAGGCACCGGGATAGTGCCCACAGGTCTCTTACTTCGCCAGTTGGATGGAGTAAAGCGTGTGCTCATTATCGGTGCTCACCCGGATGATGAGGACACGAGTCTTCTCACTGCCCTTGCTAGAGGCTGGGGCGTTGAGGTCGCTTATCTCGCACTGACTCGTGGTGACGGGGGCCAAAACCTCATTGGTCCTGAGCTCTGGGAAGGCCTGGGCGTTATCCGTACAGGTGAACTAGAGGCTGCTCGTACTTTGGATGGTGGGCAGCAATTCTTCACCCGAGCATTCGACTATGGATTCTCTAAGAGTGCCGACGAGGCATTGTCACTGTGGTCTCGTGAAGAACTCCTCGAAGATGTGACATGGGTTGTAAGAAAATTTCGACCACATGTGATTGTGTCAGAATTCAGCGGCACCCCACGTGACGGGCATGGGCAGCATCAAGCTTCTGGGATCATATCACGGGAGGTTTTTGAAGCTGCTGGAGATCGCAGCCGATTCACGGATCAGTTTGAACACGGTGTTGAGCCTTGGAGGCCAGCAAAACTGTACGAGACATCTCGAAGACGCTTCTTCGGTGGTAGAGGGGGCACTGACGACGATATCACAGTCATCGATACTGGGAGTCATGATCCGCTGCTAGGTCGCTCTTTGTTCCAGCTTGCAATGGAAAGCCGAAGCCAACATCGGTCACAGGATATGGGTGCGCCCCAGCCATTCGGGCCCCAGGACACGGGCCTAAAACTTGTCGACACTCACATTGATGGGTCTGGCGATGGGATGTTTTCGGGCATCGATACCACGTTGGTAGGTATCACAGCCCGACTCGATAGCAGCCTGGGTGCTAGGGTTCTCCCGCACCTTGAAGCTTATCGGGCATCCGTTACGAGGGCGCGAGGGGTTTTCGGGCTGAATCCCTCTGCAATTGTGCCAGATTTGGCAGAGGCACTCGAACATCTAGTGCTAGCGGGAGCAGCGGCTGGTACGGTAGCTGACCAAGAATTCATGATTGCACTCGCGAAGAAGAGAACCCTAGCGACGCAAGCATTGATGGCCGCATCGGCTGTCACCTTCGATGTTAGGGTGGCAGATGATCTTCTTGTCCCGGGTCAGGCCGTCCAAGTCCAAGCACACCTTTGGAATGGTGGTGATTTTCACCTAACGAATCCAATGGTGGACCTAGAGATCCCTGAAGCTTGGGAAGCTCGTGAGATGTCCGTTACCGGGTTATCTGCAAACGGAGAAGTAATGGCGGGCACGCTCGCAATATGGACTTTTGACTTGATAGTATCAGATAATGCGGATCTGTCACGGCTCTACTTCTTGAGGGAAGATCGTGATGGGCCCCGCTACCGATGGCCCGATGAACCTGATCTCTGGGGGATGCCTCGCGATCCTGCACCGGTCCGGGGGAAGGCAGTGTTCTCGCAGATGCTCGAAGGCGAATCTATGGGCGGCCGTGTCGAGACTGTTGTTCCCTGGCGCTACGTTGGTGTGGATCCGTCATTCGGTGAGTTCGAGAAGCCGGTATTGGTAGTGCCAGGAGTTTCCGTGGCCGTCACACCGGGCGGAATTGCTTGGCCGCAGGATCAGACACAATCCCGGTCGATTTCGGTCATCGTGCGCTCGCAGAAAGATGAAGGTGCCCGGGGTGAGGTGAGGCTTGTCGCACCTCAGGGATGGATGGTAACACCAGCAGATCACTCATTTGATTTGAGAGATTCAGCGGCAGAGCGAACACTAGAGTTTACTGTGCAACCTCAGGGTGAACTCTCGTTAGGTGACCATGCTTTCCAGGCTGTTGTGCGCACAGATGACGACAATGTCTATACCGAAGGCTTCGCGCTTATCGACTATGAACATATCCCTCGGTCACCTCTATATTCTGATGCCGAGTTGGCCATAACAGTCTTCCCTGTAGCCGTCACACCGGGGTTAAGGGTCGGATATATCATGGGTTCAGGAGATGATGGTCCGGAAGCAATCCGCCAACTCGGAGTTGAAGTTGAGGTTCTGGATGAGAACACGGTTCGGAGTGGCTCTTTTGGCTCCTATGACGTTCTCGTATTAGGGGTGCGGGCATATGAAGTTCGTCCAGACCTTCGTGCCGCGAGTGCCCAAGTTTTGGATTTTTCGAGAGCTGGCGGCACCGTATTAGTGCAGTATAACCGAGGAAGCTTGGGTTCCCTCGCACCCCAGGCAATCCAAGTCGGCAGAGGATCTCCTCGCGTATCAGACGAAACTGCGGAAGTCACCCTATTGGCTCCCTCATCACCAGCTTTTACTACACCTAATCAAATTACTCAGTTCGACTTCGAAGGATGGGTTCAGGAGAGAGGTCTCTACTTCGCTGCTAGTTGGGATAATGCCTATGTACCGCTCTTGGAGATGAACGATCCGGGAGAAGAGGTAAGGCACGGATCGCTGTTGGTGGCCACTGTCGAGGAGGGCCTCTTCATCTACACGGGACTCGCATTTTTTCGGCAATGGGCGAGTAGGGTACCTGGTGCCTATCGGCTTTTCGCTAATCTCATCTCACTTGAACCAGCAGCGTGGATGGAGTTCACTCGGGGAAACTAGAACGCCTATCCGGAGACCAATGCGTACTTCAAGTCTGGGTGTCTACTGAGTGTTTCTCTAAGGGTCCCTCTAGGCTTCCGATTGGTCTACTAAGCTCAATGGCACACCCACTGCGAGAACTACGACCGCACCAATGACATTTTGCCATAGGTACTCTATGGAGGTCTGGGATGCGACATATGCGACTGTAGCCATGCCGATAATAAGCCCGAGAAAAGCCCCTCGCGCTTTGGCCATAGGCACCATTGCTAGAAGAAACACACCGAGTATCGAACCATAAAAAAACGAACCAAAACGGTTTACTACTTCGATCAGTGATCCGAGTGTGGCAGCGTACGTTGCTACGATGCACGCGAAGAAGCCCCAGAAAACGGTGGCCCCCTTCGATACGGTCAGGTAATGTGCATCATCAGCATGTGGTTTGATCCATCGCCTATAGAAATCGATCACACTGGCGGTCGAAAGGGCGTTGAGTTCGGCAGCGATACTGGACATAGCAGCGGCAAAGACTCCCGCGATGAAAAGTCCGGCCAGACCGATTGGGAGTTCGGAGAGAACGAAACGTGGGATAATATAGTTCACGTCGGTTGATGATTCGTTCGTCTCTTCCACCACCATCGTGAGGGCTTCGCCACGGAGTTCTTGAATCCTCTGCTCGCGAGCGAGAAAAAGGTCCATCGGTTGTTGACTGCTTCCGGAAGCATCGACGACAGCCAGAGCTGCCTCCTCTCTCAGTGTAAAAGCCTCCGCATATCTTCTCTGAAGGTCGTCATACTCTGCTCCCCTAGCTGCTACTACCGCAGCTTCATGGGCCGGGTTATAGAGCAGTGGAGGCCGCACAAACTGGTAGTACACAAAGACTCCGATGCCAACTAACAGCACGAGCGCCTGGAGGGGTATTTTCCAGTAAGCACTCATGAGTAGGGAGCTTTTTGCCTCATGAACTGATCGTGCAGTCAGATAACGCTGTACCTGGCTCTGATCTGTGCC
>Ga0114932_10004158_pt1 | contig 13733 bp, 11 predicted proteins | sample 2SBtaG_2_FD_87286 | JGI IMG/M metagenome (GOLD analysis project Ga0114932, IMG submission 87286) | Deep subsurface microbial communities from Kolumbo volcano to uncover new lineages of life (NeLLi) - 2SBTROV12_ACTIVE470 metaG | ecosystem: Environmental > Aquatic > Marine > Volcanic ...
ACGTCTTTATTAAAATTATGACACCGTCAATAAACGAGCTACAACACACGCTAATCAATCGAATTCAGGCTATTGATGAAATACAATCGACGGAAACGCTCATTTCATTACAGCAGCCAATTAACCGGGACATACAGCCATGACAGCGCAGAACTGCATAAACAGTGGATAGAAGGCTTACTGGTTGACTACTACGACCCCATGTACGACTACCAAATGAAAAAGCGATAAGCATCGCTAAAAATCTGCGACCCGCCGAAAACAACAGTCAATGCGTTAAGCTTTTGTTATGGTATTGGCATAATTACACCAAGGGGATCTATCTATGTTGAAACGAATGTTAAGCCGTGTCACCGCGGCCGCATTGGTCATCGTTGCCCTGCCTTCTATGGCAGCAACAAAAGACCTTTCTTACTATCTGCCACAGGATGTCAGTTACAACCCGGAAATTACCAAACCCAAAGATGTGCTGGGTTATCAGGTTGGTGAATGGCATGCCCGCCCCGAGCAAATTGTAAAGTATATGGAAGTTCTGGCCGAAGAGTCAGATCGCATTACACTGGAAGTGACCGGTCGCACACATGAGCAGCGTCCCTTGTTACTTCTTACCGTCACCTCAGAAGACAACCACCGCAATATTGATGACGTTCGTGAGCGTCATTTGGCAGCCGCTGATCCAAACCGTGATGCCGACCCGGACAATACGCCGGTCGTAATGTACATGGGCTACAGTATTCACGGGGACGAATCGAGCGGCAGTAATGCAGCAATACTGTTTGCTTATTACCTTGCCGCGGCAGAAGGTGAAGCTGTGGATGAGCTTTTGAGCGATTCAGTTATTCTGCTTGATCCGGCGTTTAACCCTGATGGACTAGCTCGCTTTGCACAATGGGCAAACCAGCACCGCAGTCAAAATCTGGTTGCCGATCCACAGCATCGTGAGCACGTGCAACCTTTTATTCGTGGCCGGGTCAACCATTACTGGTTCGATATGAACCGCGACTGGCTGTTACTGCAACACCCTGAATCGCGCGCGCGTATCGCTAACTTTCAGAAATGGAAGCCAAACGTACTGACCGATTACCACGAAATGGGAACCAACAGCACGTATTTCTTCCAGCCGGGTATTCCGTCTCGTAAAAACCCATTAACGCCAGATGAAAACGTGCGCTTAACCGAAATTCTGGCAGCAGAACACGCTGACTCGCTGGATGATATTGGCAGCCTGTATTACACCGAAGAGTCATTTGATGACTTCTATTATGGCAAAGGCTCTACCTACCCTGACATTCAGGGCGCCGTAGGTATTTTATTTGAACAAGCCTCCAGCCGAGGACACTTGCAGGACTCGGTTAATGGTGAGGTCAGCTTTCCGTTCACTATTCGTAACCAGTTTGTCGCCTCACTCAGTACCATTTACGGCACACACAAAAACAAAAGTCGTTTTATTGAGTTTCAGGAGCGTGCTTACGACGAAGGCATGGAGGCCGCACAAAAAGCCAAGTTTGAAGGTTATCTAATTGGTGACTCAAGCGATCCGTCGCGTGTAGAAGGTCTACTGGAAATCTTTAAACAGCACGGTATTAAAGCTTATCGTGTAGAAAAAGATATTGAACAGAACGGCACTCAGTTTAAAGCCGGAAGCAGTTATTATATCCCTCTGGCTCAGGCTCAGTACGGTTTGATTCAGGGAATATTCAGTACGCGCAAGAACTTCCCGAACAATACCTTCTACGATGTTTCAGGCTGGACTCTGCCATTAGCCTTTAACGTGCCATTTGAGACTCATCGTGGTCGTATTCAAATTGCGGATAATGCCTGGGATGCGCCAAAACGCAAGACGTCGGCTCTCACTGATGCCTACGCTTACGCATTTAACTGGAACGATTACTTCGCTCCGGGTTTATTACAAGAGTTGCTGGAGCAGAACATTCACGTTCGTCAGACAACAAAACCCTTCACTGTAGAAGGTGAACAAGGCCGTCAGGAGTTTTCAGCCGGTTCTATTGTTGTACCTAAAGCCTATCAGGAACGGGAATGGCGCGATGTACAACGTCGTCTGGCTACCGCAGCAAAAGAAAAAGGTATTCAGGTAACCTCTATCGAGACCGGATTAACACCTGAAGGTGTTGACCTGGGTAGCCGCAATATTCAACCGGTGGAAAAGCCCAGCGTAATGATGCTGACCGGCGAAGGGGTTAACCTTTACGAAGCTGGGGAAACCTGGTACTACCTTGACCGCCACGTAGGTATTCCATTGTCGATGGTTGATACTGAACGTCTGCCCAGCGCTGACTTAACCCGTTATAGCCATATTATTATGGTGGACGGACATTACAGCAATTTAGATAAACAACTGCGTAAAAAAATCCAAAACTGGGTAAGCCAGGGTGGAACAATAATTGGTCAGCGTGGTGGTGCTGAATGGTTAGCAGAAAATGGTCTTCTGCAAACTCGCTTTATTGATGATGCCGTCTTCCAGAGCGCTTTTACTAAAAAGCAGCTAAGTTACGAAGAGCGCGACGACTTCTACGCTGAACAGCGAATTGCCGGAGCGATATTCTCAATGGATGTCGATACTTCTCACCCATTATTCTTTGGCTTCCCGCGTGACCAAATGCCAGTATTCAAGAATTCGGCTGCCGCCATGGAAGAACCCGAGTCGCCTTTCGTTTCAGTCGCTCGCTATTCGGAGCAGCCTTTAATGAGTGGTTACACTGATGAGCGCAATCGCGAAATACTAAAAGGTAAAACCAATATTGCCGCCCATCGTTTAGGCAACGGTCAGGTAATTGGTTTTGCCGACAACATTAATTTCCGCGCCTATTTTTGGGGGACATCCAAGTTACTCAGTAATGCTATTTATTTAGCTCCCCGTATTCAGGTTTACGCGAAAAAACTGGACGATAAAGCAGCAGCGGATGCCGCCGCTGAAGCCCATTAATTAATAAATTAATAGAGATAAAACCGCTAGGATTTTTTGTCTTAGCGGTTTTTTTACACTTGGATATATTGGTTGTTTTTCGAATAATGGTCTACCTTACTAATTGAATCTTCTAAATTAATCAGTGAGGTGTATATGTTACGTTGGGTTCTAATCTTTCTAGCCGTGGCTGTAGTTGCCGCTATTTTAGGCTTTGGCGGAATTGCCGGAACAGCTGCCGGAATAGCTAAAATTATCTTCTATATCTTTATTATCCTCTTTGCGATTTCTTTAGTCGTTCGCCTGCTTCAGGGGAATAAAAGGCTTTAAATGTTTTAGCCTTTGTTAGATATTAGACATTGGTCGTATGCCAACCGTTATTGAGTTTACGCTACAATAACGGTTGGCATTTTTCGTTATCTGTCTAACACTACAACAATGAGGCTCTTGCCATGAACGCAATCGTAATGATGGTTCTGGGTTTAGGCGCAATGTTTCTCGGTTATGTTTTTTACTCTAAATTTATTGCTGAGAAAATTTTTAAGCTTGATCCGAACTTCAGAACACCCGCTCACGAATTAGAAGACGGAGTCGACTTCGTCCCTACCAATAAATACGTTCTGTGGGGCCACCACTTTACTTCTGTAGCCGGTGCGGCACCTATTATTGGTCCTGCCATTGCGGTTATCTGTGGTTGGGTACCTGCTTTCTTATGGGTTATTTTCGGTACCATATTTTTTGCTGGCGTACACGATGCTGGCGCGATCTGGGCAAGTAACCGTAATAAAGCCAAATCTATTGGTAACTTGACTGGCGATGTTGTTGGCAAACGCTCTCAAACGCTGTTCATGATCGTTATCTTCCTTGTGTTACTAATGGTCAACGCGGTTTTCGCTACTGCTATTTCAGGTCTGTTGATTAAATTCTCCAGCTCAGTAGTGCCAGTTTGGGGTGCTATTTTTGTCGCACTTATTATCGGACAAATTATTTTCCGTAAATGGATGGGCTTAGGTGCAATATCCATTATCGGTGTACTGGCACTGTACGCACTTATCTGGGCAGGTCCCTCATTTCCAATAGAATTGCCAGAAACGGTAATGGGTATCAGTGACAACGCGCAATGGGTTCTTATCCTGTTTGGCTACGCCGCTATCGCTTCATTACTGCCTGTTTGGATGTTGCTTCAGCCACGTGACTACATCAACGGTCTGCAGCTCTTCATTGGTCTTATTTTGCTTTACGGTGCCACGTTATTACTGGCTCCGGAAATTTCAGCTCCGGCCTTCAATAGCAATACCCCGGAAGGCACCCCGTCAATGTTGCCGCTGTTATTCGTCACCATAGCCTGTGGGGCAATTTCGGGCTTCCACGGTCTGGTTGCATCGGGTACAACCTCGAAGCAACTTGATAAAGAAACCGACGCCCGTTTTGTCGGATACTTTGGTGCGGTTGGTGAAGGCTCATTGTCGCTGGCGACTATCATCGCCGCCACAGCCGGTTTTGCAACATTAGCCGACTGGGAAGCGGTCTACTCATCTTTCGGACAAGGCGGCGTATCAGCCTTTGTTGAAGGTGGCGCCAACATTATTAGTCAGGGGCTTGGCCTGGACATTGGCGTATCAGAAACCCTGCTGACGGTAATGGCTGTGCTTTTTGCCGGTACCACAATGGATACTGGATTACGTCTGCAACGCTATATTTTCCAGGAATGGGGAAACTTGTATAACATTAACTGGATGCAAAAAGCCTTTCCGGCAACGATGCTAGCTGTAGGAAGCTGCTTATTGTTAGCCTTCGGTGCTGGCGGCGCAGACGGTTCCGGCGGCTTAGTTATCTGGCCTCTGTTCGGTACCACAAACCAGTTATTAGCAGGGTTGACCTTGTTGGTTATTACGGTCATGTTGGTGCGCTTAGGCCGACCAATGTATTACACCTTAATACCGTTAATTTTCCTGTTGATAATGACAGTCTTTGCTCTTATTGTTCAGCTTAAAGATTTCTATAACAGCGGTGACTGGTTCTTAATGGGTCTGGATTTAGTGGTGCTGGTTGCCGCTATCTGGATTGCTCTTGAAGCTAGCGCAGGCTTAACTAAAATCCGTAAGGAACAAAAAGCCCAGAAGCAGCAATAAAAGTAACTGGAGTAAGTAGCATGAATATACAGTCAGTGCGCCGTTGGTTCAGCCGGGCAAGTGATTTGGCCAATGAGTTTTATAATGCGCCCTATCGCTCTGCTATTGCCCGGGCAAAGCGCGACGAAGACGATTTATTCATGCTACTGGTTTTTTCTGAAATGATGGGCGTGCCGAACCCGGCCGCCTATTATACTTTAGAGTTACAGCCATTAATGCTGGAACGTTTCCACGAATGGCATCAACGCATGGGGATGGAACACTCACCTCTTGATCACTTCCGTTGTTGCTAATTTTATAACCCGACCAAAAGCAGGGTTCATTTCTCATGTTGTTAAGCGATAAAAAAGTTTTATTAATTGGTGGTAAAGGCGGAGTTGGTAAAACAACCGTTTCTTCGGCTCTGGCAGTTCTTGCCGCCCGACAAGGCAAAAAAGTGCTGCTGGTTTCAACCGATCCGGCACATAGTCTAGCCGATGTATTCGACAAGAAAATTGGCGATAAAAAAACTGTTATGCGCGAAAACTTAACCGCATTAGAAATTGATCCTGACCACGAAGTTAAGGCTCATATTGAACGCGTCAGTTCTCAAATGAAGCGCTTTACAAACCCCGATCTCTTTCCCGAAATTGAACGCCAGATGCGTTTAACCCAGCAGTCTCCGGGAGCCCAGGAGGCTGCTTTGCTAGAGCGCATTTGCAACGTCATTGATGAAGCAGAGAAAGACTACGATTTGTTAATTTTTGACACAGCCCCGACCGGTCATACTTTGCGTTTACTGACATTACCCGAGGCTATGGCAGCCTGGACGCAGGGAATGCTGCGCTCGCAAAAGCGCTCTGAAGACTTTGATTCAGTCCTTGAGCACTTATCACCCAAAGCTGGTAAAGATATTAATAACCCAATGGCTGACCCTCAAGACAATGCCAGCGACGGTATGACCGACCGCACTAAAGCAATTACAGAACAACTATTAACACGACAGAGGCTTTTTCAACGAACCCGACGCTTATTGCAGGATAGCAGTTACACATCCATTCTGTTTGTGTTAACACCAGAACGTCTCCCTATTCAGGAAACTGATCGGGCACTGCAGTCGTTAACCGCGGAAAAGTTACCCGTTGGTGGTGTTGTTATTAATAGAATATTGCCTGAACAGGCCGACGGCAGCTTTTTGGCCAAACGCAGGCTTCAGGAGAAAACTTACATAGAAGACATTCACAAACGTTTTAAAGCATGGCGAAATTACTCTCTTTATCTATTAGAAGAAGATGTCCAAGGTCTTGATGCATTAGAAGCCTTTGCAAATAATCTGGAGCAAGCAGGATTTTCTACCTAACTGCCATTTTTTTGTCATCGCTTTCTCTAATAATACGTATACAGTGTGATTGTTGTTAATTAAGGAGAAGACTATGCGCGCTGTAGGATACAAAGAATCACTTCCGGCCGAAGATCCAAGTTCACTGCTGGATATTACTGTCGATGATCCGGTTCCCGGAGCCAACGATTTACTGGTTAAAGTTAAAGCCGTAGCCGTTAACCCGGTTGATACCAAAATCAGAATGCGCATGGCGCCTGAATCTGGCCACAAAATTATTGGCTGGGATGCAGTCGGGGAAGTTGTCTCTGCCGGAGATAAAGTAACAGGTTTTAAAACCGGAGACCGTGTTTGGTACGCGGGGGACTTGACCCGACCAGGTTGTAACGCGCAATTGCAAACCGTCGATTATCGCATTGTAGGCAAAGCACCGGAGAACCTCGATGACACTCAGGCAGCCGCCCTTCCACTGACCAGCATTACTGCCTGGGAAATTCTGTTTGATCGCTTACAGGTTGATAAACCCTCACCGCACAACAAAAGAACGTTATTAATCATTGGTGGAGCCGGTGGCGTTGGTTCGGTCTTAATTCAGCTTGCCGCGCAGCTAACCGATGTCACCGTTATCGCTACGGCCTCCCGCGCAGAGTCTCAACAATGGGTAAAAGCTCTGGGGGCTGACCACGTTATCAATCATTACGACGACTTAGCTGAGCAGATAGAGTCTGTTGGCGCCTCTCCGGTAACCGATGTGGCCTGTTTGACTCATAGCGAACAGTATTTCGCACAATGCATGAAATTAATGGCTCCTCAGGGTCGCTTTTGCCTTATAGATGATCCGTCAGAAAGTATCGACATTACCCTGATGAAACAAAAAAGTATCAGCTTGCACTGGGAGTTTATGTTTACCCGTTCTATGTTTACTACAGCAGACATGATAAAGCAGCAGGAATTACTGAACCATATTGCGAAAATGGTCGAAAAAGGCCAAATTCGTTCGACTCTGGGTAAAAGCTTTGGCGAAATGAATGCGAATAATCTTCGGAAGGCGCATCAGGCATTAGAAAGTCAGAAAACCATCGGAAAAATAGCGCTAACTGTCGCTGAATAGTTTTACAAACATACATGAATGTATGTATAATTCCGGATTGATATAAATTAATAGGTCAGAGGTAATTTAATGAACACGCGTTTTAGGTTTGCCCCCATTTTTGCCGCGAGTCTTCTGTTAACGGGAGCACTAACCGCATGCAGCGACCAACAACAGCAGCAACAAGGCCAGCAGCAAGCAGCTCAGGTTGATGTGATTACCGTAACACCTGAGTCAATCAGCCTTAGTACCGATTTGCCTGGACGTACAGCTGCCTACCGAGTTGCTCAGGTGCGTCCACAAGTTAGTGGTGTATTGCTGAAACGGACTTTTGAAGAAGGAACTTTTGTAGAGAAAGGACAACAACTCTATCAAATTGATCCTGCCGTTTACGAAGCAGAATTAGCCAGCGCCAAAGCTGAAGTTGAAAGCGCCAAAGCTGTGCTGCGCAGCTCGGAACTTCGTTATAAACGCTTTCAGGAATTACTTGAAGAGAACGCTGTCAGTCAAGACGAATTTGATAGTGCAGAAGCAACTTTTTATCAAAACAAAGCGGCTGTTTCAGTAGCTGAAGCCCAGTTAAAAAATGCCCGTATTAATCTTGAATATACAAAAGTCAACGCCCCTATTAACGGTGTCATTGGCCGCTCTAATTTCACTGAAGGTGCATTATTAACGGCGTCGCAGACTGAGCCTTTGGTTACGATTAATCAACTGGATCCAATTTATGTTGATATCAACCAGTCCAGTAAGCAATTTATGGAATTACAGGCTGATATAAAATCTGGCCGTATTCAGGCGAACGAGAAAGGTAACGCACCCGTTCGTCTAAAATTAAATGGTCTGGATTACGATCAAAAAGGTGAGCTGCTTTTTTCTGAAGTCAGTGTCGATGAGGATACAGGAGCAATTCTATTACGTGCTGAATTCCCTAACCCGGATAAAACGTTGTATCCCGGCATGTTTGTGCGTGCTGAAGTGAGTGAAGGCACTATTAACTCGGCCATTAAAGTACCACAAACAGCCGTAACTCGAGACCCCAGAGGACGACCTTATGTCATGCTGGTAAATGATGACAAAAAAGTTGAACAACGGATGATAACAACAGAACGCGCTGTAGGCAGCAGTTGGTTAGTATCTGAAGGCCTTAAAGAAGGCGATACCGTTATCACTTCAGGTCTGCAAAAAATTCGTCCGGGCGCATCGGTGACTATCGATTCATCTAACTCTGAACAGCAGCAGTAAGGGAAGTCAGTAATGGCCAAGTTTTTTATAAATCGCCCGATATTTGCCTGGGTTATCGCGCTGCTGACCATGATGGCCGGTGCTATCGCGATGCTGCAGCTACCTATAGCTCAGTATCCGACTATTGCTCCGCCTGCAGTCGAAATTCAGGTGAGTTACCCTGGCGCTAACGCCGAAACCGTTTCAAATACCGTAACCAAAGTTATTGAGCAGAATATGACAGGTATAGATAACCTGCTCTACTTCTCTTCTCAGAGCAACTTTGGCAACGGTACCGTTAGTCTGACTTTTGCTTCAGGAACGGATCCTGATATTGCTCAGGTGCAAGTTCAGAATAAGCTTTCTCAGGCAACCCCCCAGTTGCCTCAGGCAGTTCAGGCTCAGGGCATTACCGTTAGTAAAGCGAGTAGCTCATTCTTAATGGTAGCCGCGCTCGTGGCCTCAGACGACCGTTACTCTCAAACCGACTTAAGTGACTATATTGCGTCAAATATTCAGGATCCTATAGCCCGTACAACCGGCGTTGGTAACGTTCAGCTCTTTGGCTCGCCCTACTCAATGAGAATTTGGGTAGACCCGTCAGCGCTGGTTAACTACGGCATGACAATGGCTGACCTTAAAAGTGCTATTCAGGCACAAAATGCTCAGGTTGCTGCCGGTGAACTTGGTGGCACACCAGCCGTAGAGGGGCAACGTCTGAACGCAACCATTATTGCGCAAACTCGTATGTCTGATGTCTCTGAGTTTGAAAATATCACCTTAAAAGTGTTGTCTGATGGTTCGCAAGTCCGCCTTAAAGACGTTGCTGAGGTCGAAAAAGGCGCGGAAAACTATTCCATTCAGGCCAATTATAACGGTAAGCCGGCAACGGGTCTGGCAATTAACCTACAAACCGGCGCTAACGCCCTGGAAACAGCCGATGCGGTAAAAGCGCGAATGGCTGAACTGGAAGAGTTTTTCCCTGATGGAATGGAGTTGGTTACAGCGTACGATACGACTCCCTTTATCAAAATCTCAATTTCAGAAGTCGCGCAGGTTTTAATAGAAGCCATTATTCTGGTCTTCCTGCTGATGTTCGTTTTCCTGCAGAACCTACGCGCTACCTTAATACCCACCTTAGCAATACCGGTGGTTATTCTGGGAACCATGGGGGTCATGGCATTAGCTGGTTTCTCAATTAACACCCTGACCATGTTCGGTATGGTGTTGTCCATCGGCCTGTTGGTTGATGATGCCATCGTGGTTGTAGAGAACGTTGAGCGCTTAATGTCTGAAGAGGGCTTGTCACCCAAGCAGGCAACGATTAAGTCGATGGGACAAATTACCGGTGCACTTGTTGCTATCGGTGTTGTTATGGCCGCGGTATTCGCACCTATGGCCTTTTTCCCAGGCTCGACTGGTGCCGTTTACCGACAGTTCTCACTGACCATCATTACCTCGATGGGTCTGTCTGTTCTCGTCGCAATCGTGTTCTCACCAGCATTGTGTGCCACCCTGCTGAAACCGGTTAAGCACGACAAAAGCAGTGGCTGGGGCCCGCTTGGTTGGTTCAACCGTACCTTAGAAAAATGGACCGATAAGTACACCAATACCATTCACTCAATTTTACGTCGTACCGTACGGTTTGGCGTACTTTACCTGGGTATTATTGGTATTCTGGTGTTCTTATTCATGAAATTGCCAGCGGCCTTTTTGCCCGACGAAGATCGCGGCGTATTCTTGACTCAGATGCAGTTACCAGTCGGTTCGACTATTGAGCAGTCGGTTAATACCATGGACAAAATAGAAAACTATTACCTTAACCAAGAAGATGCGGTTCAGTCAGTATTTTCTGTTGTTGGTTTCAGTTTCTCAGGACGAAGTCAGGCTAATGGTATCGCCTTCGTGCGTTTGAAAGACTGGAGCGAACGTGACGAAAGCCAGAGTGTCAATGCCGTTATAGGCAGAGCTTTTGGGTTCTTCGCTGGTATTAAAGAGGCGATGATATTTGCCTTTAACCTGCCACCTATTCCAGAACTTGGTGTTTCCAGTGGTTTCAACCTGTTCCTGCAGGATCGCGGTAACCTGGGTCATGCAGGTTTACTCGAAGCCCGTAACCAATTGCTGGGTATGGCAGGACAGAACGACAAGCTGGTACAGGTACGTCCAAATGGTCTTGAAGATGCGCCACAGTTGCGTATTGATATCGACTTTGAAAAAGCTCAGGCGCTGGGACTGACTATTACCAATATCAATGAAACCTTAAGCACAGCCTGGGGTTCATCCTACGTTAACGACTTTATCGATCGGGGCCGGGTTAAAAAGGTCTATCTGCAGGGCGAGACGGAATCGCGCATGTTGCCTGAAGATATCAACGAATGGTATGTCAAAAATAACCAGGGTGATATGGTGCCATTTAGCTCATTCTCGAGCTGGGAATGGACTTATGGTGCCCAGCGAGTTGAAAGCTACAACGGTGTTGCTGCAATGGAAATCCAGGGGCAGGCAGCTCCGGGAGTCAGTACCGGCGAAGCCATGATTGAAATGGAAAAGATGATTGCTAAGCTTCCTCCGGGTATTGGTTTCGAATGGACAGGTATTTCTTTACAAGAGCGTCAATCTGGTGATTTTGCGCCGATCCTTTATAGCGTATCGCTGATTGTCGTATTCCTGTTCCTGGCAGCCCTGTACGAAAGCTGGTCAATACCTTTCTCAGTCATGCTGGTTGTCCCTCTGGGTATTCTGGGTGCTGTCGTTGCTGTCATGCTTCGCGGTATCTCTAACGATGTTTACTTCCAGGTAGGTCTGCTGACAACCGTAGGGGTATCAGCAAGGAACGCCATACTGATTGTTGAGTTTGCGAAAGACTTACAGGCTCAGGGTAAAGAGCTACTGGATGCCACGCTGGAAGCCGTGCGCTTACGTCTGCGCCCTATCCTTATGACGTCCTTAGCCTTTATCTTTGGTGTTATGCCTCTGGCACTAAGCGATGGTGCAGGTGCTGCAAGCCGTAATGCCATCGGTACCAGTGTTATAGGCGGAATGATTGGCGGTACTGTACTGGCAATCTTCTTCGTACCATTATTCTTCTATGTTGTGCGGCGAATATTCCCGCCTAAACAATCGGAAGAATAACGAATAGCAGATACAAAAAACCCGGAGCTTAAACTCCGGGTTTTCTTTTTAAAACGGCAGCTTATCAAGTCGCTTTTTTAAAAACTAAGCGTTTTTGCCCACCGTAACTCAATAAAAATACTAGACCTTCAGCTAAAGGCTTACCAATAAAAGGTGTGACACCAAGATACCGGAAAGCCTCCGTAAGGCCGTAATTAGCAGCCACTAAAACAATCGCCAAACAACTGTACTTAGTTGCGTCCCAGGCGACATGAGCCCCCTGTTTGAATACCCATTGGCGATTCAAAGAAAAGTTGAACACCCCGGATATAATTCGCGCCAGAACAATAGACTCCAACACCTGGCCGGAGAAAAAGTAAGCTGTCGCAAAAATAGAGTAATCAAGGCCGGCAGACAGAATGCCAATACTCGCAAACTTTAAAAACTTTTGGTAAATTTTTATCGAGTCGATTACTGGTCGGTAATGACTTGTTTCATTACCCTCTTCATAAACCGTGGTTATTTCCTGAGAGTTTATGCGATAGCCGCAGCGCTTAGCCGAAAGCAGCATTTCCAACTCAAACTCATAACCTGAACTGTTAAAGTGAACTAACTGTTTAAGGAAACCTAACGGAATTCCACGTAGTCCGGTTTGGGTATCTTTAATATCCTGACCCGTTACCAGCCGAAAAATAACCCGGGTAAATTTATTACCGAGTCTGGAGCGGAAAGGAATGTCTTTTTCATCGAAAGTGCGGCTACCCAGCCATAGTTTATCCGGGTATCCTTTTAGGCAGGTGCAAATAGCGAGAATGTCTTTCGCCAAATGCTGACCGTCTGCGTCAGCAGTTACGGCACCGGAACAGCGTTCATCACTTTGCTTGATGATCCAGTTAAATGCCGTGCGCAACGCCGCGCCTTTTCCCTTATTTTGCTCATGCCTTAGAACATGAACACGATGACGATCAGCCAGTTGCTGAAAAACATCGGAGAGGCGACTACCGTCATCAACAACAATAATACCCAGATAGTGATTCCATTCTGGATCTCCAGTGGTAATACTATCAATAAGCTCCAGCAAGTGCTGGTCGGGATCCAGCGCCGGAATAACAATATAAGGTTTCTTCATTCCAGCACTGGGCCTTTGTTTCTATGTTTTTTTGTCCTGATCGTCTTTGACTTCGTACTCTCCATCAATAACCGAGCCACAGTCTTCCTTATTATTTTCATAATGTTCTTGTTGTTTTTGATACTGCCGTTGTTGCTCCTGATAATGCTGTTTCGCCTGCTTACGCATACGCCAAACCTGTTTAATAGCATGACGTTGACGCCACATAACCGGAATCATCAGCACAAATAAAACGGCGGCGATGACCATGCCAAAAGCCAATCCAAGGCCTATCAGAACCAATAACAAAAAAAGGCCCAGCAAACGGCTGAGCCAGTTACCGGAGGATGAACCTCCGGTACGCGAACCCTGGTTGAAACGGACATAAACTTTATCTCGTTTATGAGTCATAACTGCTCCTAAAAAATGACTACAAAGCTAAGACAACATAAGGCACAGACCGTTCCTACAAGGTTATCTTAACGTCTATTTACGCATATCTTCTGTTGCTTTACGTACCGCTTCAAATTCATTGCCCGGTGCCCATTGCGGCCAATCCCGTGAGTTTGCTAACTCATTGCCAATTGAATAAAAAACGGACATGTCCTGCTGTACACCACGTAAATCCCAGTTTTCATCAAATTCATCAGCCGGTTTATGATAAGCGTCGCGATTAAATATAGCACGCTGCTCTTCAGTCCACTCGCGGCCCTTTTCAAAGTGATCATTGCCACCTTCAGCGTAAAGCATCGGCACGCCTTTCTTCGCCAGGCTAAAATGATCCGAGCGGTAGAATGAACCCACTTCAGGAGTTGGCTCAGGTG
>Ga0114932_10004159_pt1 | contig 13733 bp, 14 predicted proteins | sample 2SBtaG_2_FD_87286 | JGI IMG/M metagenome (GOLD analysis project Ga0114932, IMG submission 87286) | Deep subsurface microbial communities from Kolumbo volcano to uncover new lineages of life (NeLLi) - 2SBTROV12_ACTIVE470 metaG | ecosystem: Environmental > Aquatic > Marine > Volcanic ...
ATGCCACACTAGATATGGATTATGCTGTTACTCTTGAAGCCGCAGTGCCGGTATACAATGTTGAAACTCCTAATGAAGCCGTTCGAATCGCAATATCTAAAACTGGAGATATGCTCAACCCCGATCTCAAATATGTTGAAATAACCGCAGTAAATAGAACTTGTCCAAACTGCGACGACTCCCACGAACCTGCATTCATAGCAGCCAACGACGGTTTAGTAGCTCTAGAATTAGAAATGATTGTTTTCAATGCAGAAGGCGAAGAACACGCTTTGAGAATTGCGCGAAAAGAAATAGGACAAAAACTACGAAATATCCCTCTAAAAATACTCAATATTGTTGTACATGAGAAATCCGAAGAAGGATCTAGCTAAGAATAGTTCTAAAATAGGGTTAATTTCTGTTAAAACAATCTAATAAGCGATTATATCGTAATCTGTTCTACTTCTTCTCCCGGTGCAAGAGAGGCACAAATCCCCCTCGCCAATGAAAATACTGCATTTTTGTGATCTGTTTTCGATTGATGTATTGATGTAGGTCGAATTTTTTGTTCTTCATATTCGTGCACATCAAACGAAACGTCGTGGTTTTCCTTGCAATATATAGGTACTTCTGCGAGAAGTCCATGTAAATGTATAAGCTCTTGTTTTTTCATATCTTTTCAGAGTCTTTTATGTTTTGAGAGGATATAAGTTAATTCTGACCCCCGTTAGCATGGGACTCATCATATGAAAGGCTTCATATCGATAGACTGATTCTAACCAGACATGTCTGACTATGAGGATCTATTGACCCAAGCATTCGAAACAATGCCCGAAGTCGGTTCCACCCATTCTCGATGGAATTTACCCGACCCTGTGGTTCGTCCAGAAGGAAATGTCACTGTATATGAAAATTTCAAGAATACAGTTGACGTTTTGAATCGGGAAGCGGATTTAGTCCTCAAATTCCTTCAAAATGAATTTGGAACCAGTGCGAATATCGACGATACAGGCCGCGCAAGATTGACCGGGTCCTTTTCAACCGATCGGGTCTCTTCGGTCATTGAGTCTTTCTCTAAAACCTATGTTATTTGCCCCGATTGTGGTCTCCCTGATACAAAACTTCAAGAAAAAAACAACTCTTTAATGATCCACTGCGAAGGCTGTGGGATTCTATCGAAAATAGAGTAAATTTTTTAATTTTAAATAAATTTAAGCTGCCGTTCCTGCCTCAGCAGATTCTAGTAGCTCCTTGTACCTGTTCCTAATCGTAACTTCACTAACATCTGTCACTTCACTCACTTCCGATTGAGTTACTTTCTCATTTGTTAGCAACGCCGCTGCATAAATGGCAGCAGCAGCAAGCCCCACTGGACTCTTCCCGCTATGCAATCCATCTTTCTTCGCAGCTTGAAGCAATTCTCTCGCTCTCCTTTCTGCCTCTTCAGAAAGATTTAGTTCAGATGTAAATCTTGGGAGGTAACTAACCGGATCTGCTGGCTGAACTTCCAATCCCAATTGACGTACAATATATCGGTAAGTTCGTGTAAGTTCCATCTTATCAACCCGACTGACATCCGAAATTTCATCTAAACTTCTAGGCGTTCCAGTCTGTCTTGCGGATGCATATAACGCTGCAGTGGCTACTCCTTCTATGGATCTGCCTGGGAGCAAATCATCGTTTAGCGCTCTGCGATATATCACAGATGCCATTTCTCTTACATTTTCTGGAAGGCCGAGAGCGGACGCCATTCTATCGATTTCTCCCAAAGCCTGTTTCAGATTTCTTTCCTTTGAATTCCGCGTTCTGAATCTCTCATTCCATCTTCGCAATCGCTGCATTTTCTCTCTTTGACGTGGCGAAAGCGATTTTCCGTATGCATCTTTGTCTTGCCATCCAATATTGGTTGAAAGACCCTTGTCATGCATCATGGTGGTCGTCGGTGCTCCGACCCTTGACTTTCTATCCCGTTCCTGTGGATTGAATGCTCGCCATTCAGGACCTGGATCGATTCTGTCTTCTTCTGTAACTAGGCCACAATCTTCACAGATGACCTCTGCCCTTTCTTCATCGTTTACCAACCTGCCTCCACATTCAGAACATACACCTTCTTCTACTTCATTTTCAGTCTCTTTTTCTTCTTTTTCGAATTCTCGAATACGTGTGTCAGTCATGTTATTTATAAAGGAAAAATATGGGGCCAAATTCTGCTACTTGACAGTCCTTATTTTTGCTCTCCTAACCAGTCATTAATATGTATAGCTTTTAAATCTTTCGGTGCTGCTGCTATTTTATGAAATATAAGCTTATTGGTACTTATTGAGTTTTTTCTACCTTTCTAACCCTTAAATAGTAAATAAACCTGTATCCTCAGGAACTGCAAAAAGCCCAAAACGAACGCCTGCATCTAGCCACCCATACCCATACGAAAATGCAGCTAGTGCATTGACATAATCCTCATTTTTATGGAAATTCTCCCCATCATTTAGGTAGGCCCGCGCCATCTGAATACATTCTTCCGCCGTGGTTGACAATGATGAAGACTCTTGTGGCGCCATTTTCACGATATCCAGTGCAGAAGAAAGCATCCTTCCATACCTTTCCGTTTTTTCTACGAGATCTGCACCCATAGTCATACAAGGACTTCGAAACTGTAATTATTTTTTCTATTCTCTTTTTCTATTCTAAAATTTAAGTCGAAAGTGGTTTCCTCCGCCCTTCCTGATTATACTCATTGACCTCAAAACACATATCCTCTGGTCCTCTTTCCGAGGAAATTGAACACCGAGAACTTATCATTGCCGGGGCTGGCATTGCTGGCCTTTCTGCTGCGATTTACTCATCACGGGCTAAAAACGATCCCTTAGTAATCGAGGGACCTGAGCCCGGTGGCCAACTAACTCTCACAACTGAAGTTGAAAACTACCCTGGTTTTCCGGACGCAATTACTGGACCTGAACTAATCACCCGAATGAAGACTCAGGCCATCAAATTTGGAGCCGAAACACGATATGGAACAATAACCACCATCGATGACACAACCCATCCTTTCAAAGTAGGACTATCTGATGGGACTTTTCTCACCTCTGATGCGTTTATAGTTGCCAGCGGAGCGAGTGCTCGCACCCTAGGCGTCTCTGGGGAGGATGAATTGATGGGATATGGTGTCTCTACCTGTGCAACCTGTGATGGGGCATTCTTTAAAGATGAAGATATGCTCGTTGTCGGGGGCGGGGATGCTGCAATGGAAGAAGCACACTTTCTCACGAAGTTCGCAAATAAAGTGTATATAGCGCACCGGCGAGATTCTTTCCGTGCAGAAAAATACTGGATTGACCGAATCATGAAAAAAGTCGAATCCGGCAATATTTCCATCCTTTGGAACACCGAGGTTTCGCAGATCAATGGTACTCCCGATGAAGGCATTTCAACCATCGATCTTATCCACCATGCTGATGGGAATCCATCTAGTAGAAAAAACGAGCCGGGGTTTGAGAATTCCACTCTTAATGTTGGTGCTTTGTTCATCGCAATTGGTCATATCCCCAATACAGATTACTTACGCCCAACTTCTGTTGAATTAGATTCAGAAGGATATCTCCTAACACAAGGAGGATCTGGATCTGGAAAGACACACACCGCGGTACCTGGAATTTTCGGAGCTGGAGATGTTGTGGATTCTCACTACCAACAAGCAATAACTGCAGGTTCTATGGGCGTCCAAGCAGCGTTGGATGCGGGAGCGTATCTGGATGACCTACTCGATCGATAGAATTTATCTTATTTATTGGACATTTTCTTAAAATACAACACGACACCATCATCTCTTTCTTGTACTTTCATCAGTGAAAAACGTGGAAATCTATCTACAAAACCTTCCCCATCAGCTAGTGTAGGGGCACCCTTTCCCCCAATAATCATGGGTGCGATATACACTGTTAGTTCATCCACGAGATCTTTTTCTATCAATGTAAAAATAAGTTCTCCCCCACCTTCGACTAGTACATGCTTAATCCCTTCTGCCCCGAGCAATGTCATAGCATTTTCCATGTCCACCCGTTTCTCCCCCGAAACTATCGTCGTTACACCCAGTTCCTTTAATTCTTGAATTCTTTCTTCTTCCGCCACCCCGCTCAATAAGATGATCGTGCGTGCACCTTTTCCCATTACCTGGGCATTATTTGGAGTTCTCCCCTTTGAATCAACGAGTATTCTGGCTGGATGTGCAGGCATGCCCCTGTCCCTCCTATCTGAACTCAATTCTTCATCGTGTATCAGAAGTTTAGGATCATCTGCCAAAATTGTTTGTACTCCCACCATAACTGCATCACATTGGGCACGCAACGAGTCAACACGATCAAAATCAGACGGCCCACTTATTACTAATTGTTCTCGGAGGCTAGATGCTATTTTCCCATCTATGCTCATCGCAACGTTTACCGAGATACGCATGATTAATGTTCAAGTGCCACAGGAAAAACGGCTTCGGTACCATTTCTATTTTCTACTATGGTGCTTCATTATGGCAAATCCAAACCATTATCCCATTCCCCATTCGAAATTTTTATAGTGGAAAATTTATTAAAAAAATCCAGAGGAATTTTTACTTCTGGTTCTCTCCTGGTGCTACTCACTGTTGGATTGGGGCAATTACTACGTTTTGGTGTAGATGTCATTTTCCCAGTTTTACTCCCGTATATAAAACTGGAATTTTCTATCGGAAACACGGTAGCAGGTCTTTTGCTCAGTTCATTGGCAGCTTCGAAGGCGTTAAGCCAATTCCCCGGTGGAATTTTTGCAGATACATTCGGTGAAAGGGTCGCACTAACATCTAGTCTAATCGTGGCAGCTTTCGGCCTCATCATCATTTTTTTCTCTAACACTTTATTCGCTTTGGTAGTCGGAATGCTACTATTTGGTCTTGGGTCTGGACTCTTTGGCACCTCTCGAGTCACCATTCTTGTACACCTTTATCCTAAATTACAGGCCACAGTTATCGGAGTTACTAACGCATTGGGGGCTATTGGGAATTCCATCCTCCCGCCTCTCGCACTCTTATTATTCTTAGCTTACCCAAACACCGCATTTGGATGGCGCATAGGGATCGGTTTTGCAATCCCACTCTTTCTTATCACTGCTATAGTACTGTGGATCACAGTCCCTCCTTATTCCAAAACTAATAGTTCCCCTCCGATAACTTCTCTCTCCAATATTTTTTCTAAAATCTACAAAGCTCTGAGCAAACCGCAAATACTTCTCATCACATTTGCTATGATTTCTATGTCTGTTGTTTACCAGGGATTCACATCATTTTTCCCCACTTATTTAATCTCTGTAAAAGGAATCGACGAATCAACCACTGCAGGACTGTTTAGTATCTTTTTCATCGGTGGTTTGCTGATCCAACCCCTTCTTGGATGGGTCTCCGACAAACGTGGGTTTTTCCAACCCTTGATCTTCACTACCCTTTTAACAGCCTTCGGACTGGTACTTTTACCCATTTCAAATGGCATACTCTCTATAGCTCTTATCGTAGCCGTCATTAGTCTACAATTGGGATTCTGGCCAACAATCACTACGTATGATGTATCTTTGCTGCCAAACGAAGCACAAGGATCTAGCCTAGGCCTTCAAAGAACCACTTTTCTTTTATCCGGGGCAATAGGCCCCATCATCGTAGGATTCATGGCCGATTCGAACCTATTCGATGAAGCTTATTATGTATTAAGCGCGTGCGCAATCATTAGCACATTAACATGTATTGTTCTTTATTATCTACGACAACCTTCTCAATAATCACTCATCTTTTTCACTTACTTTTGAACCTCTGATTAACTCGTGAGCGAGCTCCCCAAATTCATCTTCTTGAAACACAAATAATCTCCCATTTGCGAATTTAAAATCAACACAAATTTCAATCGAATGACCTTCTTTTTGAGCCGTAATACCTTCAAAAATTTCGACTGATTTTCCCGAAGGAACTAGGTACTTCCCCACCCCCGTCGACTCAAGAATTTTGTGGTCCGTTTTTAATTCGTCCACATATACAATCTCTCCCCGCCCCTTCTGTATGCTTATAACGTGAACATCCTTTCCAGGCTGACATCGAATACATTTTTCTATTTTATGAGGTTTACTTGTATATTTTACAGTTCTCCCATCTAAGTATTCTATGTTTATCCCCTCCGATGCTATCTCCGCATTTAATTTTACAGGATGAACTTCTGTTGTTAATGCCATTATTTTTCTAACAATCTCTCCGTATACTTGGCCAATATATCAACTTCAATGTTTACCACATCCCCCACTTCTCGTTTACACAACACCGTCTCTGAGTATGTTGTTGGGATAATTGCAACTGTGAGTCTTTCTTTATTTATATCTGCAATTGTTAAACTAATTCCATCTATTGTAATTGACCCCTTCTTTACCATATATTTTCCAAACCCGTCTGGTATTTTGAATCCATATTCCCAATCCCCTCCAATCTCGTTGATTTCAATTATCTCCGTCGTGGTATCGACGTGGCCCTGCACGATGTGGCCATCAAATCTACCCTCGCATGGCATAGCCCTCTCTAAATTAACAAAAGAACCTTCTCGCAATTCTCTGAGATTACTGCAATTTAGTGTTTCTGTCGATAAGAATGCCACAAAACCATCTTTACTGTGGGACTCCACAGTCAAACAAACTCCCGAAACACAAACACTAACTCCATCCTTCAACGTGTCTCCCCACGCCACTTTAATTCCCACTCTGAGCCCCTCACTACTTTCTTCCACCATTGAGATTTCGCCAACCGTTTCCACTATCCCTGTAAACATATCATACAACCTATGGTGTCAAAACCTGAAAATATTTTGTTCTTGTTTTCCACATTTAATATCCAAGATCTTCGATTGATTTCCCTGTGTATTCGTTATTGAGAAGAACTTCTACAGGCAACGTTGGTGCACTTTTAATTAAATTTTCCATTACTATTAATCCTTCTCTAGCTCGACTCATGCCCACATAAAATACCCTTCGCTCACTATCTGTAAGAATCGGAACAATTTTTGAAGCCGGATCATATTCTATCCCTCCTGCTACCTCTGAAGACATATGCTCAACAACCTTTTCTGTCAAATCGGTGGCAACATACACGTAATCTGCTTCTCTACCTTTCGATGAATGAATAGTTCCTATTCTCACACGATCATGTTCAATGTCTTGGTATTCCCCTTCAAAATAAGACTTAACACAGCGTTTTTGATAATTACTTACCTTCCGAATCATTTCAGATGCAACATCTGGACTCGGCATAAATGGAATTTGTTTTCGTATAAATTCTGCGGGGAATTCAATCTGATTTTTATCCTTTGTATTTTTCTTTTTCAGAGCATTATCCACTGCGTCAAATAGTTCCTCCCTTTTCCGTGCACCAAACGAAGAATCAACCAATATGTCTGCTAGTAAATGAACCTGGCTCCCTGACAAATTCTCACCGGATTTGTAACATTCAACTGCCTCTACATATTTTGTGAGTTTTTCTGTCCACATATTTCCATCAGTCATCATAGAGAACGGAATACCAATTTTCACAAATTCTTCCATGAATTCAAACATTTGATACCTAGCACGGAATAACACCATCAATGTTCCTTTATCCGATTCCACATCCCTTTTAATCCTTCGTACCAAGTCCAACACAGATGGATCTGGAAGAAATTCTATGTCTCCTCCTTCTGTCCTAGGTTTCAAATTTTTATCTTGCCTAACTTCCACATGCCCAATCACTTGGCCAACGACCTCAAGTACATTTGATGGAAGTCGATATGAATTATCCAATATTCTGTCCGATCCAATTTTCTCGTTAAGTAGCAATTCTGGGTCTGCACCCTGCCATGCATAAACCACCTGATCATCATCCCCTGCTATGATCACGTTATCCATTTGAGGCTTCCATTGAGAATATATTCCATATTGTAATTGTGTGATATCCTGAAACTCATCAACAACTAAGTTAGAAACCTGTGGCACTAGTTTTCGTTCGTGAACCAACTCTAACATATCTGCAAAACCAACAATTTTATTTTCTAATTTATACTCTCTCCACTGCTCAATCAAATCTGGAATGCTCAATCGATTATCTCCCGATGACCATGTCGGGGTATATTTATTTCCAGATTGTGCCCGCGGATCCAAATCAGGAGGATACCGTACTTTCTCAACATCCCACGTAAATGGAACATCGAACCAATCGTCCACGCTTTTATTTGTACGTTGGATCCACTGACTAGTTTCTAAAACTTTATTCCCCAGAGCAGTGGATAGTGTTGTTCTCCTCCCTCCACTTTTGTAATCTTCTTCATATTCCAATCCCTTGTCTGAACAGAAGCCCTTTCTATCGGAATCACTAACGACGCTCTTCCGAGATAATTTCAAAAGCTCGTACGCTTTTGCGTGCATTGTACTCACATTCCCACGAAGAGATTCTGGTTCTATTTCAAGCCGAGACCCTAGTCTTTCTCTCAATTCTGTCGCTGCAGCTCGCGTATATGAGACTAGAAGGAGATCTTTTACATCAATCCCCGAATCGAGGAGTCCTTCGACCTCATTTAACAGAGCTGTCGTCTTCCCACTTCCTGGACCTCCAAAAAGACGTATTAGGTTCGGTCCGTTTGATTCTCTCATTAATCACAACATAACAGTTCACTAAGGCATAAATACCGTTCGAAGTGATCCTGCGTCATAACCTTTCGATGGATGCAGATATGAATCGTTTCCACATCACCTCTATATCCCATATATTCCGGCGTATTTTCTATTGATATATTCTACAAAATAATCTATTTTAATATCTTCTCCAACTGCCCTTTTAATCAATTCTGGTGTAGTATATTTTCCCCCATGCCTGTGAATATTTTCTCCCAACCAGTCCTTCAAATATTGATAGTCGCTACCCCGAATCAATTCACCTATGTCTCCCATTTCTTGCTCTATATGGTGGCTGATCTGGGCTGCCAAAATACTGCCCACCGAATATGTGGGGAAATACCCAAAAGACCCATGACTCCAATGTATATCTTGAAGACATCCTGCTGAATCATTTTCTGGTGTTATTCCTAAATATTTCTCCATTTTATCATTCCAAACAGCTGGGATTTCTGAAACTTGTAATTCTCCTCTGATCAGTGCACTCTCTATCTCATATCTGATGATAATATGCAAGTGGTAAGTTAATTCGTCCGCATTAACCCGAATTGGATTATCTAGTTTGATCCTATTGACCATTTTGTATACCTCCTCTGGGCTTCCAAATTCCATCTTTGGAAAACGTGACCTGACCGTTGGCAATATCTTCTCCCAGAATGCAAGTGATTTCCCAACATGGTTCTCCCAAAATCTCGATTGAGATTCATGTATTATCATCCCCATGTCTCCACACAACGGAGTTCCATAATGCTCACTTGGTAGTGACAGAGTGTACAACGAATGTCCAAATTCATGGATCGTGCTCAACAACCCATCCACGAAATTTTCCCTTTCAAACCTTGTCGTTATTCTCGCATCAAAAACATTCCCCATTGAAAATGGATGTGGGGAACTATCCAACCTTCCTCTGGACCAATCATACCCTATTAAATTGAGCACATCTTCAGAAAGACATTTTTGATTTTTTAAATCGAAATCGCCCTCCAATGTTCCTTTTATATCTTCTCCTTCTTCCCGTATTTTTTTAATTAATGGAACTAGGGAATCTTTCAAGTTTACTAGTATTTCTTCAATAGAAGATAAACTTAAATATGGTTCATAATCTTGAACAAGAACTTCATATGGGTCCGCATTACTATCTATGCAATTTGCCATCTCGCATTTTTTCTCAATTAGCAATTGCAACATCCCCTCAAAATGTTTGAAATCTGATTTTCTTTTTGCTTCTACCCACACAGGAAACGATCGCGTTGTGAGTTGGGACAATTCACTTACCAGTTCCGTCGGAATCGACATAGCACGTTCATGCAGTCTTTTAATTTCTCTATGTATCGACCTCTCTTCTTCTCCTCCGTACGTTGACATCTCTTCTATTAGTCCGCCCAAATCACTGTCTACTATCAATTCATGCCTCATTGTAGACAATACCGAAAATTGCATCGCCCTTGCATTTATTCCCCCTTCTGGCATCATCACTTCTTGATCCCAATGCAAAACACCCATCACTTCGTTGAGATTTTCTATTCGTTCTACATATTGGTTAAACTCTTCGTAAGTTCCCATCTATATCTTCACCTCTGCTATCCTCCGATATATCTCTGAACAATCTTCTAGCGCCCTTATATCTACACTCTCTTCTGATGTATGAGACTGTCCCATTTCTGCCGGTCCGCACACAACACCAATGCATCCTTTCTCTGAAAACCAACCCGCGTCTGTAGTATGAGGTTTCGCGATCAATTCTGAACCCTTAGTCACCCCATTCGCCACTTCACGTATCTGGTGGGCAAAAGACATATCTTGACATTTAAACGGGGGAATTTCCTGCTTTATCTCCCATTCAATCGCACCATCCACTTGAATTGAACCACTTTCACCTGGGACAGTTCTCTCATCAATTATCAACGTACATTTATCTGGGTTGATATTCGCCGCTGTTCCCCCTTCTATTCCCGTCACTGTAACTGAGCCTTTCATATTTTCTCCTTCAATTTTAACCTCTTTAGTAGGCATTTTCAATATTTCTTGGATTATCTCTCCTGCTAAATATATGGCATTTCTCTCCTCATTTGGTTGGGAAGCATGCGCAGCTTCTCCCAATATTGTTATTTGACTTTCTCGACGCCCTCTATGGGCAATAGCTATATCTACAACTCCTTCTTTCGAATACCCCCTTGATCCCTCTCCTACTACTACAAATTTAGGATTAAATCCCTTTGAAATAGCATATTGGGCACCCACCCCTCCTATCTCTTCCCCAACAGAACTTGCAAACACCAATTCCATTTCTGCATTTGCATCTCTGAACGAGTGCATCATTGAAGCGAGTGCCCCTTTCATATCTGCAGACCCTCTCCCATAAAGCCGACCACCCTTTTCAAAAACTTTGCACCGGCGACCTTCCATCTGATCAAAACTAGGGGGAACTACATCATGATGTCCAATAAATGCTAATTCCTCACCCGACCCCCTCCGCGCAATAATATTTCCTATTCCATCGCGTAAGACTTCTGCATCCGTTTCCTCTTTGAGCCACTTTTCAATCAATTTACCAACTTCTTCTTCACCCTCGTGACTTGGAACTGAGATTAGTTCCTTTGCCAAGTCTAGAATCGTCATGTAACTACATTTACACCCGCAAAGAATTAGAACTACCCATCTTCAATTCATTCGGTGTCACTACTTTCATCTCCCATTCTTCCTTTCAACCCTTGCCGAATTGTCGTTTCCTTGTCCACAATAAGGTTATATGACGTCTCATCTTCATTCCACAAAACGAGGACGCCTCTAATCAAAACAATTCTTCCATATTCTGCCTCCACCATGATCCGATTTTGCGACGTTTCTTTCACAATCACAATATAATTATCTATTTTTTCTGACCCATCTCCTACAAGAAACAATGAATTTTTTCCCTCACTCAAATCCTGACTCAGTTTCACCACAATAATATCTACTCTCTTTCCAATTTGGGTTCCTATCTCTGATAATCTGACACATCTAGAAGTGTCCTCATGATGTCGAAATAAAGTCTGAGAATCCCATCTTAGTATGCTATATGCAACTTGGACATCTATATTTAGAAACTCCCCTCTCCTTTGACCCCCTTGGTCAATTTTCTCTTGAAAAGAGGGAATCTCTATATCTGGCATTACCTCAAAGGACCAGCACTCACTACAAGGAATCCGATCCGGCCACAACCTAATCGCGGGGGCATATATATTCATATTCGATGAAATTGCCCTTTCCACCTCCCTCAATTCAATTGCCGTATTTTTATCAGCAGGAGCAACGAGTATCATCACACCTGTCTCTGACACAAATTTACTATATTTATTCACTACCGAAATGGGATTTTCTAATTCACTAATAACGTTGGCAAACAATATGATGTCATAAACACCACTTGGCTCAAATTTTTCTGCTGTATCTCGGTGAATATTTAAGTGAACATTGGCCCCTCTTTCTTCCATTAATATTTGCAAAATATCTGCCGCTTGACTCGGTTCTACTACATTGTACTCTACAAGTGCATTTTCGGGAATATAGTCCGAAATTCCCAATGCAGGCCCCCCAACTCCTGCTCCCACATCAAGTATTCTTAATTTCCTTTTTAACAATCCTCCCTCTGAAATTTTATTTAATATATGCTGAATTGCCACATAATATCCTGGGAGATGATATGCAGCATATGCTAGTGCATTCTCTTCATCATATTCTACTCCCCTGCCCTCATAGTAGTCTTTTTTAATTCTCCTAATCCTCTCTCTAATTACCTCTCCCGACTCTCCTAATTGCCATTCTTTCCCATATTTTTCTCTCAAAATATCTTCCAGTCGTGCAGAATACTTTTCTGGTATCTTTGAAACCTCGACCATTTGGGGGCCAATAGGGTCTTCAGAAACTGGAGTAAACTTCCCATCAAACCTTTCTATCAGGCCCAGTTGGAATGCGTTATCTCTAATCTCCGATCTGATCAACTCTGTCCCCAAATCCCCTGATATGTATTCTCCAATTTCTTCAGGATCAATTGGACGGATATTCTGCAGGTATCTGACATTTGATAAGATTTCCTGACTTTCTTTCAAATCCATAAATAGTCCTTTTACCTACTCGTTTTGCCTAACCACATTATCTACTAGCCTCTTCATATAGTCGACCGAATTCTTCCCAATCTGCATTCGAAATTCTATTTGCAGCTTCTACGATTTCTTTAGATCCTCCAAATACTTCTTGAATGTCTGAATATACCCGGGCATTGCCATTTGTCATTTCTTTTACCAATTCGACCAAGACGTCAAATATTGGAGTTCCAAATTCCTCAGGAACTTCTTTCGCTGCTAATGCAAAAGAAAGAATGGCAGCATGGGTCATTCCTTGTACCGTTTTCATTACTTCATCATGTTCCTCCGCAGTCGTAATAAACAGTGTATTTCCTGCCTTCTCAAGATCGTTAAATATCCGTTCTGCCAATGGCCCCGTCTCACCTATCACCAGGGCAATTCTGCCTGGGTAATTCCCCGGACCAAACAAAGGGTGTAAGCTGACCCTCCCTATGTCACTCGCACATGCTTTCATAGCCTCCATTGGGGCTTTCATCACTCCTGTAATGTCGCATATAACTCCAGTTGCATTTTTAGCATACGTCGAAATAGCTTCAGTCACATAAGGTATTGGCACTGCAATGCAAACAATATCGAACAATTCTTCTGTATCTAAATCTGCTACTTTTCCCCCTATATCTTCTGCAGCTCCTTGGGCCATCTCAGTTTTTATATCGAGAAATGTAACCTCCGCATCTATAGATGATGCAAACCAGCGTCCCATCGAACCCGAACCCACAATTAATAGTTTCATTACCTTCGCATAGACTTGCGAACCGTAAAATAGATTCGCTCATTGATTACTTCTGCCTGTCTGCTTAAAACCCACTACCCTTCTTAAAAAAATAGTCTAGATCTTCATTCAATTGATTCTGGATTCTTTTATAAAACCATGGATGTGGGCCCCTATAATCATCCCCACAATGGACCATACTATGACGTAATTTCCTATTC
>Ga0114932_10004161_pt1 | contig 13729 bp, 11 predicted proteins | sample 2SBtaG_2_FD_87286 | JGI IMG/M metagenome (GOLD analysis project Ga0114932, IMG submission 87286) | Deep subsurface microbial communities from Kolumbo volcano to uncover new lineages of life (NeLLi) - 2SBTROV12_ACTIVE470 metaG | ecosystem: Environmental > Aquatic > Marine > Volcanic ...
AATAAAAATTAACTAAAACTAAAATCATGAAAACAATTAAAAAACAATTCAAATTAATAGCCTTAGTCTTAAGTATGTTAATCCTTTTTCAAGGATGTACAGTTTACAAATCTGTTTCTATTTCGCTTGAAAAAGCAGCACAAAATGAATCAAAAGTTAGAGTTAAAACTAAAGGCAATGAGAGATTAAAATTCAAAAGAATTGGAAAAGATGGAGGACAATTTTATGGTGTCAAAAAGAAAAAAGGAGAAATGACGAGAATACCATTAGATTCGAAATTTATTGATAGTATAAAAGAAAAGGACAAAACCTTATCAACTATTCTAACAATAGCTTTACCAATCGCAATAATTGTAGGAGCCGGATATATTTTTCAAGACGCTTTTAAATGGAAAAATACTAACACACCTTTATTTCCTCCTGGCTTTTTTTAAAACAAGTATTTAATAAAAAAAACCTCTCAAAAATTAATTTGATAAGTTTAGCTGTTATATCAAATATAAGATTTAATCTTGTTAAATATAATTAAAATAATACCGTTAATTAGTTTTATAGTTTGTATTGCAAATAAAGAAATAAACTTTTTAGAAAACGAAATAAATAATCTACATGAATAAATTAAATAATAATAATAAAACAGCATTAATCACAGGTGCAGCGTCTGGATTAGGGTTTGAGTTTTCGCTTTTATTGGCAAAAGATTCTTACAATTTAATATTAGTTGATATTGATGCTTCAAAACTTGGAGAAGTAAAGAACCATATTGAAAAGGTTTACAATTCTCATATAGTTATACTAATAAAAGATTTGAGTGAACTCAATATTGCTAGAGAAATTTTTTGTACTATTAAAGATACACAAGTAGATGTTTTAATTAATAATGCAGGTTTTGGTTTATTTGGTGCGTTTTCAGTTACAGATTGGCAACGTGAATCTGAAATGTTGAACTTGCATATAAATACAACTACACAATTAACAAAATTATTATTGGAAGGAATGGTAGAAAGAGGAGATGGGAAAATATTAAATATTTCTTCTTTAGCAGCCTTTTTGCCAGGACCATTAATGGCTATATATTATGCTTCAAAGGCTTACATATTATCTTTTTCCCAAGCTATAGCAAATGAATTAAAAGGGACAGGTGTTACAGTAACAGCATTATGTCCTGGGCAAACTAAAACAGCTTTTCAAGAAGTAGTTTTTAACACTTCATTTCAAGAATTTGATTCTGATTCGTCCTGCAAAAACAAATTTGATTATAGTATGGCTTGTCCAAAAGGAGTAGCTAAATATGGCTATAAGGCTATGCTAAATGGCAAAACTGTGGCAATACCAGGAAGGTTTAATAAGTTTTTAGCAACCTTATCAAGATTTGTTCCACGAAAAATGACAACCTCTATTGTTAGAAAAATTCAAGAAAAAAACAGAAATAAAGAACTAATCAAGGCTTCAAAATTATTGGTTAATTAATAAAAAACCTCTCAAAAATTAATTTGAGAGGTTTTACTGTTATAGTAGATAGAAGGGTTAATCTTTTTTGCTATTTTCTCTTGGTTTTCTATCATCACGACGATTATCACGATTACGATTGTCTCTTCCACGATTATCACGACCACGATTGTCTCGTCCTCTATTATTATCTCTTGGAGGTCTTTCTACAAAACCTTCAGGCTTATCTAATAGCGCTTTTCGAGATACTTTTTCTTTGCGTGTTCGTGGATCAACTCCAAAATATTTCACATCAATAATATCTCCCATATTAACAACATCAGTAACATTGTTGGTACGCTCCCAAGCTAACTCGCTTACATGTAATAATACTTCATTTCCAGGCGCTTCAGTATATTCAACAACAGCACCAAAATCAAGTATTTTTATTACTTTAACTTCGTAAACACTGCCTTTTTCAGGTTTAAACATTAGGGAATCAATTTTTGCTAATACAGCATCAATACCATCTTGATTAGTTCCTAAAATTTCTACAATGCCTTCCTCAGTTACAGGGTCTTCATTAATAACAATAGTACATCCAGTTTCTTTTTGTAACTCTTGAATCACTTTTCCGCCGGGGCCAATTAAAGCACCAATAAATTCATTAGGAATTGTTCTGGTAACCATTTTTGGTGCATGTGATTTCACATCATCGTTTGGTTGTGCAATGGTTTCTGTTAATTTACCTAAAATGTGTAAACGACCATCTAAAGCTTGCTTTAAAGCTTGTACAAGAATTTCGTACGACAAGCCTTTTACTTTAATATCCATTTGACAAGCCGTAATACCATCGGCAGTACCAGTTACTTTAAAGTCCATGTCTCCTAAGTGATCTTCATCGCCTAAAATATCAGACAATACAGCATATTTTCCAGAATCTGCATCCGAGATTAATCCCATTGCAATACCTGAAACAGGCTTTTTAAGTTGTACACCTGCATCCATAAGTGCCATTGTACCAGAACAAACTGTTGCCATTGATGACGAACCGTTAGATTCTAATACTTCAGAAACTACACGAACTGTATAAGGACAATCTTCTGGAATCATGCCTTTTAAAGCACGTTGCGCTAGATTACCGTGTCCTACTTCACGACGTGAAGTACCTCTAATAGGTCTGGCTTCACCTGTACAAAAAGGAGGGAAGTTATAATGAAGATAGAAAGTTTCTTCTCCTTCGTAAGAAGGCATATCAATTTTATTCGCTTCTCTAGAAGTTCCTAATGTTACTGTTGCTAATGCCTGAGTTTCTCCTCTTGTAAATATAGCAGAACCATGTGTAGATGGTAAATAATCTACCTCACACCAAATAGGTCTTATTTCGTCAGTTTTACGTCCATCTAAACGTAAGCCTTCGTTAAGTGTTAAATTACGTACAGCAGCTTTTTCAGCTTTACTGTAATATTTAGAGATTAAATTACCTAAATCTTCTAACTCTTCTTCAGAGAAAGTGGCTTTAATTTCTTCTTTAATTTCTGCAAATGCAGCACTTCTTTCGTGTTTAGCCGAACCTGTTTTTGCCACAGCATATACTTTATCGTATGCCATGTCATGAATTTTCTTTTCTAAGTCTTCATCTGTTCTTTCGCCTTCGTATTCACGCACTTCTTTTTTGCCAAATGCTTTAGCTAATTTTACCTGCGCAGCACATTGTACTTTTATAGCTTCGTGTGCAAATTTAATAGCTTCAGTCATTTCTTCTTCAGAAATTTCATCCATTTCACCTTCAACCATCATTACAGAGTCTGCTGAAGCCCCAATCATCATATCAATGTCAGATTCTGCTAATTGAGATCGTGTTGGATTGATAATAAATTCACCATTTACACGTCCTACGCGTGCTTCAGAAATAGCACATTCAAACGGAAAATCAGATAATTGAATTGCAGCAGAAGCTGCTAATCCAGCCATAGCTTCAGGCATTACGTCGTCGTCATGAGACATTAATTGAATCATTACTTGTGTTTCGCTATGGTAATCTTTTGGAAATAATGGTCGTAAAACACGGTCAACAAGACGCATTGTTAATACTTCACCATCACTAGGTCTTGCTTCTCTTTTAAAGAAACCTCCTGGATAACGTCCAGCAGCAGCAAATTTTTCTCTATAATCTACCGTTAATGGTAAAAAATCGAGATCTGCTTGTTTGTAATTGGAAACTACTGTACATAATAACATACATTTTCCTGATTGTACTACTACCGAACCATGGGCTTGTTTTGCCAATTTTCCGGTTTCGATGGAAATCTCTCTTCCATCACCAAGGTCTATGACCTCTCTAAAAACTTTTGGAATCATAAATATTTTTAATTCTAATTAAACAATGGTCGTTGTGTTGTTGTAGTTGTTATGTGACATATTTTTATGTCTGACCAATGAAAAACTATAACTAGCTTCTTCTATTTTGTCATTGCGAATCACGCTTTTGGCGTGATGTGTCAATCTGTTTCTTTTTTAAGAGATTACCACACTTCGACTGCGCTCAGCACAGGCTAGTTACATTCCTCGTAATGACTTTGTAACTATTTGCTTTTTAAACAAAAAAGAGGCGTAAAAGCCTCTTTTTTGTTATTTTCTTAATCCTAATTCTTTAACTATGGCACGATATCTTAAGACATCTTTTTTAGTTAAGTAGTCTAATAACGCGCGACGTTTTCCTACCAACTTTACCAAAGAACGCTCAGAATTATAATCCTTACGATTATTTTTTAAGTGTTCTGTTAAATGATTAATTCTGTATGTAAATAATGCAATTTGCCCTTCAGCTGAACCTGTGTTCTTTGCATCTTTACCATGTTTTTTAAAGATTTTCTCTTTCTCTTTCTTGTCTAAATACATGCTAATATTGTTGTAAATGATTTTTATGTATTGATACGTTTTTCGTATTCAAGCTGCAAAGATAGTAAAAATTAAACATTTGCAACTTTTTTAATAGTCTTTTTGTTCTTAAATTAAAAATGTGATAGAGCTTAATTAAACCTTTTAATTTTAAGAAAGTCTTAACAGTATAATAAACTTAAATCGAACAATGATGAAAAAATTAAATGTAACAAAACAAATGTTTATGGTAGCAACAGGATTAGCACTTATTCTCACTGGATGTAGTGATAATGAACCTGTTGTAAGCGGAGTACAAGAGTTAGAGCAAGACTCAACTGAAATAGCTATGTCTGCTGAAATTGATGTGGCTTCAGAGACAATGGACGATATTGCTATTGATGCTTATGAAGAGCAAGAAGTAAGTGAAAACACCAATGGTAGAGTAGTGGGAGGACAAGAATCTTATTCCCTTCCAGATTGTGTAACAATTACTGTTGTTTTTGAACAAAATTCAAGAGAAATTACAATTGATTTTGGAACTGAAGGTTGTGAAGTACGCGGACATGTATTTAAAGGTAAAATAATTTTATCTTATATAAGAGACCCAGAAGCCAAAGAAGTATTAATTACAAAAACTTTAGAAAATTTTTACTTTAATGATAAAAATATTTTAGGAGGTAAAACAATTTTAAGACAATTATCTAATGATAATGGAAACCCTCAATTTACTAAAACTGTTGATATTACTGTAGTTTGGCCAGATGGAACAGAAGCTTCAAGAACTGGAACCAAAATCAGAGAATGGATAGAAGGTCATGGTAGTGGTCTTTGGAGTGATAATGTATTTGAAGTTACTGGAAACTGGACATCAACTTTTAGAAATGGGAACTCTCATTCTTATGAGGTAGTCATCCCATTACGTCGAGAAGTTATTTGTCGTTTCTTTGTAAGTGGTTCAGTTGATGTAGAACGCACAAATTTTTCAGGTGTTTTTGATTATGGAGAAGGTGACTGTGATAACCAAGCCACATTTACTTTTGATGATGGCAATGTAAGAGATATAATACTTAACTAGTCTTATGAAATTGGATTTCATAAAAAAAGCGAACCATTTGGTTCGCTTTTTTTATGCTCTTAATGGTTGATTTAAAATTAAATCGATATATAAATTTATTTTGTCTTTTAAATCTTTTCTATGTGATATAAAATCAAGGAAACCATGCTCTAAAACAAACTCAGCAGTTTGGAAGCCTTCAGGTAATTCTTTTCCTGTAGTATCTCTTACTACACGAGGTCCTGCAAAACCTATTAAGGCTCCAGGTTCACTAATGTTAATATCGCCTAACATAGCAAATGATGCTGTTGTACCTCCCGTTGTTGGGTCTGTACACAAAGAAATAAAAGGTATTTTTGCTTCGGCTAATTGTGCTAGTTTTGAAGATGTTTTTGCAAGTTGCATTAAAGACAATGCTGCTTCCATCATACGCGCGCCTCCAGATTTTGAAATAATCATAAAAGGCAACTTCTTTTTTAGAGCATAGTCTGCAGCTCTGGCAATTTTTTCGCCTACAACGCTTCCCATAGAACCACCAATAAAACTAAAATCCATACAGGCAATGACCATGTCTTTTCCCTTAGATTTTCCAACGGCAGTTCGCACAGCATCTTTAAGTTTTGTTTTTTCGGTTGCAGCTTTTAGGCGATCTGTATATTTTTTATTGTCAACAAATTTAAGAGGGTCTTTAGAAGTAAGGTTGGCATCTAATTCTTTAAACGTATCATCAAACAGAATGTCAAAATATTCATGACTACCAATGCGAACGTGATAACCATCTTCTGGACTTACATAATAATTTTTTTCTAATTCATCAGTATCTATAACTTTCCCTGTTGGAGATTTATACCATAATCCTTTGGGAGTGTCTTTCTTTGCTTCAGTAGGTGTTTGTATTCCTTTGTCTTTACGTTTAAACCAAGCCATAAGGTAATTTAGTTTTTAGTTAGTGTGCAAAGCTACATAAATTTATAATGTATTTACATTATTAAGGTCATGAAACGCCTTCTTTAAACGTTCTACAAAAGTGTTCTCTCCTTCGCGTAACCATTTTCTTGGATCGTAATATTTTTTGTTGGGAAGGTCATCTCCTTCAGGATTACCTATTTGCGATTGTAAATAGGCTTCTTGGGTTTTCATATAATCACGAATGCCTGTCATAAATGCATATTGCATATCGGTATCAATATTCATTTTTATAACACCATAACCAATAGCTTCTCTAATTTCTTCAACTGTTGAACCAGAACCTCCATGAAAAACAAAATCGATATGATTGTGTTCTACATTGTATTTTTCAGAAATGTGTTCTTGAGAATTCTTAAGAATTTTAGGTGTTAATTTTACGTTTCCTGGTTTGTAAACACCATGAACATTGCCAAATGCAGCTGCAATTGTAAATTGATTGCTTATTTTACTCAACTCTTCATAGGCAAAAGCCACTTCTTCAGGTTGTGTGTATAACTTGGAATCATCAACATCAGTATTATCTACACCATCTTCTTCGCCTCCTGTAATACCAAGTTCAATCTCTAGAGTCATTCCCATTTTGCTCATGCGTTCTAAATATTGCTTGCAAATCTCAATATTTTCTTCAATGGGTTCTTCTGATAAATCTATCATGTGAGAACTATAAAGTGGTTTTCCTGTTTCAGCAAAATGTTGCTCACTGGCGTCTAATAAACCATCAATCCATGGTAATAATTTTTTGGCGCAATGGTCTGTATGTAAAATTACAGGAATACCATATTCTTTAGCTAAAATATGTATATGCTTTGCACCAGCAATAGCGCCAGCAATTGCTGCTTTCTGGTTTTCGTTTGATAAACCTTTGCCTGCATTAAAATGTGCACCACCATTAGAAAATTGAATAATAACTGGTGCATTTAAATCACGTGCTGTTTCTAAGACACCATTTATGCTGCTTGAGCCAATAACATTAACGGCTGGTAAGGCAAATCCTTTTTGTTTAGCAAGTTTAAAAATGTCTTGAACTTCTGTTCCTGTAGCCACTCCAGCTTTAATATTGTGTCCCATGATTTATGATTTTTGTAGATGATATTGAAAACTCAAAAGTAAACTTTTTTAAACAAAAAACATTCATTTTATATTCTGAAACATAGAAAAAAACTACGCAAACGTTATCGGAAGAAACGAGAAAATATAATTAAAAAGGATAGTTTATTCCAATATTATAAACCGCATTAGCAAAATTATAATCATTAAACCATCGGTTATTATCTTTAAAAGAAGGATCGTAAGTTTTAAAACCAATATCTCCTCTAAGAACAAAGAACCCAAAATCATATCTTAGGCCAAAACCTGAACCAATAGCAATATCTTTTAAAGAGCTAAAACTATCAAAAATAGCGTTAGGATCGACTTCGCTATCCCGAACATTCCAAATATTTCCTGCATCAATAAATAAAGCACCATTTACACTACCAAATAAATTAAAACGATGTTCTAAACTAAATGCTAATTTCATATTAGCCTCGTTAAACTCATTGTTACTATTAGAGCTTCCTGGACCTAAATCGTATGCTGTCCAAGCGCGATTATCATTTGGTCCACCAGCGAAAAAACTTTTAGAAAAAGGAATACTATTTGAGTTGCCGTAAGGGATTGCAATGCCAAAATAACTACGAGTGGCAAGCACATTTTTTCCTCCTAAGCTCCAATATTTTATATAATCTAACTCTGTTTTAAGATATTGTGAAAATGCAACACCGAATAACTCATATTTATTATCTTGATTTTTTTTGAGACCAAGAGTACTAGATAAGGTTTTAAGGATATTACCTGCCGCTTCAAATTTGAAGCGGAAAATGGAAAACTTTTGGTCGGTTAGACTTTCACGTTTATCTTTAATAAAACTGAAATTCGATGATATAATAAGGTTATCTTCTGTTAATCGTTGTTTGCGTTCGTCAATATTATTTACAGCTCTAAAATCGTCATCTTGTGGTGTTAATTGTGTTTCTTCATTTAAAACTTCAGATATAAAATTATTGGCACCACTTGGGATAATTAAATTTCCAGAGGTATCTATATTTAATGGGTTTTGGTTAAATTGTTGGGCAATATTGTTCAAGCTTTTATAAGAATTTTGATAAACACTAAAATAATTTTGGGGGTTAAGATTTCTTATATATTGTGTGCTAAATAAGTCAACACTATTTGTAACCGTTTTTGAAGGACTCCAGTTGTAATTTAAAATTCCATTTACGGTTTGTTTATCCAAGCCTATATTAGTTTGACTGGTAAACCCTAAACTAATACGGGTACTTGGAGACATGTATTTAGGGATGATTTTTTTGGTATTAAACGGAAAAAAGAACCTTGGAATCGTAAGTTTAGCATCTACGCCAATTTCATTTATGTCAAAAAACTGGTCTTTAGTAGCGTTGTCTTTTGAAGCGCCAATAGATCCCAGAGCAGATATTTCAAGAGTTTCTGCGCCTCTAAATATATTGCGAATAAACAAAGATGTGCTAAAGGTCAATCCAATAGATTGTATATTACTTTGCGAGATGTCTATATCAAAGCCAAGACCATATTTTTTTCGAGGAGAGAGCAAAATATTTGCGGTTAAAGTGTTATCATCATCATTTACAATGTAATCAATGGTTGGATATTTAAATGTTCGTAATTCGTTTAAATGTCTATACGTATTTATACGGTCAACATCTCTAAAAATATGGTCTTTAGATATAAATACAGCATCTATAAGTGCTTTTGGGCGATACCGCATTTTACCATAACTAAATAAATTATAATTTTCGTAGGAAATAGAATCTTGAAAAGGTTTCCCTCTATTTACAAAGGCATCATCCGTAATTATATTTACGGCTTTAATGGTATATATTTTAAACGGCGTAGTTGTTACTGAATCTTCATTTCGTATGATTCTATCTTGAATGATAACATCAACATCTACCTTTTTGTTTTTTCCAATAGTATCAATCTCAAATCTGACATAATCCTGCGAAAAATGATATACACCAGAGTTTCTAAAAGTTTCAGAAAGTCTATCGCGTTCATCAGTAAAATCTCTGTCTTTATATTGATTGCCTTTTTTTAGCAAACTACTTTCTTTTGAAACTTGATACAAAGAATCAACTAATGCTGAAGAAATACTTGTAAAAATAGAGTCTAAAGTAAAAGGCTTGCCTGTGTTAATATGATATTCAATTGAAGCGCGTTTGTTTTTACCAGTTTTTATGTCATGGGTAATTTTACGATTAAACCATCCATTAGATGTATAGTAGCGTTCTAGCCTTTTCTCAGATCTAATTGTTTTTAAACTATCAATAATAACAGGAGCTTCACCAGTTTTACGTAACCAATTATTAAATCCAAGAGATGATTCTTTTAATTGGTCTACTTGTTTTTTAGATAGCTTTTTAGTTAATCGAGCTCTGCGTTTCGGGTGCTTGTCGAGCCAAACCTCAAATAAAGAATCTCTTTGGTCTCTTGCTAAATTATAAATATGTAAACGCAAAGGAATTCCAAATAGTTTACCATTTGGATGTTGATAAATAAGATTTTTTAACTCTTCCGAAGGATTTTTTTTGTTATTGACAAAGACTGAAGTTTGTGTTAATAAATGTTGGTCGTCACCAACTCTTTTTACGACGTTACAGGATGTAATAACACTTATAATTACTATAAATATTGATATTTTTGCAAGTATTTTTTTCAACTAGAAAGAAATAAGTTAAAGTAATATAATTCAGTCTCTATTACAATTTCAAAAATACACTATTTCCTTTGAAAAAAAATATTAAAAATAAATAGACCAGTGTGCTTTTGGTGTAAATTTTATCATTTTCTTTATAAAAATTTATAGCGAAAAAAATAATTACTGCTTTTAATGCTTAGTAAAAACCAAATAAAGCTTATAACGAGTTTAAAACAAAAAAAGTATCGCCTTCAACATCAGCTATTTGTAGCCGAGGGGAAGAAAACTATTTTTGAGCTGTTACATTCCAATTTGCAATTACAGCAGCTATATACAACTACGTTAGAATTTGATGTTTCGGACGATTTGCAAACTGAAATTTCTGAAAATGAGTTAAAAAAAATAAGTTTCCTTAAAACGCCTAACACAGCTTTATCGCTGTTTAAAATACCAAAACCACAAACTATAAATTTTAGCAAACTTATTGTAGCATTAGACGATGTAAGAGACCCTGGAAATTTAGGAACCATTATACGGCTGTGCGATTGGTTTGGGGTTAAAGATTTAATATGCAGTCTTGATACTGTAGATTGTTACAATCCAAAAGTAATACAAGCTACAATGGGTTCAATTACTAGAGTAAATGTGTCTTATGTAAGTTTAAACGAAATTTTACCTGAGCAAAATACTAATATATTTGGTGCTTTCATGGATGGCGATAATGTATATCACAAAGATTTAGCAAGTTCTGGAATCTTAGTTTTAGGAAATGAGGCTAATGGAATTTGTAATGAAGTAGAAGCTCAAATCACACATCGTATTTCCATACCACGTTTTGGTAATTTGCAAACTACTGAAAGTTTAAATGTTGCAACTGCAACCGCAATATTATTAAGTGAATTAAAGAGAAGAACTACTGAAACGTAAAGCTAATAAACAAGCCTCTCGTTTTCATACTTACAATATTGCTAGTCCAAGGACTATTTGGGTCTCGGTCTCTTACTAGCTCATCACTCATAGCAAAAATACCGCGAATAGCTGGTGTAAACTTAAACCATGGTAAGTAAAAATCTATACCTACACCAAGTTCATAAAAAACAACTCCTTTTTTAGTTCTGAATTGTCCATTACTATTATCGTCGGGATTGTCTTGATTACTAGATAAGTTTAATGCTGTAGAAAAACCTCCAACTATAAATGGTTTAATATTGTTTATACGCTTAGTAGATATTTTTAATAGCAAAGGAATATGAATATATGTTGAACGTACTTCACGAAGCAAATCAGAATTATTAAAAGAGATGCCATTAAAATAACTTTGATCATAGATTAAATCGCGTCTTGTAATAAATAATCCTGGTTCTAGTCTTAAATCTAAATAGTCGTTGATACGCATATTTCCAATAAGACCAACACTAAAACCAGTGGTTTTAACGGTCTGAATATCTTTAAGGTCTTGCTTATAATCAAAATTAAAATCATAGTTATTAACCCCAAGAAAGTATCCCCAAGACCATTGCGCCTTGTCAATGTTTTGGTTATTTTGAATTTTATCCTTGCTAAATAATTGAGCATAAGCCGTTTGTGCTATAATTATAAATGATAAAACTAAAACTATTCTCTTCATATTTATTTCTTAGTTGCTGTGTAAATAGTTGCTACACCAAATGTTTGTGGTAACGCTTCAGCATTAATAAACCCAATTTTATGTAAAATATTGTTTAGTGCTTCGCCATAAGGAAAAACAGAAGCTGATGCACTCAAATAAGAATAAGCAGCTTTATCTCTGGAAAATAATTTTCCTATTATAGGCATGATACCTTTAGTATAAATATTATAGCCTTGTTTAAAAGGGGTTTTAGTTGGTACTGAGGTTTCTAAAATCACAAAAATGCCATTTGATTTTAATACGCGCAAAATTTCAGAAAGCCCTTTTTCAAGATTTTCAAAATTCCGAACGCCAAAAGCCACTGTAATAGCATCAAAAGCATCATCATCGAAAGGTAAATTTTCAGAATCGCCTAATACCATTTCAATGGTATTCTCTAAGTTTTTTTTAGCAATTTTTTGTCGTCCAACGGCTAGCATTCCATGGCTTATATCTAGACCAATAATTTTTGAAGCCTTTGTTTTTACAAGATTAATAGCTAAGTCTCCTGTGCCTGTAGCAATATCTAAAATATAATTTGGGTTTCGTTTAGCAACAATATATACAACTTTGTTACGCCATTTAACATCAATACCAAAAGAAATAACACGATTAAGACCGTCGTATTCCTTTGAAATATTATCAAACATTTTAGTGACTTGTTCTTTTTTACTTAAATCACTGTTCTTGTAAGGTTTTACTTTTTCAGACATTAATAAATAGGGCTATAAAATGAGATTGCTTCTAAAATTTAGTGCAAAGAAATACATTTCATATACAAATCCCTAAAAATAATTTATATTTGCTAATCTTTACTATTAATATTATCAAATGAAGATTATTATTGCTGGAGCAGGTGAAGTCGGATTTCATTTAGCAAAATTATTATCTTACGAATCTCAAGAAATAACTTTAATTGACACAAAAAAAGATAGCCTTGCTTATGCAGATACGCATTTGGATATCAAAGTTATTAAAGGAGATGCCACTTCTATTTCAATTTTGAATGAATGTAGAATAACAAATGCAGATTTATTTATTGCAGTAACGTCTTCAGAGACTACAAATATTACAGCTAGTGTATTAGCTAAACAACTTGGTGCGGAAAAAACCATTGCAAGAATCTCCAATACCGAGTTTATAGATTTTAAAGATGAGGTTGAGTTTACCAAATTTGGTATTGATGAGTTAATCTCACCAGAATCTTTAGCGGCTTCTGAGATTGAAATGCTCTTAAATCAATCAGTATTTAGAGAAACTTATGAATTTGAAGACGGAGCATTAACCATGTTAGGGTTAAACCTTTCAAGAACATCTAAATTTGTTGGAAAATCGGTTAAAGAAGCTGCAAATCTTTTTCCTAAAGTAAACTTCATGTCTATAGCCATACAGCGCGAAGGGACACAACTTACTATCATTCCTAGAGGAGACACATTTTTTAAAGAAGGGGATCATGTGGTGTTTATGACCTCTAAAGGAGGAGATGAGGAAATATGTAAACTCACTGGAAAATTTAAAACTGAAGTTAAGAACGCTATGATTCTTGGAGGTGGAAGAATTGGTTCTAAAACTGCAAGAGACTTAGCAAATAATAGTATTAATATTAAACTTATTGAAAACAATAAGGATAGATCTTTTGACTTGGCCGATGAGTTGCCAAATATATTGGTAATTCATGGCGATGGTAGGAATGTAGAGCTTTTAGATGAAGAAAATATTGCCGGAATGGATGCTTTTATTTCAGTTACTGGAAATTCTGAAACCAATATTATGTCTTGCTTGGTAGCAAAATTACGAGGTGTTAAAAAAACCATTGCACTCGTTGAAAACATGGATTATTTTGAGTTATTTCATTCTATAGGAATAGATACCTTGATAAATAAAAAGTTACTAGCAGCTAATAGTATATTTAGATATATTAGAAAAGGTGAGGTTGTAGCAATTACTAAGTTAGGGAATATGGATGCTGAAATTCTTGAATTTGTAGTTAATTCTAATTCTAAAGTGTGTAATAAGGAAATTAAAACCTTGA
>Ga0114932_10004169_pt1 | contig 13709 bp, 14 predicted proteins | sample 2SBtaG_2_FD_87286 | JGI IMG/M metagenome (GOLD analysis project Ga0114932, IMG submission 87286) | Deep subsurface microbial communities from Kolumbo volcano to uncover new lineages of life (NeLLi) - 2SBTROV12_ACTIVE470 metaG | ecosystem: Environmental > Aquatic > Marine > Volcanic ...
CCCGTTCGCATCGCCACGACCAAGCAACCGGATGGGTCCATCCCCGCGTGCGCGGGGCAGTCCGAATGCTCACCAAGCACCGGGCGAACGGTGACGGTCCATCCCCGCGTGCGCGGGGCAGTCTGCAAGTTTGCTCTTGGGCTTCGGTGCCCATGGGGTCCATCCCCGCGTGCGCGGGGCAGTCGCAAGAAGATTTGCCAATCGCGGTTGAGCACCGGGTCCATCCCCGCGTGCGCGGGGCAGTCTTCAGCGCGCGACTCAAGCCCCAGCGCGATGCGGGTCCATCCCCGCGTGCGCGGGGCAGTCCGATGTCGCTTGGACTCAACGGGATCGCAGCGGGGTCCATCCCCGCGTGCGCGGGGCAGTCGGCGCGTTGTACGTGATGTGAACCGTTCCCACGGGTCCATCCCCGCGTGCGCGGGGCAGTCGGGCAAGCCCACCGTTGTCCTTGACTATCGCGGGGTCCATCCCCGCGTGCGCGGGGCAGTCCTTTCGCTTGCGGGCTTGCGTGGTCAACTCGTGGGTCCATCCCCGCGTGCGCGGGGCAGTCGCCCAAACGTCCAGCGCGCGCGCGGTGATGTTGGGTCCATCCCCGCGTGCGCGGGGCAGTCGTGATGGGCTGATATTCGGGCGACGCTAGGACGGGTCCATCCCCGCGTGCGCGGGGCAGTCGATCTCACGTTGCTTTGTCGTCTGCATGATCGGGGTCCATCCCCGCGTGCGCGGGGCAGTCTTGGTCATCGTGTCGAGAATCGTCTTAGCGGAGGGTCCATCCCCGCGTGCGCGGGGCAGTCCTGCGATGGGATCGGCGGAGTCGTTGTCGTTGGGGTCCATCCCCGCGTGCGCGGGGCAGTCGGTGTATTCGCCTTTGCACTTCCACTTTTGCAGGGTCCATCCCCGCGTGCGCGGGGCAGTCGGAATCACGCCCATGGAGTTGATGGATCGCGCGGGTCCATCCCCGCGTGCGCGGGGCAGTCCGACTTGAAAACGCGGCGATTGTGGCGCGGAAGGGTCCATCCCCGCGTGCGCGGGGCAGTCCCGTGAACGTCAACGCACAGTGCATGGCCGGCGGGTCCATCCCCGCGTGCGCGGGGCAGTCGAGGCTTGCTCGGTGATGGCGCGGATCGCCACGGGTCCATCCCCGCGTGCGCGGGGCAGTCCGCACAGGCACGCTTCGTCCTGCTTGCTACCAGGGTCCATCCCCGCGTGCGCGGGGCAGTCTACCGAGACTTCCGCGCCCCCGATCAGCCGACGGGTCCATCCCCGCGTGCGCGGGGCAGTCGCCACAGGCCGATCGGCTCGCCTTCGTGCCACGGGTCCATCCCCGCGTGCGCGGGGCAGTCCGACGCTTGGACCATCGCGAGCGTGCCTCTCCGGGTCCATCCCCGCGTGCGCGGGGCAGTCGCGCACGACCGGCCGATCGTATAGACCGCTCAAGGTCCATCCCCGCGTGCGCGGGGCAGTCCACGTGCTGAGACAGCGACGACGAAACAAGCAGGGTCCATCCCCGCGTGCGCGGGGCAGTCCAAGTCGCGGTGCCCGCGATGGTCGCGCGTCCGGGTCCATCCCCGCGTGCGCGGGGCAGTCCATCCCAGCATGAAGCCCACCGCACGCGAGCTGGGTCCATCCCCGCGTGCGCGGGGCAGTCCTCGAGAACGGCCGACGCGATGCACGAACCAGGGGTCCATCCCCGCGTGCGCGGGGCAGTCCGGCGCATCATCCGCGCCGTTGTCGGTCGGTCGGGTCCATCCCCGCGTGCGCGGGGCAGTCCGGAACGCGTTGCGGCCCTTGAGGCCAAGGGCGGGTCCATCCCCGCGTGCGCGGGGCAGTCTTTCGCGATGGCACAGCCAAGAGCCTTTCGCTGGGTCCATCCCCGCGTGCGCGGGGCAGTCTCGGCCTGTCGGGCGGCGCCGGTTTGCGCGGTGGGTCCATCCCCGCGTGCGCGGGGCAGTCGTCGGCAAGCAGTGCCGTAGCCTGCGCGATCAGGGTCCATCCCCGCGTGCGCGGGGCAGTCCACATTCAGCGCCCGGCGTCCGTATCATAACGGGGTCCATCCCCGCGTGCGCGGGGCAGTCGACGCACCGATCGGCGCCGTACCATCAACCGTGGGTCCATCCCCGCGTGCGCGGGGCAGTCCGCGCCGCGCCGACCGGTGGTGTGTTCTTGTCGGGTCCATCCCCGCGTGCGCGGGGCAGTCGGGCACTTCTCGGCGAAAAGGGCGGCTTCCCCGGGTCCATCCCCGCGTGCGCGGGGCAGTCGCTCGCTGGAAGGCTCGGACCTTCCGTCTGCCGGGTCCATCCCCGCGTGCGCGGGGCAGTCGCGGTGTCGGAAGCGGAGCGGCCAAGGCCAAGAGGTCCATCCCCGCGTGCGCGGGGCAGTCGTGTTGTAAAACTGCCAGTGGTCGTACTTGCTGGGTCCATCCCCGCGTGCGCGGGGCAGTCGCCAAGGCGGCTGATTCGATCTTCCGTATCGCGGGTCCATCCCCGCGTGCGCGGGGCAGTCGACTGTGCGCGCGCTAGCGGTCGTCGTCAAGTGGGTCCATCCCCGCGTGCGCGGGGCAGTCGCGTCTATTCGGAGTTCGGCAGCCACTTGATGGGGTCCATCCCCGCGTGCGCGGGGCAGTCCCGGTCTACAACACAGACGAAGCGAAACTGACGGGTCCATCCCCGCGTGCGCGGGGCAGTCTGTGTACGCCGCGCGGTTAGGGGTCAAGGACGGGGTCCATCCCCGCGTGCGCGGGGCAGTCCCGTGCAGCGGACACGGGACACGGACACGTTCGGGTCCATCCCCGCGTGCGCGGGGCAGTCGTCGACAAGGACGTCACCAGCGGAACGGTGTCGGGTCCATCCCCGCGTGCGCGGGGCAGTCTGGCTTGTCCGCTGGCGTCTTGAGCGTCGACGGGGTCCATCCCCGCGTGCGCGGGGCAGTCGCATCAATAAAGCGCATCATGTCGCCGTTGTCGGGTCCATCCCCGCGTGCGCGGGGCAGTCCCGCCATGGCCGGGTCGAAGCGTTCGCGTTCGCGGTCCATCCCCGCGTGCGCGGGGCAGTCTCGGTGCCCCTTACGCGGCGGCCGGTGCGGCTGGGTCCATCCCCGCGTGCGCGGGGCAGTCGTGCCGGCGGGACGCGCGTGAAAACCGCCTTGGGGTCCATCCCCGCGTGCGCGGGGCAGTCGAGAAGCTGCGCGGGTACGCGCTTGACGTGAAGGGTCCATCCCCGCGTGCGCGGGGCAGTCCGCACTCTGGATCTTGCCAGCGTCAAAGGCCAGGGTCCATCCCCGCGTGCGCGGGGCAGTCGCGCTCTTAAGAGCATGGATTCCCAATGTGGAGGGTCCATCCCCGCGTGCGCGGGGCAGTCGTGCCGGCGGGACGCGCGTGAAAACCGCCTTGGGGTCCATCCCCGCGTGCGCGGGGCAGTCCCCGTGGCCAAGATGGCGCCGCGGATCCGCTCGGGTCCATCCCCGCGTGCGCGGGGCAGTCCTGACGTTCTACATCCTGGGCGACCAGACTCAGGGTCCATCCCCGCGTGCGCGGGGCAGTCGGTGCGCATGGGCGCGGCGTGGCTTTCGATGCCGGTCCATCCCCGCGTGCGCGGGGCAGTCTTATGATACGGACGCCGGGCGCTGAATGTGCGGGGTCCATCCCCGCGTGCGCGGGGCAGTCATGGGCGTTGGCTCTGTCTCGCAGTCCAACCTGGGTCCATCCCCGCGTGCGCGGGGCAGTCCCCCTCCACGAGTTTGACCTCGTTTCCGTACCGGGTCCATCCCCGCGTGCGCGGGGCAGTCGCTCGAAAAGTCGCCGGACATGAACTCATCAAGGGTCCATCCCCGCGTGCGCGGGGCAGTCCACCCGGGCCCAGCGGGTCTACGTCGAGACGCCGGTCCATCCCCGCGTGCGCGGGGCAGTCTGAAGCAGATCACAAGCCGTTGACAGCTTGCAGGGTCCATCCCCGCGTGCGCGGGGCAGTCATAGGCACACCCTTCCTGGCTTGACAACAAAAGGGTCCATCCCCGCGTGCGCGGGGCAGTCGGCCTTTCGCCCATCGCCATCAACTTCGTGGCGGGTCCATCCCCGCGTGCGCGGGGCAGTCCCGGTAAGATCACCACAGCAAAGGCAGCTGTAGGGTCCATCCCCGCGTGCGCGGGGCAGTCGAGTGGGGCTGGCATTCAAGACGCTGCTTGACGGGTCCATCCCCGCGTGCGCGGGGCAGTCGCGCCGGGCGATACGGTGGCCGAGGCCCAGCTGGGTCCATCCCCGCGTGCGCGGGGCAGTCCGTCTTGTGAAGGGACCGAAGTCGAATGAGCAGGGTCCATCCCCGCGTGCGCGGGGCAGTCCTGCCGCAGCCGCTCGTGGACTGTCGGCCATGGGGTCCATCCCCGCGTGCGCGGGGCAGTCCCTGTCTCAGCCTGAGACAGAGACACCGATTTGACACTACATCATCAAGCGCGAGATTCAGTTGTCAACGGGCGTGGCACCCGACGCCGGATCGAGTGCGGCGCGCTCCGCCGACGTCAGCGGTGCTTTCAGTAAGGCGATTCCGTCGCAGTCTATCAAGCTGCGACGCGGCACTCCAAGAGCCAGAATCCGCTGACCGCACAGCGCTTCCCTATCGGCCCAGGTCATGACGACGACCGTGTCCACCAACTGCCAGTCAACCAAGACCTTCCATACCCTCTCACGAACACGGGCCGTCATCCTTGGTGCAGTGTAGACCCCCGGCGCGATCTCCAAGGCGCACGATGCAAGGAAGCCTCGTGTGCGATCCGGTGCGTTATGGGTCACGATGACCGTCATCGGCACGCAGCACCTCCTTGATCTTCCCGATCATCCCGGCGATGAGTTTGCGACGACGAAACTCGCGGCCAGCCTGCAAACGCACCGTTCGCTCAAGATCCTTGTTGCCCTTTTGGGCGTCAACAACGGCACCGAATGCAATCGGTAGGGTAACGGACTCGCGGTAGAGATCAGCGATGTCGAGGGCGAATGCGCGACCTGACGCCTCGTGAATGAAGCCTAGTTGGGGAAGCGCGCCTACCGACACGACCGCCAACATCGCCGCAGCCTGCACGGCCGTGGCTGCATGATTCAGCGCTTGGTTGGGCATGTCGGCGCCCGTGGGATCACTTCGGTCATAACGCCGGCCACGCCAGGTCACGCGGAACTTCTGCGCACACAGACGATACGACTCCTTGACGCGCGCACCCTCGATGCCGCGAAGGACCGCGATGTCGTCGCTCGGGAGGATCTCGCCCAAGCGCCAAGCGTACATCCGCCTGGCGACGGCCCGCCGCGACGACTCATCCGCCCACAACAAGCACTGGTTACGAGCGATATGGGAGGAATCGGGTCCGAATGGCATGGCCGAATAGAGCCGTACCCCGTCATTGCCGGTCGCCACGATGCCTGTTCCGTGTCGAGCACAGAGGCGGAGCGCGTCGTGCGAAACCGTAGTGCCGGGCTGCAAGAAGATGCAGTGCAACGATTGAAACGGGATGTCGTAGGCCCCCTCGGCGAGCTCTGCGCCACCTGCGGTGATGAAGCGCAGCGTTCCGCGCCGCGCAACAAGGCGGCCCTTGCTCAACCAAAGCATACCGTGCCGGTCCGCGTGTGGGACACGCGCGGTTTCCAGGCCGAGTCGTCCTTTCAGCACCCGATCAACCCGCTGGTCGCAACAACAGCATCCCAAAGCCAAAAGCGCGGTGGCGCCCTACACCGCGGGTCAACAACTCGTGGAACCGACGCGGTTCGCCAACGGTGAGCTGCCCGGCCAGCGTCGCGTCGGGCCGTTCGATGCGGCGCCGCTTTCGACGCCCGTTTCCGTCCGGGGCGCCACGGCGGGCGAAGCGCCTACGCTGGAAGCGGACCAGACGTGCAGAATCCAGATGTGCGTCCCCGTGCCGTGTCAACTGCGCGGAGAGCCAGTCGGCGTACACCGCTTCACGGCTCGACTCAATCGGCGTCCCGCTCTCTTCGGCCCGCAACCTGTCGACCACGTACACGTCGATCTCGGCGCCTTTGCCGAAACGCGTACGTCTTGCGCCGCCCAGGACGACATCGCCGGAACGATTTGCGCGGCGGACAGGGCACACACGGACCTCGTAGCGAAGCCTCTGACCTCGCGCGAACACTGTCGGGAGGGGCCGGAACCACGGGTCACCAGCAGCGAACGTCGGCAACAGATCGTCGCGCGTGGCCGAATCCATCGCGTTGAGCAACTCAACCTCGCTAGCGGCGGTGTACGCCAGCACACGAACACGACCAAGCTGCGCGGCGCTCGATGGGTCCAGCGAAAACGGCTTCGGCGCAAGCTCACCAAACAACGCCCGCAACGCCGCATGAAGCGCGTATCCCTCGTCGGCCACGCCGCGCATGCCGTGGACTTGCGCAAGCCGCGCGACTTCGCGCGCATCCAGCTCCAGCGCCAGCATCGAGATCTGTTCAACCATCTTCTGCACCCGATTGCGCCCATCGCACCATGCCGGTGCGGATGGCGCGCTCACCACCGTGAAGCTGCGTCGCCCAACGCCGCTCGTCGGTGACCCGCATCAACTCGACAGCAGCTATGTCGGCGCCGTCCCCAGCGCCGCTCCACTCCTCTGCCGGCCACCACGCCTGAAAGCGACCATCCACGGGCTGACTGCGTTCTTGCACCGGCACCGACCGCAGGGCGCTGATCGCGTTGGCGCCGCGACACAAACCCATCGCGAGCGGCGCTGAGGGAAGGCAACACTTCCTGCCAAGGAACAAAGGGCGGCGTGGATACCGGAGCGCTCGGTGCAAATCCTCAGCGGAGAGGTCCGGATGGCCGTTGAGCCCAACAACGAGGGTGTAGCACGCGTCGGTCAGGAAATGCCGAAGCCGAATATGGGTTCCTTTGCTCGCGGTTCCACCGCGCCGTTTTTCGGTCCGGGCCCGGGTGGTCCAACCCGGTCGCACGAGGTGCTGCTGTCCAAGATCGACTGTTTGGTAGTCGATGAGCCTCTCGCCAGGCCGATCGCAGCGAACCGCGAATCGAAGCCTCGACTGCAGGGTTTCCAGTTGCTCCGTGTCCGAATGGTCCCAGCCCAGCGCATTGGCAAGAAGCCCGGTAAGCATCGACGCAGCGGGAAACGGGTTGGTCGGTCCGTTTTCATCGACTTGGACGCCGCCGAAACTCAGCATTGTGCCCTCAAGGCGGATGATGACGAAGCTGTCCATCTCAAGCTCCCGCAACCTGTTGCGCGGCGAACGCTGCCACCGCGTCAAGCGGCTGTATCGCAAGCCCGTCGCACGATCCCGTGAGGCGCTCGACAGGGCCCATCGCCGCGCACGCGCGCACACCTGAGTTTCCGTACATGGCGTCGAAGTCGGCGATGTGCTTGCCGAGCGCCTCGAACGTGCTCGCCAACAGATCGGGCCGTTGCGACACGGGCCTCAAGAAAGCGTTCGCGAGTGTGCGCGGCTGGGATTCTCCGCCTTCCACAAGGATGAGTTGACTCCAGGCATGTGGTGCGGTCGAGCCGAGTTTGGCGCCTGGCGATACCGTTGCGATCATCTTCACGAGGCGCTCGATCACGCGCGAAGCCAGATCTCGATCGGCCGCGAGCCAATCGCTTGGCGACGCGCCGGTAAGATTGGCGACAAGCGTCGGCACATCGACGACGACGTAGCCGTAGTACAAGCCGGTATCCAACTCGGTCGAATCAATGTGTCCGCTTCCGGCGTCCGCGGTCGCGTCGAGCGCCTTCAACTCGTCGACTGCCGAGAAGTAATCTTGCTCCGCATTCTCACCATGAACGGTGAAGGAGTGCGCCACGTGAATCGCCGCATCGACACGGGCTCGTAGGACGTCGCTGGTCACCATCCGACCGAACAGAGCGCCATCCAGTCCGACGCCGGCGGCGCTGTCGCCGAGTTGTCGCAGGTTCTGCTTGAGGTTCTTTCCGCGCGCCTTCAATGCCGCGTCGACGACCGCCTTCAGTTGTTTCTTCTCGGCCTTCGTCAAGCCGTCGGCAGCGCCAATGGATGCTTCGCCGACAGCATCCTCCGCAAGCACTTCGGTAGCGAGCTGGCGCAGGTAAGCGACCTCTTTGTGCCCGAGAATCGTTACCTGTCCGGTCTGCGCTTCCTTGTCGGGCTTGAGGCCCACGGCGTCCATCAACGCCTGCGTCACGATGAGTGCGGCGTCGTCATTGGTGGTTTCGCTCAGCGGTTCACGAATCAGCCGCTCAAATGTTAGCCGCGAACGGATCGACATCGGCACGTCGAGCCCGCGCAGCGAGTGCGCCCCCTCGTGGCTGCGCCAATGTTTCTTCAAGCACTGGGAGGAGACGCGAGTGCGGCTTGATCCGCCGAAGACAATGCGCTTGGCGAGCCCAGCATCGTCGCGGTTGAGCAGGGTTGCGGGGTAGCTTGTGAGACTGTGAATCTGCAGGAATCGAATGGCCATGACTTGGCTCCTCTCTTGCGGGTTATGCGTCTTCGGCGGGCGCTGTGGTGTTGGGGTTGTCGCGACGATAGACCGCTCTGTAGTAGTCACGCGCGATGGTCTGGCGCACGGTCTGGCGCCAGTCGGCCTCATCGCTGTCAATCAGCCGAGCGAGGTCGAGTGGATCGACGCGCTGGCGTTTGCTTGCGAGATGTCTGGCGACCGTTCTGACGGTGTCCAGCAGCGTCGGGCCGCGTTCGCGAAGCAGCCTGGAAACGCGTAACTCGGTGACCGACGCCGCGGCGAGCGCCTCGCCAAGTGGCACTTCCGTCGCAAGGAGACCACGGAGGATCGCCATCGCCTGCAAGATGGCGCCCCATCGCGTTTCCGATTCCACGCGTGCTTGCCCCGAACGGTGGGGTAGCAAATTGCGGGGCTCAAGCTCCCCCACGACGATCCGCCAGAACGCGGGCGCGCTGAGCGAGGCGTTGTCGAGACGGCGCAGCTCGGCCAGTTCGCCCGAATCAAGCGAAGAATGCCCTGCAGTGCCCTCAATCAACTCCGCGATTCGTCGAACCGCACCAAACATGCGGTTGCCGTGACTCGTAGTCATCTGCCCTCCCCCTTGACGGCGGCCTCAAGCGGCTTGATCAGTCCGTGTTTGCGCAGCGTGCCCCGAAGTGCTGACTCACCCGCCGCGACGGCGCGCGCGCGTCGTGCGACGGGCGATGGCAGCGATCGCGTGGCTTCGGCGAAACGCCGATGCGCCAAGCCAACCAGCTGCGCGTGCCAATCGAGCAGGGGGCCGTCGTTGTCCTTCTCCAGCGAGAGCCAAAGCGCAGGAAAGAATCTGGCGTCCATATCCTCGTCAAGCGTTCGTGCCCACTTCGCCGCCGCTGTCTTCGTTGCATCATTGGGGCGGCCCTCGGCGGCGACTCGAAGGAATGTCGTGACGGCGAAACGGAGCGCCTGGCGCGCGATCGAAGCCGCGTCGACGTGGCCACGAACATGACCAAAAGCCCTGGCGGCGCCGCCATCGGACCGCAGCAAGCCGCGCACGGCCTTCGGTAGGAATACAACGCGCTCGTGGAAGCCGGCCGTGCCACCTTGGCCGCGGGCGAGAACGGCGGCGCTAAAGAAACGATCCGACGCGCCATGCCGCTGGGCCTGTCCGGTTCGAAAGTCTCCACTGAAGAGCAGTTTTGATACGGTCGCGTAGTCGAAGCCGCGGCCGCTTGGCGACAGAGCCTTCGCGTCATCGACATGAATGGGCGTCCACACATCGCCTAACGAACCCTTCGTCTGGGCGCGGACCGTCTTCGACAACACGCGCCCCGATTTTGTGCCCTTGTCCAGAACCACCTCACGGTCGCCATCACGACGCATCCGAATCCGCCGGCACACCTCGATGAAGAACGGGTGCAACTGGTCCAGTGGCAAACTGTCATTGCCGTCCCACGGCACCATCCACAACAGCGCGAGGCCGCCCTTGTCGGCATAGCCCAATTGTCGGCGGACATGCGCTTCGGTATCGAGCAAGATCCCAGCATCCCTCCGAATCCGTGCCGCAAGTCCCAACCCGGTGCTCATCGCGATGCAACTACGGCTTCCGTAACCGCCATTCATGCGAGCTATGCCGTACTTGCCCGCCCCCATAACTCCTTCCATCGTTTGCAGAGACACGAGCGCAAACAGCCAGTCGTCTGCCCGGGCGTCGACAGCGCGCTCTTGCTTCACGTCGTGGTTCTTGCTGGTCACCAGGACATCAATGACGTCGGGCGCACGTCCCTGAAGCTTGAAGCTGCTCAGGTTCCCTTCTGGCACGGGGGGCTGCATGAAAGCTGGCCTTGTGACGTCGTCCACGTCCAACGTCCACGCCGTTTCGTCACCGTCGGATAGCAGCCCTAGCGCACGTTTCCAGTCGACGTCGCGCCAGGCTTCGACCGTCAGCCCAACGCGCTGCAGCGCGAGGGCTGCCAGTTGAGCGAGAAACATGTGCCATGCATGGCGCTGGTGTCTGCGCAGCGCGAGGAACGCTTGGACGTCGTCATCGCCGAGCGCGCGAAGCACCCCGGGGAGACTAAGCCCCTCTTGGCGCTTGTCGCGCCGCTGAACACGAATCAGTGCCTCGTCGAGTAGGTTCCAACGGGTCTGGCTGCTCATGCCTCTCTCCGAGCGCCTTCGTGCGGACGCACCCCAAGACGGTCATAGCGAAAACACCGTCCGCAGACGTCGAATTCAACCAAGTCGCCGGCGCGCAACATGTTTGGCGCCCCTACGTCAGCAGGCGCACCTGGAAGCATCCATCCGGGAATCGTCAACTGCGTCAGAGGCTCACACCATGAAGCGACAGCCTGTGTCGCATCAGCGCCAAAACGCACCAAGAGATCATCCAATCCGAGCCGCGTGGAGATTCGCCCCGCGACTGCCCGGGAGGGGAACAGCACGTCATGATCCAAGAAACCCGCGTCGCGGCGCATCATTTGAATGGTCGCGTGAGATCGTTCGGCGGCGGCGATGCCAAGCACTGACTGCTGGTGCTCTCGCCACTGCGGGCCGAGTTCGTCACCAATCCGTGCTAGCGCCTCCGGATGCGTCGTCGCCTCCACCAGCGCGCGACAATCGCGCGGCACAAGCCAACGCGTTCGCGCCTCGATCTGTCGCCACGTAGCTTCCAGCATGAGGAGATTCTCGTAGACCGTTCCGAGCCCCCCAGGCCGCGGACCCGCGCGCTGTGACAGTATGGGTGCCAGATCTCGGTCTGCGGGCACGAACACGACGCATCGCGCTTGACGGAATTCCCGCGGTCGGTCGTCGCGCTTGTGCCGATGCAGCCGACCGATCCTCTGAAGGAGCACGTCCGCGGGGCACAGGTCCGTGAGCAGCAGGTCTGCGTCGAGATCGAGGCTCTGTTGGATCGTTTGGGTTCCCACGACCAACGCTGGACCCGGGGCTCGTTTGCGGCCGAATCGTTTGATCACAGCAGCGTCGAGAATGCGCCTGTCGTCAGGCGAGAAGCGTGAGTGGTGGGCAACTGCCGTGCGCCGGCCGAGAACCTCAACCGAAAGCAGGGCGGAGTGCTGATCCCCGATGAGCGCTTCGACTGCGAGCTGTGTGGCTACACAATCGCGTACGGTATTGTGGATGACGGCAACTTTCGCGCCGGCCGAGAGCGCTTCAGCAACGTATTCCGCGACGGTCGCTGGTTGCCCCATCCACGGTTGGAGTACCAATTCCGTCGACTTCTGTTTGGCCCGCTCACTTGGTCGCAGCAGCGTCGTTTGGGCGCCTTCCGTGACCGAGACGATCGGGTACGCGCGGCCGATGGATTCTTCGAGCGTTGGCAGGCGGGCGTAATTGTCTTCGAGCCGCGCTCGGAGTGAGGCGCCAAGAGTAGCGGAAAGCAGCACGACGCTGCCGCCGCTTCGTCTGTGCTCGGAAAGCACGGCCTCGAGCAATCGACCCATGTAGGCGTCGGACGCGTGAACCTCGTCAACGACCAGCAAAAGACGACTCAGCCCGGTGGCACGAAGATGGGCGTGCGACACCTGCAGGGCGCTCATCAAGACTTGATCGATCGTGCCTACCACGACGCTACCAGCGAGGTACCGTTTGGGATGTTCAGCCGCCCAACCGCGGAATCTGGACTCGTCCTCCGGGTCGTCCGACCACAGGACTTGGAACGGCGCAAGACGCTCCCCTTCCATTCGGTCGACCCGAAGGTAGCCCGGCACCGCCAATGTGACGGGTGGGGCCGATTCGTCGGGCCAGCACAGTGTTATTGCACGGGCCACACGACCGAAGATCTGCGTGGCCGCCGTTCGAGTTGGCAATGCAAAGTACATTCCGTCGACATCGCCAGCCTTGTACTGCGCAAGGAAGTGGCAGAGCGCGGCTTCGGTCTTGCCTGACCCGGTGTCGGCTTCGATGATGACAAGGCTGCCGGGTCCGGTGGCGCCAACGCTGACAATACTCCGTTGCACACCACGCGCCTGAGCACCCGGTAGGATCAGGTCCAGATCGATCTTCTTGGATTGCAGGCATTGCCGTGCCGCAAGTGGATTCAAACCCATCGAGCGGAACAGCCGGGCCGTCGCTGCGCCTGCCGCGGCCATTCGATCCCCATCCACGCGCTCGCTGTAGGTGAAGCCTCGCTCCACGTCCGAACCGAGCCAGTCCGCCAACATGACCAGACCTGAGAAGCCATGGTGGAACGCCAAGGACTCCGGGAGGGGTTCACCGTCGGCAAAGGCCAGCGGAAACCAAGACTGGCATCGCCGCATCAGGCGGCCGATCTCTTCGATTGGGTCACGCCCGTTGGCCTTTGCCCACAACTCCCGCCGAAAAGGAGCGTCGGGATCTCCAGGACGCCCGTGGTGCCCGATCGATGCGTACAGTAGACCGCTTACCCCATCGGTCGAGCCCCAATCGAGCAATGGGCGCAGCCCTCCGCGATCGATCAGATCATCGACCAATGGGCCGTTCATCAGACCGATCGCCTCATCTACGTGCCCCCTCCATCGCGAGCGCAGGGCCGTATCGGCTTTGGCCTGAAATCCGTGGTTGAACTTGCCAAGGTCGTGCAACGCCGCGAGCACACAGAGTCGCTCGATTGTCATGGTCGAGAGGGATTCGACGTTGGCAAGCCTCGCCATTCTCTGGGAGAGAATCGTATCGGTAAGAAGCGCCCTGCAAACCATTGCGACGTCGCAACAGTGGTCGACCAAGGGGTGCCACTCAACGACGCTGTTGTCGGCATTACGACGTAGCTTTCCCCACGCAACCGTCGGCTGCCCGCGCACGAATACCCCCAATTTTTCAGACAGATCGATAATGGTAGGGGGGTGAATAGCCGTCAAGCCGTCCGCATCGGTGCGGGTGCGGCTGGACGCGATCGGGGAACTGGTGAACACACCGGCCGGATATCGGAGATGATCGGCGTTGTCGTGATGGACGATGACGGTCGTGTTCCGACCGTCGCATGCGATTGCGCGTCGCAAGCGCGAAGAGAGCGGCGCGGATCGCGGTTCGCGTCAACGCTGTCGACAAGAAAGGTGTGCGGTCGCTGCGTTCGGGCTACTCGTGGACCCGTTTCGTCAGTGGAGAGCCTTTGGCTCGCGTTGCTGGTGGCGCCCGAGCACGCCGCTTTCGCGACGCACCGGTTGGTTTTCGGAGACGGCGTGTTGAACGCGGCCTAAGAATCCCCCACCCGTGCCGGCCGCGATGGGCCACTACCGGTTGCCAAATCGCGGCGAAGATCGCGGTTTAGTCCCCCACCCGACCGCCGCCCTCGTTCAGCCGGCG
>Ga0114932_10004170_pt1 | contig 13706 bp, 13 predicted proteins | sample 2SBtaG_2_FD_87286 | JGI IMG/M metagenome (GOLD analysis project Ga0114932, IMG submission 87286) | Deep subsurface microbial communities from Kolumbo volcano to uncover new lineages of life (NeLLi) - 2SBTROV12_ACTIVE470 metaG | ecosystem: Environmental > Aquatic > Marine > Volcanic ...
TGAATATATATTTGTTTTAAATCCACATTTAAAAACCATTTATCTCCCAATGCATAGTCTAAACCTGCTTGAAAAGCAAAACCAGCTGAATTACTATAATCTACACTATCGGCAACTGGACCATCATTTACACCATAAAAGATTGTATAATTAACACCAACTCCTAGATAAGGCTTTAGATTTCCTCCAGTAAAATGGTATTGAAAGGTTAATGTAGGTGGCAATAACCATACATCGCCTAAATTAATATCACCTGCTGATGTACCAACAGCTTTGACATCGTGATTAGTTGTTCCTAGAATTAATTCTGCTGCCCATTTTTCAGTAAAAAAATAAGTGAAATCCAACTCTGGGACAAATGCAGTAGAAATATCTGCATCTCCTCCAATGGTTTGAATGGTAGCACTTTCGTTAGGTGTAACAACAATACCTCTAAGACGTACTTGCCATTTTGAAAAGTCTGAATTATCAGTTGTTGATTCTTGTGCCAACACATTTGAAAATACAAATAAGCACATTAATAAAGTAGTAAAAATTGATTTTTTCATGAGTAGTATATTATTATTTGATTACAAAACTAGTCTTCAAGTAATTTTTAAAATATGATATTAATCATATTTAATACCTTTTTGTCTTAATATAAAAAAGTGGATAATTTTTAATAGGTCAAAATTAATCTACAAACATCTATTTAGTATATTTGGATATTAAGATTAATACCCAAAATGCTCAATAATTTAACACCAAATGAAACATATTATTTACAATCTTAGCATAAAGATATTCTTACTTTCAATTCTATTAGCTAGTTGTAAAAACAAAATTAATTTACCAGATCCGTTACAGGCTGGCTGGAATAATAAAGCCGTGTGTAAATTGGTAGAAGAAAATGAGAGCATTAGAGTTTTAAAGTGTACTTTTGAATCTGGTGTTGGGCACGAAAAACATTACCATAAGCCACATTTTGGTTATACTTTGGCTGGTAGTACATTTAGAATTACAGATGAGAGTGGCACAAGAGAAGTAAGTCCAGCTACTGGAAGTCATTTTTACAGTGAAGGCACAAAGTGGCACGAAGTATTAAACATTGGAGACAGCACTGCTGTTTTTTTAATTATTGAACCTAAATAAAACATTAAAATGAAACATCTACTTATATTATTTTTTACAATCTTATTCACTTTACCTACAGTTGCACAAGACATTAAAAATGAGGCTATAGAGCATCCAACTAAAACTACAACATACTATTTTATTCGTCATGCTGAAAAAAATCGTAGCGATGCAAACAATAAAAACCCCAATTTAATTCAAGAAGGTATTCTTAGAGCAGCGAAATGGAGTTTAGTCTTCGATAATGTAAAGTTTGATGCTATTTATTCTACCGATTATAATCGTACAAATCAAACCGCGCAACCTACAGCTGAGAAAAATGGATTAGATATTACGATTTACAATCCTAGAAATTTATATTCTGAAGGTTTTATTAATCAAACCAATGGCAAAACCGTTTTAGTGGTAGGACATAGTAACACTACACCTCAATTTGTAAATGCTGTTTTAGGTCAGGATAAATACTCATCGATTGACGACAGTAATAATGCCAATCTTTATATTGTTACTATTTCTAGTAATGGTGAAATTTCGGATACTCTTTTGGTAATAGAATAGAAATATTACACATTTGTCTTTCCAAAGTATCACGCTTAGATATCATACTAAGTTTGTCGAAGTATTGTCTAAGTGAAAAAGCAGGAATCCATATTTTTATCTATAATGGATTCAGCACTTGATGCGGAATGACAGTACGGTTTTATTTGAGTTTTAAATTATATGCGTCAAATACTTCAGGCTTCCATCATCAATCTTCAATCTTCTTTACCTCAACATTTTTAGTTTCAATTTTAGATAATAATTTCAATTCGTTATTTTCAAACAAACGGTCTAAATAGAGTAGTTTTTCGTTGTTATTATAAGGTTTATAATTATTATAATCTACAAAACGAATACCTTTAACGTAACGCTCGTTATAAGCCTCTCTAAATCGCATTCCAAAACCATCATCTTCAGTATAAGAATATGCTAAATAATCTATTTTATAAGACTCCGTATTTATCCAATATATAAATACATCTTCAAAATCTTCTCCTCCGCCTTCTTGATTAAACGTTACTTTAATTTTATGATATGTTTTTCCATTAACATTCACATCTCCTAAATAGGTTTTATTAACTGCAGCACCATCTAATCCAAAAGGTAGTACCGAAAAATAGTGCACAGAATTAACAGAACTTATATATTTTTTAGCCATTGTATCATGAACTACAACAGCTTCATTATTTATAAATCTTGTAAAATCTGTATTTGTATACACATCTTTTATAATATAAATTGAATCTCTAAATTCTCGTTCTAATTGAAACATGCCATTATTACGAATGGCTTTATAATGTTTATCTCTAAAATCAAAATCGATTGTAGAAGTTGCAATATGGTTTCCGCCTGAAACTTCAATAGTTTCACTAATAATAGACTCTGCGTTTGGTTGCACATCCTTCTTACAAGACATCAACATTGTTAACACAATAAAAGGTAAAATCAGTTTGTTCATTGTAATGTTTTTTATTTACGCTGTAAATCTACATAATACTTAACATGAATATTCTAAAATAATCTTAAATTATTTACCTTTGGCTGCAATGCAAAAAAACATAAACATACAAAACAAAAAAGCGCGCTTTGAGTACGAAATAATCGATAAGTACACTGCAGGTATTGTGCTCACTGGAACCGAAATTAAATCCATCAGACAAAGTAAAGCATCAATAGCTGAAAGCTTTTGTGAATTTAATGAACAAGGTGAACTTTTTGTTATCAATATGTCTATTGAAGAGTATGCCTATGGAAACTATAGCAACCATAGACCCAAAGCCGAACGTAAGCTTTTACTCAATAAGCGCGAACTACGAAAGCTTGAAAAAGAAGTAAAAAACACAGGACTTACCATTGTACCCTTGCACTTATTTATTAATGAAAAAGGATTCGCTAAACTTGAAATAGCACTTGCCAAAGGAAAAAAACTTTACGATAAACGCGAGTCTATTAAAGACCGAGATAACAAGCGTGACTTAGACCGCATTAAGAAAAATTTCTAATAAGTTTAAGAGAGCTATAACAATTTACTAAGAGTTTAATCTCTAAGTTTGAAAACAGTTAAACAGCCTTTTATTAAATAAAGACGTCTATAGCAGTATAACTAACTTTATCAATTTGTATGAAAAAACAATTACTCCTCACACTTTCGCTATTATTCAGTTGTATTGTTTTCTCGCAGGTAAAAGGTATTGTAACTGATACAAACAATAATCCATTAGCCTTTGTAAATATTTATATTGAAGGCACATATACAGGCACTACAAGTAATGATGATGGGATGTATGAGCTAAATATTTCAGAAGAGAAATCTTATACCATAGTATTTAAATATCTGGGCTATAAAACCCTAAAAAAGAACATTACGGTAACTGGGTTTCCATATCGTTTAGATGCCATTCTTATAGAAGAAAATATTAATTTGGATACAGTTGTTATAAACACCAACGATAATCCTGCTAACCGAATTATTAGAAATGCCATTGCAAATAGGAAGCAATTTCTAAAAAAAATTAATGCCTTTAAAGCCGATTTTTACTCACGTGGTTTAATAAGAATAAAAGATGCTCCTAAAAAAATTCTGGGTCAAGAACTTGGTGACCTTGGAGGTGGATTAGATTCTACCAGAAGTGGAATTATTTATCTATCAGAAACCATTTCAAAAATTGAATATCAAAGTCCAGATAAACTCAAAGAAAAAATTATTGCTTCAAAATTAAGTGGCGACGATAATGGATTCAGTTTTAATAATGCAAGCGATGTAGATTATAATTTTTATAATAACACGGTTGAGTTAGGTAATCAAATAGTGTCACCAATTGCTGATTTTGCCTTTAATTATTATCGTTATAAACTAGAAGGCGTTTTTTATGATGAAAAAGGTAATCTTATCAATAAAATTAAGGTAATTCCACGTCGAAAAAACGATCGTATTTTTTCGGGTAGTATTTATATTGTAGAAGACCAATGGGCTATTTACGCTTTAGAATTAACCATTACAGGTCAGCAAGCTCAAATTCCTGTAGCTGACTATATTACTCTAAAACAAACCTTTTCCTATTTCGAAAATGATACTTTTTGGGTACTCATCTCACAAAGCATAGATTTTAAATACGGCATTTTTGGCATAAAAGGCGATGGACGTTTTACTGCAGTATATAGCAATTATAATTTTACGCCAAATTTCACCAAAAAAACATTTACAAAAGAGGTATTATCGTTCGCAGATCAAGCCAATAAAAAAGATTCAATCTATTGGAACTCCATTCGTCCTGTGCCATTAACCTTTGAAGAATCTAACGATTACGTAAAAAAAGACAGCATACAAATCATAAGAAAATCTAAAACCTATTTAGATTCAATTGATGCCGTTTCAAACAAATTTAAAATTATGGATGTAGTTTCAGGCTACAACTACACCAACTCTTACCAGCATTACAATTTGGGCTTTAGCTCACCAATAGCTTCAGCTAGTTTTAATACAGTACAAGGCTGGAATGGAAATTTAGGTCTGTATTTTAGAAAAAACTACGACGAGTTTAAACGTTATTTCAGAGCCAGTGCAAATCTTAATTATGGTATAGACGATAAACGCTTGCGTGCAACAGCTTCCATAACCTATAAATTTAATAATGTAAATCGACCATTTTTAACACTTTCAGGAGGTGTAACCACAAGTCAATTTAATAGTGGTCAACCCATTTCAAAACTGGTAAATTCAGTTAGCACTTTATTTTTTGAAGATAATTATATGAAATTGTATGATAAAAGTTATGCGCAAATCTCATTTTCAGAAGAAATAATAAACGGTTTTCGCTTCTACTCTACGTTAAGTTACGAAAAGCGTTCACCGCTTTTTAATACTACAGATCAAACTTTTATTAATGACGATAATGATGCTTACACAAGTAGCAATCCACTAGACGAAACTGCTTTTGGAGTAGCTTCTTTTAATAAGCATAACATTTTTAAACTCAATGTATCAGCACGTATTAATTTTGGGCAACATTATTTAAGTTATCCTGATAGCAAATTCAATATTTCAAATAGTAAATATCCAACCCTATTTCTAGGTTACGAAAAAGGCTTTGGAGCCAGTATTTCCAGTTATAATTTCGACCAGATTAAAGCCCGATTAACACAAGGATTTAATATTGGCAACAAAGGCTATTTTCAATATAACTTAAGAGCAGGTACCTTTTTTAATGCCGACGCTATTGCTTTTATGGATTTCCAACATTTTAATGGCAACCAAACACATGTGAGTCGTGGTAATTATTTAAACGCATTTAATAACTTGCCATATTACAGCTTAAGCACCAATAAATCGTATATGGAGTTTCATGCACAACATAATTTTAAAGGTTATATTTTGGGAAAAATACCATTGTTAAATAAACTCAATTTTAATTTGGTTATTGGTTCTCACAATCTTTCTACAAGTAATAACAAACCCTATCAAGAATTTAATATTGGTATAGATAATATTGGTTGGGGAAAGTTTAGGTTTTTACGTGTGGACTATGTACGCTCCTACCAAAACGGATTTATAGGCGATGCCGTTATTTTTGGGATTAGTTTTTAATAGCTAACTTTAAACGTTTTATAAAATGTTTAATTATGAATAAAATTCACACAATACTTATTTGTTGTTTCGTGGTTAGTATTTCTTTAAATGCACAAGAAACTACCAAAGATTATACTTCTAAAGTACAAACTTTAGACAGCACAATAGAAACTTTATATGGCGTGATTTCTGGAGAAAAAGGAGAAGCACGTAATTGGGTACTCTTTAAATATTTGTTCCATCCAGATGCAAAGTTAATTCCATCAGGTAAAAACAAAGAAGGCATCATCGGTGCACGATATATGACTGCTGGAGATTATATAACCAGTTCTGGAAATTGGTTGGTAGAAAATGGTTTTTTTGAAAAAGAAATACACAGAACCACAAATACTTTTGGAAACATTACCCAAGTTTTTAGTACTTACGAATCGTATCACAGTGAAGCAGACGATGAACCATTTATGCGTGGTATTAATAGTATTCAGCTATTAAATGATGGTAAGCGTTGGTGGATTATTAATATTTACTGGACACAAGAAAGCCAAGAAAACCCAATTCCTGAAGCATATTTGCCAAAACATTAAACAATATTTGTGTAAAAATAGTTAGTCTTCATTAAAACTAACCAATAAGATTCTCGCTTTCTCGGGAAATAGATATGATAAAATTCTTTCGAAAAATACGCTACGACCTTATGGAGAAAAGTAAAAAATGGTTTAAACTTTTAAGTAATAACTTTAATACTATTTCATCTGTTTTTTCATTAATTATTGCCTTATTTGCTTTAGGTCTTGTATATAATCAATTACAATTTCAAAAGAAAGAGAATAATTCAAATCTTATTGGAGACTACTTAATTCTTGAAAAATTATTTTTTGAAATTCAACAATTAAGAAATATTCCTGAAAACAGCATCTTTTTTGAGAATGCATATAAAGAACAAACAATTCAATATTTAAAAGATTTAAAAAATATTGTCAATCAAGGTGTCAATAATGATTTATTGAAAATGAATAATAAAATTTATAGCCAATGGTGGGTTTTTTATGGACAAATTGACTTTACAATTAATATGCTTAATGATGAAATCCTTTTAACTAAATATTATAATATTCCAATAAATAGTACTTTTACTTTAAAAGGATTACCCGTTGATAAAAAAGATTTTGATATGAAAACACTTGAAAGTTTTAAAAATTATTTTAAAACCTTTTGGATAAAAGGAGTTAAGAATCTCTTAACTATCAAAGAGATGAAAAACTATAGAGAAATGTATTTGGATTTATCAAATTATGGGAGAATTATTCGAGAATAAAAACAAATGATTAAGATAATTGCTGCCAATACCATAGCGAGATATACCCTCGTTGAACAATTAGCATCTACAATTTGGCATGAACATTACACCTCTATTATTGGTTTAGACCAAGTAGAATATATGATTCGTAAGTTTCAAACCACTACAGCTATTGAAGCACAAGTTAAGCAAGGGTATTACTACTACCTCGCTTATTATAATGATATTCCTGCTGGGTATTTGTCTATTAAAAAAGAAGATGACGCTTTATTTTTAAGTAAGATTTATATACAAAAAGAATATCGTGGCAAAGGTTTGGGTAAAACAGCAATGGAATTTATTACACAACAAGCCTATAAACTAAACTGTACTAAAATCACATTGACCGTAAACATAAACAATAGCAAGTCTATAAAAGCCTATGAAAATATGGGTTTTGTAAATACAGGACAGATCGTTCATGATATTGGTAGTGGTTTTGTAATGGACGATTATACCATGCAGAAAACAATTTAACCTATCCATCAACAAAACCAATTGCAATTAATTTTTATCCTCCAACAAAGGCACAAAGCGAAACTGATCGAGTTCGTGTTTTTCAAATTCTTTCTCACCTTTTCTAATAAATAAAGTCATCACTTGTACATTTTCACCAATTGGAATTACAAGTCGGCCACCAATTTTAAGTTGTTCTAGTAAAGGCTTAGGCACAAAAGGTGCTCCTGCTGTAACTATAATACTATCAAAAGGTGCTTCTTCTATCAAGCCATTATAACCATCGCCGAAAATGAGTTTTTTAGCACCATAACCTAGCTTTGGTAAAAACTTACTCGTTTTTTTAAATAGCTCTTTCTGTCGCTCAATACTATATAATGTAGCACCCAACTCACATAAAATAGCAGCTTGATAGCCACTACCTGTACCAATCTCTAAAATTTTATCTCCTTTTTTTACTTGCAATAACTCCGTTTGATAAGCTACCGTATAAGGTTGCGAAATGGTTTGGTCGGCAACAATAGGAAATGCTTTGTCTTGGTAAGCATGATCTAAAAACCCAGAATCCATAAACAAATGTCTTGGTACTTTCCCAATAGCATTTAATACGCTTTCATCAACAATTCCTTTGTTTTTAATTATTGCGACTAATTGTTGTCGAAGGCCTTTATGTTTAAATGTATCTTTCAAATTTTTGGATTAGTTTTAAAATTTAAAAGTAACGCAATCCTTAAAAAATACAAACCTATTTTCTATTTTCTTTTTGCTTTTTTCTGCTTCAAAAAAACTATTTTTGTTGAAAACGAAATACAATGATAAAAGTTGGTGTACTTGGTGCTGGACACCTTGGAAAAATTCATTTAAGACTCCTTAACCAATCTGACAAGTATGAGCTCGTAGGGTTTTATGATGCCGATGAAACCAATGCCAAAAAAGTTGAAGCAGAATTTGGGTATACCTTTTTTAATACCATTGAGACGCTTATTGATGCTGTTGACATGGTAGATATTGTAACACCGACATTATCACATTACGATTGTGCTTTGAAATCTATTGCGAAACGCAAACACGTTTTTATTGAAAAACCTATTGCTAAAACTGTTGAAGAAGCCGAAGAAATTAGACGTCTTTTAGCAGAGCATGATTTAAGAGGGCAAGTAGGACATGTAGAACGGTTTAATCCTGCATTTATTGGCGTAAAGAATCAAATTGAAAACCCAATGTTTATTGAAGCACACCGTTTGGCTGAGTTTAATCCGCGTGGTACAGATGTCCCTGTAGTTTTAGATTTAATGATTCATGATATTGATATTATTCTTAGTGTTGTAAACTCTAAAGTAAAACATGTTTCTGCAAGTGGTGTTTCGGTAATAAGTGATACTCCTGACATTGCAAACGCTAGAATTGAATTTGAAAATGGTTGCGTTGCGAATCTTACTGCAAGTAGAATTTCTTTAAAGAACATGCGCAAAACACGCTTTTTTCAAAAAGATGCTTATATCTCTGTAGATTTTTTAGAAAAAAAATGTGAAGTGGTAAAAATGAAGGATGCACCTGAAATTCTAGGAGATTTTGATATGATTCTACAAAATGCTGAGGGTATAAAAAAACAAATCTATTTTGATAATCCTGAGATTTTAAATAACAATGCTATTCTTGATGAATTAGAAACCTTTGCTAATGCCATAAACACAAATACAAAACCTATTGTAACATTACATGATGGCACAGAGGCTTTACGTGTAGCAACTATGATAATTAACCAGTTTTAAATGAAACGTCATTACGAAGGAGAAACGACTGAAGTAATCTTTCTAATTGAAAATCAATTTATATATTAAATTTAATACATACAGATTGCCACGACTTTAAAAAGTCTCGCAATGACCAAAAAAACAAATAATAATAAGATTCCCTCCTTCGAGGGAATGCATAAAAAAACATTCAATGAAAAACGTTGCAGTTATTGGAGCAGGAACTATGGGAAATGGTATTGCCCATACATTTGCACAGAGCGGATTTAAAGTACAATTAATTGATGTTAATGGAGCAGCACTCAAACGAGGATTGGGTACTATTACTAAAAATTTAGATAGAATGGTAGCCAAAGAAAGAATATCTGAGGCTCAAAAAGAAGAAACTCTTGGCAACATCACCACTTTTACAAATATTACCGAAGGTGTTGAATACGCTAGCTTAGTTATTGAAGCCGCTACTGAAAATTTAGATTTAAAGCTTAAGATTTTTAAACAACTGGATACCGATTGTCCAGACGATACTATTTTGGCAACCAATACGTCTTCCATTTCAATTACACAAATAGCAGCAGTAACGTCTAGACCAGAAATGGTAATTGGCATGCATTTTATGAACCCTGTACCAATTATGAAATTGGTAGAGATAATTCGTGGTTATAATACAAGTGATACCATTACTAATACTATTATGGAAATGTCTCGAACATTAGGAAAAATACCTGTAGAAGTTAATGATTATCCTGGATTTGTGGCAAATAGAATATTAATGCCAATGCTTAACGAATCTATTGAAACCCTATATAATGGTGCTGCAGGTGTGCAAGAAATTGATATGGTTATGAAATTAGGTATGGTACATCCTATGGGACCTTTACAGCTCGCCGACTTTATTGGTTTAGATATATGCTTATCCATCTTAAACGTGATGTATGATGGCTTTAAAAACCCTAAATATGCACCTTGTCCACTGTTGGTAAACATGGTAAGAGCAGGGAAATTAGGTGTGAAATCTGGTGAAGGGTTTTATGATTATTCTGAAAGTAGAAAAGCAGAAAAAGTTGCGGAACAATTTTTATAGTTTTTTAGTTTGGCAAAAATAAATCCATTTAAAGCTGTACGTCCAACACGAGATAAAGTAAGCCTTGTGGCATCACGCTCATATCAGAGTTATACGCAATCTGAACTTGAAGCACGCTTGGACTATAATCCGTTTTCCTTTTTACATATCATTAATCCAGGGTACAAATATGAAAAAGAAATTACTGGCAAAGAGTGTTACAGCTTGGTAAAAAATAGATATTTAGAATTTAAAGAAGATGGTATTTTTGTTCAGGATAAAACACCTAGTTATTATATTTATAAAATAATTGATAGAGATAAAAATGAATATAATGGTATCATTGCAGCTACCAGTACTGAAGATTATGAAAACGATATTATAAAAAAGCATGAAGAAACAATTGAATATCGTGAACAAGTCTTTAAAGATTATTTAAAAACCGTAGGTTTTAATGCAGAGCCTGTACTTTTAACTTACCCTGATAATTATACCATAGGAAAAATAATTTCCAAAACTCAAAAAGACAGAGCCGAGTTTGAATTTACAACAACTTATAGAGATACTCATTACCTTTGGAAATTAAATGATAGCAAAAATATAGATGTTCTCAAAAATGAGTTTAAAAAAATACAGACCATTTATATTGCTGATGGACATCATCGTTCAGCATCATCAAACCGATTGGCTAAATTATTACAAAAAGAAAATAACAATCATAAAGGAAATGAACCCTATAATTTCTTTATGAGTTATTTAATTCCTGAATCTAATTTAAAAATATCTGAGTTCAACCGTTTGATTAAGGATTTAAACGGATTGAATAAGGAAGAATTTTTAATACAACTTGACACCATGTATCGTATTGAAAATAGAGGAAATATATTGTATAAACCTTCAAAGAAGCATCATTTTAGTATGTATCTTGATGGTGAATTCTATTCGTTATATTTGCGAAAATCCCATTTTGAGATTAATAATGCTTTAGATGCTTTAGACACGCAAATTTTATTCAAAACGATATTAGAACCTATTTTAGGAATCATAGATTTAAGAAATAATCAACGTATAGATTATTCGTATGGAAAAAATGATTTAGTAACTATTAAAAGCAAAATTGATAGTGGTGCTTTTGAAGTTGGTTTTGGCTTAGTCCCTATTACCATAGACCAATTAAAATCTATTGCAGATGAAGGCTTAACCATGCCTCCTAAAAGCACCTATATTGAACCTAAATTACGAAGTGGAGTAACGATTTATGAATTTTAAAATGAGCATAAAACAAAACCTAAATAACATACTTTCTCAGCTCCCAGAGCACGTCACTTTGGTAGCTGTTTCTAAAACCAAACCCATAAGTGATATTTTAGAAGCATATAGTACAGGCCATCAGATTTTTGGAGAAAACAAAATCCAAGAAATGGTTGAGAAGTATACGCAATTACCAAAAAATATACAATGGCATATGATAGGTCATGTACAACGCAATAAGGTAAAGTATATGGCATCCTTTGTGAGTTTAATTCATGGCGTAGATAATTTTAAACTACTCAAAGAAATAAACAAACAAGCCCATAAAAATAATAGAGTTATTGATTGTTTATTTCAAATAAAAATTGCTGATGAAGACTCTAAATTTGGAATGACTGTACAAGAAGCTTCAGAAATATTACAGTCTCAAGAGTTTTTGGAATTAGAACATATTAGAGTCATTGGTCTTATGGGAATGGCAACCTTTACTGATGATAAAACACAAATAAAACGAGAATTCGAATATCTTAAAGCAACTTTTGATAATTTAAAAACACTGAATACTATAAACTGTAAATTGCAAACTATATCAATGGGTATGAGTAGTGATTATAAATTGGCCATAGATTGCGGAAGCACCATGATTCGTGTTGGAAGTAGTATATTTGGAGAGCGAAATTATTCAATTTAATATTATATATCATATTGAGCGCAGTCGAAATATCTATTTTATTTTTCTATTAGATTCTTCACTTTGTTCAGAATGACAAAATTCTTAACTTTTAACTTTTAATTCAAACACTATTTATGCAATACTAGACATAGAAACCACTGGTGGGAAATACAATGAAGAAGGTATCACAGAAATTGCAATCTATAAATTTGATGGCCATGAGGTAATTGACCAATTTATTACGCTTACTAATCCAGAGCGCGACATTCAACCTTTTGTAGTGAACCTAACAGGTATTAACAATAACATGTTGCGCAACGCACCAAAATTCTATGAAATTGCAAAACGTATTGTGGAGATTACAAAAGGCTGTATTATTGTTGCTCATAATGCACAGTTTGATTTTAGAATACTTAGAACAGAATTTAAGCGCCTAGGATACGATTTTAGCCGTGAAACATTGTGTACTGTAGAGTTAGCAAAAGATTTAATTCCTGGGCAAAACTCATATAGTTTAGGTAAACTAACACGGTCGTTGGGAATTCCCGTTAGTGACAGGCATAGAGCTTCTGGAGATGCATTAGCAACTGTTACGCTATTTAAAATGCTTTTAGCGAAAGACTTGGATAAAAAAATTATTCAAGAGTCTATTCGGTTAGAGCCAAAATACCAAATGGAGCCTCGCCTTTTGGATATTATAGAAGCCTTACCTTCAATTACAGGTGTGTATTATATGCACAAAGCAGATGGTGAAATTATATATATTGGAAAAAGTAGAAATATTCGAAAACGCGTCAATCAGCATTTTACCAGCTCTAATCCAAAATCAAAAAAAATACAATTACAAGTTGCAACAGTAACTTACGAAGATACTGGAAGTGAACTTGTAGCATTACTAAAAGAAAGTGAAGAGATAAAGCGCAATAAGCCTATTTTTAATCGTGCCTTAAAGCGCAATATATTCTCTCATGGGCTGTTTAGTTTTACAGACACAAATGGTTATATCAATTTAAAAGTGGCAAGAGTAAATGGTAAAGAAACGCCAATTACTACTTTTTCTAATTTAAAAAGTGCTAAAAGCTTTATTAATAAAGCTACTATTGAAAATAATTTATGTCAAAAATTAACTGGATTACATAATAAAAATGGAAGTTGTTTCAATTATGATATAAAGCAATGTTTTGGGGCTTGTATTTTGGAAGAGCCTCAAACTGATTATAACAAACGTGTTACCAAAATTATTGATAAACATAGTTTTGATAATCATAGTATGGTAATTATTGATCGTGGTCGAGCACCAGATGAGCGAAGTGCAATACTTATTGAAAATGGTGAATATAAAGGGTTTGGGTTTTACAATCTTAATTATCAAATTAATAATATAGATGTTTTACAATCTATTATTACTAGGATGGAACATAACAAAGACACACAGCATATAATTCAAAGCTATTTAA
>Ga0114932_10004172_pt1 | contig 13701 bp, 13 predicted proteins | sample 2SBtaG_2_FD_87286 | JGI IMG/M metagenome (GOLD analysis project Ga0114932, IMG submission 87286) | Deep subsurface microbial communities from Kolumbo volcano to uncover new lineages of life (NeLLi) - 2SBTROV12_ACTIVE470 metaG | ecosystem: Environmental > Aquatic > Marine > Volcanic ...
GCAATTATGATTGTAGAAATGGCAGGTCGTCCGGCAGAGCATGTAAAAGAAGCTCTCTCCAAACATGTAAGTGTTCTAGACAAATTAAGCGATATAGAAGTCCATACAATAAAGATAAGTGAGCCAAGAGAATTAGAGCTACCAGAAGGCTCCAAACAAACAGAAACAATGTTTACCTGCTTTGCAGAAGTAGATTTTGAAACAGAGTCTTTCTCAAGGATGAGCCAAGTAATGTTTGACTTTATGCCGTCTTCAGTAGAAGTAATTGAGCCTTCGAAAGTCAACTTAGAAGCAACAGAAGCAACAGAGTTATTGAACAACCTTTCAGGGAGGCTTCACAGGTATGATGAAGTAGCAAGAATGGCACAATTCAAAGTTCAACAATTAGAAGCTCAGCTTAAACTAGCACAAGAATCAATTCTAGAAAAAGATTCAAAAGAAGTAAAGAAATCTAAGAAAGCCCCAAAGAAAAAAACAGCCAAGAAGAAGCCAAAAAAGAAAAAGTAGTCAGCCCCTCCCCAATTCACCCTTAACTCTCTTCGTATCACCGTTCCCTTTAATCCTCTCCGCATAATTATCCGAGCTTTCTTTCAACTTTTCTTCAGGTTTACTTGGAGCAACCTTTCGAGATTTCTTATAAATCAAATATCCTATAACTCCAAGGATGACAAAAATAAGCAAGCCAAAGAACCAACTAAATCTCTCACTCTCCTCTCCAGATTCAACTTCAACACAACTTCCAAGACAACAATAAACTCCCCCCTTGGTAATAGAGGCGTCCCCTTCACAAGTCTCTGCAGAAGTACAAATTGAACCCTCTTTTTCAGAACAAGTCTCTGAGGATATTTCAAAATCTTCTTCTACACTTCCAACAGGCAAAACAAAAATATCTAAAGGGACTCTAAAAGAATTTCTAAAACCACTTTGGGAATAATCTATCTTTAGTTCATCTTGAAAATAACCAAGTCTTTCTGGGGAGAACTTCAATGTTAAATTAACATTCCCTCTTCCCTGAATAGTATCAAATTCTTCAATCTCTAAAAATTCTAATCCAGAAGAAAAAGTCATATTTGTAATCTCTCCATCTCCAAAATTAAATAATTCAATAATTTCCAAACCTTCAGCTTCAAGAACCAAATTAACAAGGAGTGAAACAGGATTTGATTTCAAATCTAAATCTTCTTCAATATAAAAAGATTCATTCGCAGGAGGGTATATCACAGGAATAGAAAAATCTCTGTAAGAAGAAATATTAAAATAAGAAAAAACCTCTTCTGGCAAAAACTCAATTTCTTTTGAACCAAAAGCGGGAAGGGTAATCTCTCCGCCAGAATAAGAAACATTCAACGGATAACTCTCAGAATTAATCAACTTTATATTCGGAGTATCTAATGAAAAAATATATCCTGGCTTAATAGATAAGATTTGATAAGAGGTCTCATTAGTATCTTCATTTTTCAAAAGATTTTTCACAATACTAATGTTTTTCACAATTTTAGCAGATTTTAACTCTTCAGATTCCTTGTAAAGAATATCTGAAATCTCAAATGTGTAATTCCCCTCATTGATTGCATAAGCATAAAAATAATGAACTCCTTCGTAAAACTTCACGTCAAATTCAAAAAATACTTCTTTTCTTCCATCCAAGAATTTTATATCAGATTTAGAAATTTCTTCAATGAACTCTCCAGAAGTCTCAATCGTAGCAAAGATAGTCTCCCCAGGTTGAATATTTTCCTGTTGTAATGTAAGTGAAGGCTCAGCCAAGGTAAAAGAAATAAAAAAAACAGCTATAAACATAATCCACCTCATAAGAAACTGAGAAAAAACAGATTAATAAAGTTTACCGAGTAAAAATATTTAGGAGTTATCTAGACATCTCTTTCAATTTGTTAAATGTATCTGCAAGAGGGTCTTTTCTTCGAGGCAAAGGTCTTCTTTGGGCCGCAGGAGCTCTTAAAGGAGGACCAACTCTCCTTACAGGAGGAAATCCAGGTCTACTAGGGGGTCCTCTAGGTCCAGGACCTTTTGGAGCCATTCCAGAACCGCCTTTTCCCTTCTTAAATTTAGACCTAAACTTAAACCATTCCATCTTCAATCGGTCTCGAAGAACCCACCCAAGAATCCCCATCACAACAATAATCAACCCAGTCATAATCCAAACAAATCCAAGACCACCTTTTTTGGTAGGTTGGGGTTTACAACAAACTTGAGAACTCCCACTATCGCAAGAATAACTAGCTTCTTCCTGAGAGTCTGAACAACTACTTCTACAAGAATAAAAATTAGACTCGCATTCATTATCATCTTCTGGGACTTCACATTTTCCTGTACAACAAGCAGACTCATCCAAAGAATTTCTTTCATTTCCAACACAAACTTCCTCTCCACTACAAACCTCTCCAGAATACTCATTACAAGTCTTTAAGTCCTCAGTCTCACAGCAAACAGTTGAAGGAGAAGGACAGAAATAATTATTTAATTTATCTCCAGTAGAACATTCAGAATTTGGCACACAAAAAAAGTCAGCAGAAGCACAAGTAGTAGTTCCCCCTCCACTTGATTGCCCAGCACGTGTAGTCAATGCCCATAAAACCATCGCAGTATCTCGAACAGAATTCTGCCAACATCCATTTGTCGGCTGAGAAAAAAGTAACCAGTCTTTAGAATCTTTAATCTGACTTGCAGTAGAGCCTTCCAAACTAATTAAAGCAAGAGAAGTGTCATAGAACCGATTATACGCAGTATTATCTGCCTCCCAATAATCCCCAAGTTTTCGTTCCTCCATCAATTGAGCGGCATAATCTTGATAGTTAGTAATCATGTAAATAAATGCTTCAGGGAGGTACCTCTTTTGAGTATCCGATAATGCAACTAAGTAAGGGATATATTCTCCAACGTCATGTCCAGTTTTAAGCAAGGCAACAGCAGCCCAAGCAGTAGACTCATAATCACAAGAAGAACTCCCAAAACATTTCGAAACTACATTAATTGTATTTGATTCATAGGCAGGAGAAGAATCTGTCCCCTCTAAAACATATATGGTCGGAGAATTTTTATTTTTATAAAGTAATGAGGTTATAAAATCTTCCTCGCATTGAACCTTAATATCTTCATTATAGCAATCTGGAGAAACTTGGAACCAAAAATTAGATTGAGCCCGACTCAAACACTCTCCAGCATCCCTATCTATTTTTTTATTTTCATTAATAGTGACCACATGACTCTCAGACCGATAGTTGATATTACACTTAGTTTTAGTTTCAGAATCTTGTTGCAAATACCAAATTAAATCTGTAGGAGTTCTTTCTTGGCTGATTATCCACTCTTCCGAAGCAGTGGTGTCCACTCCGGCATGTTTCAATGCAAGGACTGCTAATGCAGTGTCTTTAACATTTCCCCAATTATCTTCAGATTCTCTGGATTGTAACTCGGAAACACAAGAATCAAAAACATTATCTGGAGTTGCAAGAATTGTATAGGCAAGCTCAGGGTTAGTGAGTCCTGTGCAATCTCCTACCTTATCCTCAAGGCATTGAAACCCCTTCTCAATTTTATCATTATCAGAATCTCCTCCAGAATCTCCATTCCCTCCAGAAGTATCATTCGTGTGATTAGCCGCAAGAACTAATGGAGAAAAAGATAAAACTAACAAGAATAAAAACACAAACACACCTACTTTTTTCATAACAACTTAAGAGTTTATTTCTTTAAAAATGTGTTGATAATATTAAGCAACACGACTTCCAAACCTTTCTCTTAACATATCTACCTCACTCGCATTAATTTTAAAATTCTAGATTCAGACAAGACTATTCCTTCCATTCACCATTCTTCTGACCCTTCGCTCTCATCGCCATCCTTATGGTATAATTAATAGGATTCTTCATTCCAGGTTCTGGAGGACTCTTTATCCCAAACTCTTTGTAAATTGGTTTATCATAATTTGGAGGCATCCTTTTATTTTTCACATGCCAAAGAATCTGGGATTTAATATATCCTGCTTTTAATGGGTGATAGTTCTTCTTATTCCATTCATTAATTTTCTCTTCAATAAAACCTTGCGGAAATTCCAAACTCGTAAAAAAAGAAAGAACTAAGGAAAGCGCCCTCTTTCGTCCATCTGCCTTTATCCCCTCAAGAATATTTTTAATCACCGGAGGATACATTTCTTCAGTAATTACAAGCCCTTTCAAATCAAGCTCAGCCCCATCGTACTTCTTCGCTACCTCTTTTGGAGCATTCTCTCTCCCCCAGTCAAGAGCTTCTGCAAGAAGTTCACGAGCTTCTCCAGGAACACAATCTCTAATAAAAGGCTTCAGAGTTTTCAATTTCAAAACATCTGCATCCGTTGGCTTAAAGTCTTCAATATCCTCCTTGCCAATTACAATTGAAGCAAAAGAAGTTTTCTCATGAAGAGAATAGGGTGCTCTAAATAAATGCCGAGAAGAAACAAGAACAATATCAACAGCATCCTCCGTGGATTTAATCGTGTCTTCCATCTTAAACTCTATCTTCGCCTCCCTCAAAACCCCCCCATAAGAACTAGCTCTAGCTTCAATATTCGCAGTATTAAGCTTACAACCTTCACAAAAGTCTATCTCCCTCTCCGAGACCCTATCCATCTTCCCATAACAATTAGAACAAACCATTCCCTTCCGATTAGATTTCATACTCTCTAATTCCCCCTTACATCTAACCTTATCTTGACAAACATATTTCCCAATTCTCTTTTTCTCAGTAGGCTTCCCACACTGTGGACAAAGACTCTCCGAAACCAACTCCCCCTTTTCCTCTAACTTCTCACGACTAGTCAACTTCAAAATCTCATCATTCATAGGACCTCTAATTCTATCAAAGAGATATCCTGCAATCATCCTAGGCCATTCAGGAAACATGTCACTTGTTTTTTCTCCATGAACTTCCTTTGGAAAAGCTTTAAACGGGACTATAATATGAAAACCCTTTGAGCCAGAAAATTTAATCCCATAATTTCGAATCCCATGGCGCTCAAGTTCCGCAATCAAAAGTCGAGCTGCAATCTTTCCGTAATCCAAAAAAGGAGAATCAATATCTATCAAAAAATCCCATCCAGTCCGAATCTCGTTATATTGTCCTTGCGTCATATCAGTATTTATGTCTAAAGGATTCCCCCACAATTCCTCAGAACAATGAAAAGAAGTGGCCCCCTGCCGAGCAGAGTTTAAAATATCGGTTGAATAATCAAAACAATCCGGTCGCTTACCCCAATATTCATAATTAAAACTCGCAACAGATTCTCGATGCTTACAAAAAGAGAATATAGCCTCCTGGACATCCTTTCTAGAATAGTAAGATAATGCCAAAACTTGCGTTTTACTTAGAGGTTTTTTTTTAAAATTTTCCATGCCTTACAGAAAGGCTTTTTCTTAATAAATTAACCTATGGTGCAGAAGATGAATGAACTTTATCTTAAAAGTTTGTCTAGATTAAAGAAGTAGCTAGGGAGAATGGTCAAGGAACCTATTCTTAACATGCATCCTTCTTGCCTTCTCTTCTTGCCTGTCTCTAACTTTTACTGCCCAACCAACATTCCCTAATGAGAGATATGCAACAAGGAGAGATAATGCACCTGCCTTACGATAATTAACATGCTCTCCAGATGCTTCAACATATCTTTGATCAAAATGACTCAACAATTCAGGAGGACCTTCATTTCCCTCAATAACATTATGAACTACCTCCCACGCTCCAAATCCTTCCTCTGAACTAGGATTCATATTTCCGGCAATAGAAACCTGATACAACGATTCAATCGTTTCCTCAGGAGATTCCATTGCAGAAGCCCGTATAGATTCTAAGGAGTACCCACTTTCTTCAAGATGTTTTGAAACCATCTCCAAATCCGCTCCCGTAGAGGGCCTACGATTATCCATAAAATTAAGGAGAAATAATCCTATTTAAATATTATTGTAGTATAGACTTTTCTCTATTATCTTATTTTCAAATCCTAAGCCGGACAAAACCATCCAAAATCAACATACTCCCAAATCCCCTCTCTCAAGCGACCTTCTCGGCGAAGCCAGATGTTCGTGATTAGCCACCAAAATTCTAAATCAAAAGATTTATAAAGGTATATCAATTGATATAACTATGAAAAAAAAGGGTGGTGCCCAAGGAGACTATCGGGATGAAGAGTGAAGCTAGAAACGATGGAAAAGAAAACTCTTGCAAGGTCTCCAAGGCTGGACACTGTCCTGATGGTAGAAGGATTCATAAAAGAAAGAGATGGAGAATACAAAAAAAAACAACTATGGGAGAAATTACCTAAAAAGATGATGTACCAAACATATAGTGTGATAATAGATTATTTATTAATCTCCGGAAAGATTTCTGTAGATAGTGAAGGAAAAATTGGATGGATTTTCTATCCGGAAGAAGCGAAGAAAAGACTTGAAAAAGCCCATCTAGTATGGAAGGGAAGGGCTAAAAAATGAATAAACCTTCAGAAGTTCAATTTGCAGATGAAAAGGTAAAGAAAACTTATGAAGAGGTTGAAGAAGAACCATTAAAGAAACAATTAGAAAGGGCATTAAACGATATTGACAAGGATCCTTTCTGTGGAATCCAAATCCCAAAGAGATTAATCCCAAAAGAATATATTCAAAAATACGATATTAAGAATATATGGAAATATAATCTCCCCGGAGCATGGAGATTAATTTATTCAATAGAGGGCGGAGAAGCAGTGATTATAACAATTATTCTAGATTGGATGGACCACAAAACATATGACAAGAAATTCAAATATTAATCAAAACAAAACCACAACAATCTTTAAATAAGAATACAAATTCTCTCAATATATGATACTAAAACTAGATAATCCAAAGATTCTAAGTGACGCAATTTCCGTAATCTCCGAAATCGTAACAGATGTTAGGATAAAACTCTTAGAAGATGGTATGTCAATTGTAGCAGTAGACCCAGCAAATGTTGCACTGATAATTTTTAAACTTCCAAAAGAAAGTTTTTCCCAGTATGAGGCGGGAAACGAGGTTTGGGGAGTAAACTTAGCAGATTTAAAAAAAATCCTAAAGAGGGCTTCAGCTTCTTCAAGCGTAGTATTCGAACAAGAAGACAACAAGCTAAAAATCACAATCTTCGACAAAGTAAAAAGAATGTTCACCCTCTCTTTAATTGAGGTAGAAACAGAAGACAAAGATGTCCCAGATTTGAATTTCGCATGCAAAGTTGAAATGGATTCCACAAGTTTCTCTCAAGCAATTGAAGACACAATGATTGTAGCAGATTCATGCGCATTAATGGCAGGAGAAGGATTTTTCATGGTAGAAGGACAGGGGAGCCTAAACTCAGCAAGAGCAGAATTTTCAGGTGATGAAGTAAAGATTCAAGGAATTGGGAAATCAAAATACTCTCTCGAATATCTAATGAAATTCATCAAAGCATCAAAAATCTCAAGTGATGTAGTAATAAATTTCTCAGATGATTATCCTCTTCGACTCGACTTCCCAGGTGAAAAAATGGGAATAGGTTTCATCTTAGCTCCAAGAGTAGAGAATAATTAGTTTTTACAACCCAACATTTATATACTAAATTTCATAATAATATTCATAGGAAATTTACTATGAATATTCATAATTCTAAAACCCCAAAAATCCTTCAGATAATCAAAAAAGAAAAGATAGTCACAAGCTCTGAAATCGCAGAAAAATTAAACATTTCTTGGAATACTGCCGAAAAATATCTCTTAGAATTAGTAATAGAAGGAAAAATTTCCAAAATAAAAAAAGCAGGAGTAAATTTATGGATTCTAAATTAAACTCAAAGGCACAAGTAACAATTTTCATAATCATTGGAGTAGTAATCGTTGGCTCAATCCTTGCAGTATTTCTTCTAAGAAACAATTTAGAAATTGAAGCTCCAACAAAAGCAGGACCACAACAATTCATCAGAAGTTGTATAGAGGATTCAATAGAGGACTCAATCTCAAAAATATTAGATGGTGGCGGAAAAATCTCGCCTGAACAAACTATTCAATACAAGGATGAAAACTACCACTATCTATGCTATCAGGCAGACCCATATCTTGGATGCTACAACCTAAACCCACTTCTAGAAAAAAGTATAGAAGAAGAAATTGAAACTGACACAAAAGAATTAGTCCAAGAATGCTTTGAATTACTAAAAGAAGATTTTTCCGACAAGGGATATTTTGTAAAAGAAGGCAAAACAGAATATTCAATAGATTTACTTCCAGGAATTGTAGAAATAAATCTAAAAAAGAAAATTGACATCTCAAGGGAGAACACCGCACAATCATTTGAAAATTTCAACAATCAGATAATCTCTCCCCTCTACGAATTAGTAGGAATCACAAGAAAGATTGTAAACGACGAATCAGAATATTGCAGTTTCGATTATGTCCAATATATGTCGCTATATCCAGAGAGGAGTATTCGAAAAATTAGTTACATCGACAGCAAAATCTATTACGTCCTAGATAGAGATTCGGGAGAAGAATTCAGATTCGCAATAAGGGGGTGTGCTTCCAAAGCAGCATAATGGATAAAAAATTTAATCTAATATTTATTGCATTGGTAATACTCTTAGGAGTATTTGTCTCTCAAGAAATAAATCTAGTCTCGGCAGAAGCAACAGGGTGTTGCGAAGTAGACCTAAATGGAGTGCAATGTTCAACAACAACAGAAACTAATTGCGCACAAGATTCAAATTTTGCAGAAAACACTCAGTGCGAGGCTACATCTTTTTGCCAAAGCGGTTGTTGTTATGATGACGATTCAGGAATTTATGACAAAAATGTTCTACAATCAAGTTGCACTCTAGATTGGGACCCAGATCCAAGTTGTAATCTTCCAGGAGCAGATAATGGTTGTTGCGTCCTCGGTAGCTCAACCATTTATGAAACGCAAGGTCAATGTGCAGTTGATACAACACAGAGAGGATACGAAGAAATAGACTGGAGAACAGACCTTGATGAGCAACAATGTGTAACCTTATCTCAATCCCAAGATGAAGGGGCATGCGTCCTTAGCGAAGGAAATTGCAAACTAACTACCGGCCAAGACTGCATTGACATTGGAGGACAATTTAGCGTTGGAAATTTATGCACTGCAACTTCTCTAAACACTCTCTGTGAAAAAACTACTCAAACAAAATGTATTGACGGAGAATATGGAGTGTATTTTGTAGACTCTTGTGGAAACAAAGCAAACATTTATGATTCAAATAAAGCAGAAATTCAAAGTTATTGGGAAAAAATAATCGAACCTGAAAATTCTTGTGGAGCAAGTGCAACTGACGGAAACTCCAACTCAAAAGATTGCGGAAATTGTAACATCTTCCAAGGAGGACTCTGTTCTTCAGCAGCAGCCGATAATTTCAATCCAGATTCAGGAGACTTTTATTGTAAGGAAGTCTCCTGCACTTTCAAAGGACAAAAATACGAAAACGGAGAATCATGGTGCGAATATGACGGGGCAATCGGAGACAGCAACGATGTCCCAGGCTCAAGGCATTGGAAATATGTATGCAATCAAGGAAATGTAGATATAGATCCTTGCAGAGATGCCAGAGAAGAAATTTGTGTACAATCAAATACCGAATTAAACGGGTCCGCAGTTTTCAGAAATGCAGAGTGTCTAACAAACAACTGGAATTCTTGTTTGGAAATAAACACAAAAACAAAAGACCCAAAAAAATTAGTAGAACTATGCGAAGAAGAAATTAATTGCAGAGTAGACGAAGTATATCTTGGAGACCCATCAAACTCTTTCAGATTTAGAACCTGCGTCCCCCAATATCCTGCAGGATATGATTTCAAAGAACCAGAAGAACAGAAAAAATCGGCAAACCTATGTAAACAAGCAAGTAGGACTTGCAAGGTTGTAAGAAAAAAAAATATTTTTGGGAAGTGTAAAGTTAAAGATAATGACGAATGTCTGAATGGAGTTTTTGCAAAAGAGATGAATGAATTATGCAGAAGTCTTGGAGATTGCGGAGGTGAAGTAAACCTTAATGGGGATTTTGTATCAAACTACTTAGTAAAAAATTCTCCAAAACTTAGTCAAAATTGGATAAGCCAACTAAAAGATTTATCAAATCCAGTTAATGGACAGTCCGCAGTCCTTGCAGATTATTCAGATTACTTAGAATTAATAGGGATAACCAAATGGGATTTCAGGTATAGTGCAACAACAGCAGGATACACAAACAAATTATTTTCAAAGAATATAGACAAAGAATATGGGCGAAAATGGTATGGGAATGATAATTCAAAGGGTTTTTGGGACAAGATATGGGGAAGCTGTAGCTCAAGATATGTAGAATACACTTGCAACGCATGGCAACCCCCAAAAGGTGGAGACGCTTGTGAAGTATGCAATGGCGACCCATTAAAACCCTGTTCAAAATATCGCTGTGAAAGCTTTGGTGCAACATGCGAACTAGCAAATATTGGAACAGGAAATGAATTATGCTATGATGCAGGAACCGATGATGTAAATCCCCCAATTCTAAGCCCACAAATAGGCTACATCTCAGCGACAGAAAAATATTCAGATATCACAAACAAAGGATTTAGCATAACAGATTCAAACGGAGGATGCTTAGATGCTTACACTCCAATCCTATTCGGGGTAACAACAGATGAAGTATCTAATTGTAGATATGATACAGAAATGAAAGACTTCGAAGACATGTATTATGACATGTCAGATGGACTCTCTCTTTACAACCACTCTCCACATTCAATACCCTTCTACCTGCCAGACCCAAGCCACGGAGAAAGCCAAGGTCTAAACTGGACAGGAGAATTAGACCTTTATGTAAAATGCCAAGATGGAAATGGCAATGAAAATACAAACCCAGATTTCTACAATATTAAGATGTGTGTTAAGCAAGGACCAGACGAAACTCCACCACTAATTACTGCAACCTCTCCAGAGTCAGGCTCTCTCATAAGTTTTGATTCAACTTCTGAAGATATCCAGATAGTCACAAACGAATTTTCAACTTGTAGGTGGGCAGACACAGACATGGACTATTCTGTTATGCCAAATCAAATGACTTGCGATGACGAATTCGCAGCCCCTTCTGACCCATTCGGATATGTATGCACCACAACATTGCCAATAACAAACCCATCTACAACAAAATATGTCCGTTGTTCAGACCAACCATGGTTTGAAGGAACCTCTAACGAAAGTCTAAGGAATCCAATGACAGAAGGATTCTCCATCTCCTTAAACAAACCAGACAAAAAAATAGAAATTGACGAAATCCTCCCATCAGAAGACTTCGAAGTCCCAACAGATGTAGCTTCTACAAATTTACAAGTCACAACTTCAAACGGAGGAAATAACCATATCTGTTCATATTCTTTCTCAGACCAATACACAAACCTAGTCCAATTTTTTGAAACAGGGGGAAACACTCACAATCAGGTCCTAAATCTCCAAGCAGACACACATGAAATCTTCGTAGAATGTACTGATGAGACAGGAGATACTGCAAGAGGAAGTACGGAGTTTGAAATAATCAAAGACACAAATGTTCCACAAGTAGCAAGAATCTGGCAAGACTCAGGAGACATAATTTTCTTAACCTCCGAACCAGCAGACTGCAGATATTCAGAAACCACCTGTAACTTCAAATGGGAAAATGCAACTAAGGCCGGAACAGACGAAAGACATGTGATAAACGCAGTCCAAGGAAGAGCATACCACATAAAATGCCGAGACGAATTCGGAAACGGCCCATCCAGTTGCTCTGCAAGGATTATTGCATCATAGAATTTATAAACAGCCCCTCCTTAATATAAATATGAAAAAAAGAGGACTCACAGCCCCGCCTAAATCTATTAAAGGCGTTCGAGCACAAGTAACAATCTTCATAATAATCGGAATCTTATTAGTCTCTGCAATTCTAACATATTTCTTATGGGCAAAACCCACATTCATCACTGAAAAAAGTGGCTCACTCGGTCTAGAAAATTGTGTAGAAGACGCGCTAGAACAAGGAATCGAACAATTAGGCCCAACAGCAGGATTCATAGAACCAGAATTCACTTACATGCACCAAGGAGAAGAAGTCCAATATCTTTGTTATACAAGCGAATACTATATCCCCTGCACTATACAAAAATCACTTCTGGTAAAACATTTCGAAGACCAACTAAACAATTTATTATTTGAAAAAATAAATACTTGTTATGCAAATTCTATAAGTAGCTTAGTATCTCAAGGCTATGAAGTAATCCCAGGCGAAGTAACTTATAACACAAAACTAGATATTGGAACTGCAAAAATAGAATTAGAAGCTCCTACAAAAGTCGGCTCTTCAAAATTCGAAAGATTCATCGTAGAATTAAATTCTCCAATATACGAGCTAATAACAATTACTACATCAATCTTAAAATTAGAAGCAAAATATGGAAATAGTGATACTGATTATTTTGCGATTCTATACCCTGACTATATAGTTGAAAAATCTGAACAAGGAGAGGGAACAAAAATCTATACAATCACTAGCAAAATCTTCCAAAACAAATTCAAATTTGCAAGCAGAAGTTTAGTCTTCCCACCAGGATTCAACCCAAATAATTAGTTTAATACTTAAGAAATCAATCAAGCTCTACAAGCACCCTTACAAACACTACATCCTCCAGGACATCTAGCCCCAGAACCACTTCCAGAATTTTGACTTCTCTGAGAATAATCTACTGAACCACCACCAAGGCCTCCGCCCCCATAACTCGCCTGACCACCAAAGCCAGGACCATAACTAACTTCTCCACCCATTCCTGAACCATAATTTTCTTCCATCTTTAAAAGTAAACTTTAGAGTATAAAAATGTTGAGGTTTTAGTTAACACAACAAAACTTTTATACCTTCAATTCCAAGAAAAAATATGAAGAAAAATATCCTTTTAGTAGTATTGTTTTTCACAACTTTACTCCTAGTTTTACCAATCCTATCTGGAAAAATAACTAAGGCAAACCCTCTATCATCAACCACCTCAGAGAGATTACCTCCTTTAATCGCATATTGGAGTTTTAATGAGGGGACAGGAAATCAGGTTTTTGACGGAACCCTTAACAAGAATGATGGAACAATAATGGGAGGGGCAATTTGGACAACAGATAGTATATTTGGAACTGCATTAAAATTTGATGGAATTGATGACAAAATAGTAATTATAAAAACTTCTTCTGTAGATGCAACAAAAAAAGTTACTATAGAGGCATTTGTAAAAAGAGTTTCAAACAATGATGGGATGATTTTGTCAAAGAATGGTCCATACTATATTGCAATAAGAAATGATAGTTTAGAGGCAGGAGTATATGCAAATGACGGAACAGGAAATAAATGGACTTTTGTAAGAGGGACTACAATCTTAGACAAAAATAAATGGTATAATGTAAAAATGGTTTATGATGGAAACTCCATAAGAATCTACCTAAATAGTATCTTTGAAGGTGAGATTAATAAAAAAGGAACAATGCCCCAAGTTTCTCAACAAGTTCATATGGGCTGGGGAGAACCAGGACAGAACCAGTATTTTGAAGGGATGCTTGATGAGGTTAGATTATATGGAGAGTAATAACTTCCTTATCTGAAAAAACCTTCAAGCCGAACCCCTCATCAAACCAAAAACACATTCATAAAATCCCCCTTAAA
>Ga0114932_10004178_pt1 | contig 13691 bp, 13 predicted proteins | sample 2SBtaG_2_FD_87286 | JGI IMG/M metagenome (GOLD analysis project Ga0114932, IMG submission 87286) | Deep subsurface microbial communities from Kolumbo volcano to uncover new lineages of life (NeLLi) - 2SBTROV12_ACTIVE470 metaG | ecosystem: Environmental > Aquatic > Marine > Volcanic ...
GGCCGCGGGAACTGTCCTGCAGAACGGCACCCTGCTGCACTACTACCGGCGGGTTTGGGGCTGCGTCGGGCTCGAGATGGAAGGGGCTTGGTACTGCCGCCGAATCCTGGAGTCGCAGCAGCTCGGCATCTTGAGGGACGATTGTGACCTTCGCTTCCTGTACTACGTCTCGGACTTGCCGCTCGATGAGCACACGAACTTGTCGGCGCCCATGACTGTCGCCGAGGGCATTCCCCCGCTCTACGCGGCCACAAGGGAGGTCCTCAAGGCGATCTGGACTGTCTGATCGCCGAGCACCGAGATACCTTGCAGGCTCGGAGACTCCTCATGCGCATCTCAGGTCTGGTCATCATCGTCGCCACCGCGGTCCTCTCGACGGCCTGCAAGAAGTCGCCCCTGGCGGATCCCGTCTTTAGTGATGCCGCCAAATACGCCTTCCTCTCGTTCGATGATCACGAGGTCGACCTGGCGTTTACGCTGCGGTCCTTCGAAGAGACGGTCTACCTGTCCATGGACCCCGAGGCCGACAATGTGCTGGACCGGGCATTCACCCTCGACCGGCTGACCGAAGAGGACGTGGACCACCTCGAGCATGCGGACCTTCCGGTTGCCGACGCGCTGCCTGTGGCGGTTGGCGGAGTCAGCAAGTACTCCCCCATCGAGTCCCACGTCATTCAGTTGATGGAGGATCAGCGTCCCGTCGAGCCCTACAGCCCCGACCACTACACCCGCACCTTCCTCGACGGCAGCGAGGAGTGCTGGCCGGACATGAGCTGCAGGCGCATGTACACGAACAACGAGCTGACCAAGAAGAACGCGCTGATGGAGATTCCCTACGAGTTCCTCAAGGACTTCCGGTGGATTGACCTGAACCTGCCGCCACCCAGCGATTTTGCCGAAGATGATGAGCTGCCGACCGAGACCGACGACCCGCGCTGGGGCTTCATCGCCCGTTCGTGGACGACTGAGATCTACGAGGGAGACGGTGGCAACACTGCCATCGAGCTGTCGTTCACTGTCGAGGTCTGGATTCCCCGAGATGGCCGTGGCTTTGTGCGCGACGGCACCGAGACCAACCTCGAAGGCGGCGAGTGGACCACCGACAGCAATGGCGATGGCGGCACTTTGCGTCTGCTGGCGCTGTGGGCGCAGACAGACCTCGGACTGGCCGCAGGCGACGACGTCATCATCGCGACCACGCGCGGGGGCATTGACAACAACTTCCAGGCCGCCGAAGACTGGCTCATCGAAGAGTACGGCGAGCGCTAAAGCCTGCTAGGGGCAGACTTCGCCGCCCAGATCGATGACGCCGACGTGCTCGTTGAAGGCCACGCCATCAAAGGCGGTGCCGATGTTGTCGGTGCCGATGCTGTCGACCAGGGCCTGAGAGTCGCAGACGCTGATGAGCGTGTTGTTCTTGAGGGTCAGGTCGCCGGTGACGCCGCTGACGTTCATGAAGGGGTCTAGGCTGGGAAGCATGGGATTGCTGGCGACGACCATCCAGCCGTCGACAAGCAGCTCGTCGGGGGACAAGACCAGGTCGGTCAGCACCGGGTTGGCCTCGATGGCAAAGGGCAAGACGGGCCAGTTCCCGACCAAGATGAGCGACGAGAGATCGACGCTGTGCAGCGCGTCATTCCGGCTGACCCAGAAGCCTTCTCCAACCGAGCTGAGCAGGGGAAAATCCAGTGTCTGCACGTGGTTGTCTTGGATCTTGATGCGCAGGTCGACCTGTTCGAGCACGGGAAAGTCGGCGGCGCTCAAGCCGTCGGCGTGCAACAGGTCGAAGTTGCCCCCAATGGTGCGCACGCTGGCGGTCGACAGCTCGACGAGCTGAGGCGCATCGGCGACCACCAAGCTTCCGAGAACGGTCTCGGCCAGGGGTGCCGAGAAGCTGGTCAGCGCGGACTCGCCCTCGATCAGAACGTCGCCGAGCACCGTGGCGGCCGGCAGCGAGACCTGCATGTCGTCGCCAGAGGGCTGCAGCAGCAAGGTGCCTGTAGCGGCGGCGATGGAGTTCAAGGTCACGCTTGTGGCTTGCTCTCCGGTGATCTCGAGGTCCCCAATCGCGGTCAGGCCATCGAGTGAGGACAGGTCGGTCAGCAGTGGGTTGTCGACGAGCCGAATCGACACGAGGTCGCCCTGGGCCTCGAGCAGCGGTGCGCTGAACTCGGTCAGGCTTGGGTTTTGGGTCAGCTCGACGCCGCCACCCGCCCAGGCGAGGTCGGGGAAGGACGCGGACGACAGCACGGTTGTCTCGTCCCTCGAACCCACACGCACGGCTCCGCCGATGGCCCGCAATCCGGGGATGGTCACCGCGCCGAGCTGGGGTCCGACGATCGACAGGTGCCCGGTGAGCCCATCGTATTGAGCGAGGGCGTCGACATCGTCTGCGGTGCGAACGACGATGCTGCCCAGGAATAGGCCGTCGTACTCGTCGGGAAGCTCGCCCGCGCACTGGTAGGACGCTCGCTCGCGCTCGCCTTCATCGAGCACGCCGTCGGCGTCGATGTCCGGGCCTTCGTGAATCACCAACCCACCGTCAGCGCAGTTCGCGCCCGCAAATTCGGGCTCGATCTGAGTGATCCACTGCGGTGGCACGGTGGGCTTGCAGCTCGCGAGAGCGAGTGTGGTGAGTGCGATCCGGGAGAACTGACCCATGGCCTCTACAGTTTCTTCTTCCGGTTCAACTTGACCACTTTCTTGAGCAAACCACTGCCATCAATCTGCTGCTCGGTGGCGCCAAACAGCACCCATGCCGCAGCGACGGAGCATTGGAAGGCGCCAACAAGCAAAAAGGCCGGCACGACCAGGAAGAACAGGCCGACGACGGTCGACGCTCCCCACACGATGAAGATGATGACGACCGTGACCGGATGCCGCAGGGGAATGATGATCGACTGGATCATGGCGTACTGCACCGGCAAGTCATCGACGGCCATCGCCCACAGCCCGGGCCGGGTGGCCATCCAGGCGACGAAGGCGACGATGATCTGGCCCAATGCGGACAGCACGACCATCGTCTCGGAGTCGGCGGAGGCTCCCACGATGCCCACCAACAAGATGGGCGCGCACAGAATCCACGTCACGAACAGGGTGAGGCCCTCGTAGGCCATGCCCTTGAGTCCGATCTTGAAGTTCGTGAACGTTGCGACGGGATCGGGCTCTTCGCCGCGGCACCACTCGGCCACCTCTGCGCAGACGCAGGCGATGACATAGCTGCCCAGGAACGTGCCCAGGTGCAGCTTCCAGACGAACTGATCGTGGGCGATCAAGTAGAACTTTCCCTTGATGTGCCACGCGTATTCGCCCGGAAAAACCCAGTAGGAGATGTTGGGACCGATGCGCATCAGCGACGACACGACGAGCAACAGACCAAAGCCGACCACGAAGGGGGCGTGCTGGCGAGCCATGCGCTCGACCAACTTGACCAGGGTCATGATGTTGTAGGCGCGCTCGAAGGGCACAACCTTTCCGTACTCTTTGTCGGCCGCGACGTCGTCATCCCACGGGTCGAACGCCTTCTGCTTCTGATCTGACACTAGAGATTCAGCCCTCTGCGAGTACGGCTTCGATTGCCGTCTGCACAATACCAAGTCCGTCAGCGACGACGCCTTCGCGCCAGCTTGTGTCGGACGGTGAGAACACCTCTTTCAGCTGCTTTTTTGCGGCATCGTAGGCCACCGAACCCGGTTCTGCGTAGTGATGAGCCTGGTTCTCGGTGCGCAGTGCGCGGATGACCGTGAGGATCTGACGGGTGCCGAACTCAGCGGCGAGCACGTCGTAGTTGCAGTTGGGGAAGGTGGCTTGGCACCAGGCGCCCAGGCCGCCGCGAATGGCATAGGAGGTGCCTTCTTTGGACCAGGGCTCGACCGGGTCTTGCCCGAAGTGCTTGGCGAGCCAGGTGGCGCGCTCCGAGCCGGTCTGCTGATCGACAAAGAGCTTGTAGGTGCCCCACTTGCCCAGTCCGGTGTGGAAGTCGATGTGCAGCACGTCTGTGGCGGCGCCGAGCAGCTCTGGCAGTTTCTGGGTCAGCAGCCGCTGGGTCTGCGAGGGTCCGCCGCCGCCGAAGAACAGCCCCTTTGGAAAGTCGTATTGTCCGCCGGCGACGCTCTCTTTGAGAGCGGGCAGCCCGTGCTGGGCGATGGTCGCCACCGCCCGCACGCGGAAGAACTCAAAGTTTCGCGGGGCGTTGGGGGGATTGAGCAGGCCGTCGAGCTTCCAGTACTTCTCGGGACTGCCGCTGTAGTCCTCGTCGCTGAGCAGGAAGTTGCGGTTGAGGTCGACGTTGTCCTCGTTCACACGGCGGGTCCATGCGAATCCGTACGGGTTGAGCGCATGGAGCAAGATGAGGGCGCCGTCGGCGGGGGGGGCCCAGCCGCCGAGCACGTCTTCGAGCAATGCAGCTTGCACCGCCGAGCCGAGGTAGCCCTCGACTCCGTGCAGGCCGCTGCTGACGACGACTGCCCGCTTGGGCTTTGCGGCACCGATCACAGCGATGTCGATGGTCAGTTCTTCGCCTTCGGGGCCAATGGCTCCGATCGGAAGGCTCTCGAGCCGAGCGCCGAGTGCGAGCGAAGAGGATCGGAATCGCGCGCGTGCGGCGATGTAGTCGGGAGAGAACGCTGCGGCTTGGGACACGGAGCCACCTGTGGACGAGGGGCGAGCCCAGTAACCGGCGTTCCACCGAATCGTCGCATGGGGTAGTCTGCCCGACCGCCCGGGGGGGATCAGCGTGACCGCAATCGACGTGATGTACACCGCAGAGCAGATCCAGGAGCGCATCGTCGACCTTGGTGTCGAGATTCGCGAGGCCTATGGCGATCTGCCCATCACCGCTGTGGGCGTGCTCAAGGGCAGCATCATCTTTATGGCCGACTTGGTTCGCTCGATCGACGGCGACCTGACCATGGAGTTTCTGGGGGTCTCGAGCTACCGCGGCACGCAGTCGAGCGGCGAGGTTCAGATCACCCACGATCTCAAAGTGGCCATCGAAGATCGCCATGTGCTGATCATCGAGGACATCGTCGACACGGGGCTGACCCTGTCCTTCCTCATCAAGACGCTGCGCGTTCGCAACCCCGCCAGCCTCAAGGTCGTGACTCTGCTCGACAAGCCAAGCCGGCGTCAGGTGCCGGTTCAGGTGGACTGGATCGGCTTCAGCATTCCCGATGAGTTCGTGATCGGCTACGGCCTGGATTACGACCAGAAGTACCGAAACTTGCCATACATCGGCATCTACAAGGGCTCGTGACCTACGACGCACTGGTCATCGGTGCGGGAATTGCGGGGCTGTCCACTCTGTGGCGGCTGCAGAAGCTGGGTCTGAAGCGAGTGGGCTTGGTCGAGCAGTTCAGCCTAGGCCACGACCGAGGCTCGTCCCACGGCACCTCCCGGGTCACCCGCAGTGCCTATGTCGATGCTCACTATGTGCGGCTGATGCAGCGGGCCCATCGCGAGTCGTGGCCGGAGCTCGAGGCCGAGTCGGGCCGAAGGCTGATTCATCGGTGTGATGGGGCGATCTTCGGCCCCCCTGAAGGCAACTACGCCAAGTACGTGGCTGCGCTCGATGTGGTGCGGCGCGAAGTCGAGGTCGATGTCGAAGAGCTCAGTCCACAACAAGCCCGTGAGCGATTTCCACTTCACACCTTTCCCGACGCCTCAGGCGTGCTGCATGACCGCACCGCTGGCTTGGTTGCTGCGGACGACAGCACCGCTGCCCTGGCGCGCCTGGCCCGCAAGGGTGGGGCCGACATCCTCGAGAACACTGCAGTCTTGGCCATCGAGCCGGGCTCCTCCCCCATTCGGGTCCAGACATCGACGGGCCCCATCTTCACGCATCGGCTCGTGGTGACCGCGGGACCGTGGGTCGGCAAGCTATTTCCAGACCTGGCCCCCAAGGTCGTGTGTGTGCTGCAGACGGTGGGCTTTTTTGAACTCGACGCGCCGCCCCAGCACGTCCAGCTGGGCTCCTTTCCCGTCTGGTACCACTTGGGAGCCGGAGAAAACGGCGAGGTCTATGGGCTGCCTGAGTACGGCCGAAAGGGCATCAAGGCCGCCCGCTACCGCATCGTTGGGGCGGACGACCCCGACGCTCCGCTGCCCGATCCGGCGGCCGATCTCGCCGACATTCGGCAGTTCATCGGTCGTCACATTCGCCCTGAGATCACAGCGTTGGCGGGCCATGAGTTCTGCAGGTTCAGCGCGACCGTCGATGAGCACTTCCGCCTCGAGCACCACGCAGACAATGCGCGCATCGTCATCGGCTCGGGCTTCTCGGGACACGGATTCAAGTTCGGTCCGCTGTTGGGCCGCATTCTCGCCGAGATGGTCACCGAGGGCAGCACGTCCATTCCCGAGTTTGAATCGGCGCGGCACCTCTTCCACAGCGGGTCTGCTTGAGGCATCCTGTCTGCGATGCTTGCTCCTGGATCCATCGTCGGCGCGTACAAGGTCGTCCGGCTGATCGGAAAGGGCGGCATCGCGGCGGTCTACAAGGTGCAGCACCGGCAGCTGCGCTCGTTTCACGCGCTCAAGGTCCTGTTCACCACGGATCAAGACAGCGCCGAGCGGCTGATTCGCGAAGGCCGCGTCCAAGCGGTTCTTAGCCATCCCAACATTGTGGCCGTGACCGATGTCATGGAGGTCGACGGCGCTCCCGCTCTGGTGATGGAGTACGTGAGCGGCCCGAGCCTGCTGGACTGGCTGCAGAGCAACAAACCCCCACTAGATGCGGTCCTGGACCTGTATCGTGGCATCGTGCTGGGCATCGACGTGGCCCACGCGGCCGGAGTCGTCCACCGCGACCTCAAGCCCGAGAACATCCTGTTGGCACCCACTCAGCAGGGCATCATGCCCAAGGTCTGCGATTTCGGCTTGGTCAAGGTGCTGGCCGGCGACTCCGCGACACTCGCCGGCGTCGGCTTTGGCACCCCGGAGTATATGGCTCCCGAACAGACCGAAGATGCGGCCAACGTCGACTCTCGGGCCGATCTGTGGGCGCTGGGCTGTCTGCTCTACGAGATGACCACCGGGCACAGTGCATTCGAGGGGTCCGATGTGGCGGCCATCTATGAGGCGGTGCGCAAGGGTCGCTATGAACCGCCGCGGAGTCACGTCGCTGACCTGCCCGAGCACGTCATCGACACCATTCATGGGCTGCTGCAGGTCGACCCGGACGAGCGCACCGAGACCGCGTCAGAGGTGCTGGAGAACCTGTTCGGCCTGACCCCGGCGGCGCCCATGTACACACCGTCTCACGGGGCTCAGGGCCTGAGCCTGAATCGGCTGAGCACCCCGGTGGTGTCGGTGATCACCGAGCCGCCGACCGCTGAGTGGTCGACGGCAACGGTCATCGGATTGTGTGTGGCCATTGCTGTCATCACCGCCACTTTCACAGTGGTGCTCATGCAGCTGGTCGCACCGGCAGCGAGCTAGGGCTCGATCAGGTGGCTGAAGGTGCCGGTGACCCCGGCCCCGTCGGCGCCATTGGGGTAGGTCACGGTGTACTCGCAGGTGCCTTGGCCGACCCCTTCGATCTCGTACCAGCCGTACTCGTACAGGTTGGGGTCCGCGGCAGGGCCTTCGCGCACGGCACAGATGTCCGGCGTCAGCGACACCACTTGCTTGACCACATCGGCCTGGCAGACCGTGAGTCCGCCGAACTTGGGTCGGACGTGGAAGGCGTTGACATCACCGACGTCGATGTCTTCCCAGACAAAGGCGATGGGCTCCTCGACGCCGTCGATCTCGCTCTCGGTGATGACGGTCATGGCCAGGGTCGTGTCGTCGATGTCCGAGGTGAGCGTGGCCGTTCCGGCGGTGTCACCGGTGTCGAAGGCCATCCACTGCTGGCCGCTGTCGGCAGCGGTGTGTGCTGCGGCGCCCTCGACGGTGACGGGCCAGAAGCCGTAGCCAATGACCGGCTGGCTGTTCTCCATCTCCATCTCCCATGGCATCCAGACGCGCTGTCCGGTGACATAGGCTGCGTCCGCATCGGTGCTGCACGGATGCCACAGCTTGAGGACCTCAGGCGTCCGAGCCAGCAGGTTGACCGAGTCGTCGAGCTCGTCGCCTTCAGCGGTGGTGCCGCTGACGCTCAACAGGCCGTTGCCATCGCCGACGGCCTCGAGGGTGATGGTGTTCCCGTCGATCGACACCACCTGCAGGACGCTCTCGTCGTCCGTCTCGGCGGTGGCCAGAGCGACGGCCTGCCGCAGGCCGGCGTCGTTCACCGAGATGTCGAGGCGGGCGCCGACTGCGATCGGCTTGTTGAAGTCACCGATTCGATCGTCGGCGTTGTACGAAAACTGGAAGTTGCCCGAATTGCCGGTGACTGTCGATTCGCATGCCGTTCCCGCGATGACCGCGATGGCGATGATGGTTCGGTACCGCATGTGTCTGTCTCCCATGTTGCTGTCCGTTGGACCCCTGATGGCACTCAGACAGAAAGGTCGGTCGCCTCTTTGAGCAACTCGGCCACCGCGGTCGCCGCTTCCAAGATCGGCTCAGCATGCATCCAGACTGGGAATATGCGGGCTTCGAGGGTGTGCTTACGCTCGATTACACCGACGATATTCATCACATTGAAGTCGCAGTATTTGCTTAGGCCCTGAACGCGGTCCAGACGCGACAGGGCGTCGGGCCACGACAGATCGGCGAAATCCGGTGCTTCGACCACGTCAAAGAGCGCATCGGGCCAAGGGCCTAGCCGTCGGCAGCGGGGGTTTGTCTTGAATCGCTGCTTGAGCCCCGGGCCGTGTTCGGTCAGCAGCTGAACCATGCGCCGGAACACCGGCGCTGAGCACAACGGTGCTGCATCGAAGTGGATGTGCACAGCGCCCTCGAGGGGGGCTGTGAAGCCAAGCCTGCGCGCGGGCTCGAGCAGGGCCTCGAGGCGCGAGAAGTGGTCGGTCTCGATGGGTGGCGTGATCAGCTCAGCGGTGCGCTCTCGCTCTCCTGGCAGGCGTGCACCGATGGCGATGGACGCGCCCGTGCCGTCGTGAATGCGCCGCATGCCTCCGGGGCCGGCCTCGGGTTCGGTGCCGAATAGCGCCGCGACCGGCTGCAGCATGTGTTCGAGGTCGTCGGTGGGCTCGCAGTGTCGAGTGACGAGCCGCAGCAGTCGGGGGTCGTCTCCGACGATGCGGTACCAGCCCGGAAGGGGGGCTGCGCTGCGGTCGAGGTCATCTTGAAGGGTGACATCGTCGACGAGTCTGGCGACGGGCTGCGCGTCGGCATCGAGGACCTCAAAGCCCTGGGTCAGGTTGTGGAACAGGGGCAGGTCCGGCACCTCGCTCGGCTCGGCCTGGGGGTGCAAGAAGTGGCGGACAGCACCGTCGTGGGCCTCGGCGAGTGCTTCGGCGAGGGCGAGTCGGCTCGAACCCTTGGGGGCCAGCAGCTCGATCTCGACGCCGATCTTCCACTGCGGGTCACTCACCAGATCTTGGCCTTTTCCCTCTTCATGCGCTTGCGCTCCCGCTTGGCTTCCTTCTTGCGCTGCTTCTTTAGTTGCTTGAGCGTCAGGCCCGTCTTGGCGTCGTTCATGGCTTCCCAGATCTGCTCGCTCTCGCCGCGGGTCAGCATCATCTCCATCTCGAGCTTGGTCTCGGGCACCGGCTTGCGCCAGAAGCTCGCCAGCATGTGCGCGTCGTCGGTCGTGAAGTAGGACTCATGCAATGCACAGCGCTTGCCATCGGCCAGCACCGACTCGCGGGCGCGGACCAAGTCCATGTCGTTGAAGGTGCCGGCGCCGAACTTGCGCCCGATGGCAATCTTCGCCGCATCCTCGTCGACTCCCCACATGGCTGCCAGCACCTGGGCGTCGCAGTAGGTCAGCCCGCTCTTCTTCCACTGGTGCCAATGGTCGTCGGTCCCGACCATGTCGTGCTCGCCCCCTTCGTATTCACTCAGGTTCGCGTCGTGGGTCGTGTATTGCTGGCAGCCCACGCCCTGTGCGACGGCCTGTTCGCGGGCCTGCCGCATCAGGTCGGCGAGCATGCCCTCCCAGCCGTTGCTGACCTTGTAGCCGATGGTCCACTTGGCCTCGGCGACGTCTTCTTCCCAGAAGTTCGCGAGCGCCTCGGCGTCGCAGTAGGTGTAGGGGCTGTCGTAGTAGGCCTGCATGTACATGGCGTCGGCGTCTTGGCCCATGGCTGGGCCGCCTGAGGCAAAGAGCAGCGCGAGAAGAACGACAGTCCGGGTGATGTGCATGGGCTCTACGGACACTCCTGGCCGACCGCGGTGCCGCGATCCCGTTGCCAGCACCATAGCGTCTTGCCGTCCGTGTTCTTGTAGCTGACGCGCAGCATCTGCTCGGTGGCCGCCACAGTGGCGTATCCAAACTCGCTGCGGCCCCACTGTTGACCCGCACCGCAAGGCCCGGTCGAGCCCGATCCGCACTCGCTTCGGCAGCGCACCTTGGCCCCCGTGCCGCTGGTGGCTGCCGGAATCGCCTTGCCCGCCACGTCATAGACGCCGAACTGCAGCAGATGCGCGTGGCCATTGACCCAAAGGTCCGGGCTGATGTCATTGGCGGCGAGCCACGGTGCGACGCGGTCCTGGTCCTCTTTGTTCTGGTAGGTGCGCAGCACATGGTGACCGGCCATCACCCTCCACCAGGAATCGGGCCCAGCGACCATCTCGTCGGCGATCTTCTTAGCCAAGCCCGGCCCCGGCAGGCGGTTGGTGTCGACCACGCCGATGCGCACCTTGCCCACCTCGGCGATGTAGTTGCGCTCGGGCATGTGCAGGTCGCTTCGAGCCGCGGCGTAGTTCCGAAAGCACGCCTCGGTCTTGGCGTTTCCACGGCCGTCGTGATTGACGTCGTGGTTGCCCAGCACCACCAAGCTCAGTGCGCCGAGCTGGCCAATGTAGTCCCCAAAGACGCGGTCCATCTCGGCCTTGGCTTGGGGAGGAATGGAGCCGGCGGTGCACTCGGGACCCTCTGGGTACACGAGGTCGCCCAGAGCCAAGATGGCGTCGGCATTCTCTCGCCGAATCGACGCGATCATGCGCTCGCGACCGGCCTTGTCGAGCCCGATCTTGCCCTCGGTCTGGCCGTCGCACTGCGGCGTCTTGCCCTGGTCACCAACCGTACCGGTGTCGCCCAGCAAGACCAGCTTCACGGGCCCGTCGACGTCGATCTTTACCGTCTCGGGCAGCGACTTCTGAGCCGGACTTCCGGTCCTTCCACACGCAAAGAAGAGCAGCGTGAGGACGGTCAGGTTCACGGAGCTATTTGCCCTCGATTCGCTCTTTGAGTGCCTTGGCTTCGAGCACCGGCGTCGCGGCATTCAGGCCGTACTCCAAGCTGTGCCATTCATCGTCGAATTGGCGGACAATCCAGTTGTCCATGACGACATTGCTGAAGGTCGTTCGGTACACCAAGGTCTTGCCGCCCTCGTCCTTGAGCTCCCAGTCCCAGTGCGAGCCCTCGAGCGCGCCGCTGGCCCACACGCCCTTGATGGTGTGGTCGGCCTCGTTGATGGTGTATTTTCCGGTGAATTGCACGTTGGGTCCGGGAACCTGGATGCCCCAGTCCACCGTCTTGACCGTGTCGGTGCTGCCCTCCTGGACGTCGACCTTGGCGATGGCGGGCATCCACTCGGCATAGGCCTCGAAGTTCACCAGCGCCGCCCACACCTTGTCGATCGGAGCGTTGATGCGGGTGATGCCCGTGACCTGGTTCAGGTGCCCGTCACTGGCGCTCTCGACGAGCACGAGCGGTCCGCGAGCGAGCAGGCTGTCGAAGTCTTCAGCGTGCGCAGGGCTGGACAGGGTGAGGGCAACAAGTGCGGTGATCATGTGAGTCTCCGTTGGGGCCGGAAAGAGTCTAATACTCGATGAGGATGTTCTTGACGCGGGTGTACTCAAGCAGCGCGTCCTGACCGCCCTCTTTTCCCCAGCCCGACTTCTTGAAGCCGCCAAAGGGAGCAGAGACCGGCAAGCTGCCGTAGGTGTTCACCCAGATGATGCCGGCGTCGATTCCGGCGGACATGCGATGAGCGCGTCCAAGGTCGCGGGTCCAGATGCCCGCAGCCAAGCCGTACTCGGTGTCATTGGCCAGGCGCAGCGCCTCTTCTTCGGTGTCGAAGGCGGTGACCGAGACGACGGGACCAAAGACCTCTTTGCGCCACAGCTCGCTGTCGGTGCCGACATCAGTGAAGACATGCGGGGCTGTGAAGTTGCCCTGGGACGACAAGCTGTCGGCCACCGGTCCGGCGTAGTGCAGGGTGCACTGCTCGGTGGCGCGTTCAATGATGCCGCCGACCCGCGCTTGGTGGGCCTTGCTGACCAGGGGGCCCAGCATCGTGAAGCGCTCGACGGGGTCGCCGACGGGCAGTCCACCGGCCAATCCGGTGATGGACTCGAGCACCGAGTCGTAGGCTCCACGCTGAACGAGCAGTCGTGAGCCGGCGGCACAGGCCTGTCCAGAGAGCCCGAACACACCCATTGCCGACAGCATCGGCACCTTGTTCAGGTCGGCGTCATCGAACACGACGTTCGGGCTCTTGCCGCCCAGCTCCAGGCTGACGGGAGTGAGGTTCACCGCTGCGGACGCCAAGATCTTGCGGGCGATTCCGCCGCCTCCGGTGAAGCTGATCTTGTCGATGCCGGGGTGCTCGACCAACAAGCGTCCGGTGTCGCCATCGCCGGTGAGCACCTGCACGACACCCGCAGGGAAGCCCGCCTGTTCGACGAGAGTGGCGACGCGCATGGCGGAGAGGCTGGCTTGCTCGGACGGCTTGAGGATGACGCAGTTGCCAGTGGCCAGTGCCGGGCCGAGCTTGCTGCCCACAAAGAGCAGGGGCACATTCCAGGGAAAGATGGCGGCGATGACGCCGTAGGGCTCGCGGCGCGTGAAGTCGAGCTGGTTCGACGCCCCCTGCTCAATGACCTGGCCGTAGCTCTTGTCGGCCCACTGAGCGTAGTACTGCAGATTGCGGATGAGCGCCTTGGCGCTGAACTTTCGCGCAAATCCGAACGGCATGCCCATGTCCAGCGCTTCGATGCGACCCAGGTCCTTTTCGGCCTCGGCGCACAGTGCGGCGAGCTTGTTCATGGCTGCAGCGCGCTTGTAGGGAGCGAGGTTGGACCAGGCCTTGAACGCGGCTCGCCCCGCCTGTACGGCGCGATCGACGTCTGTGGCTCGCGCGACGGGAATGGTGGCGATGGCTTGCCGGGTGCTGGGGTCGATGCTGGGCAGGGTGTCGCCCTCGACCGCTTGGCAGAGCTCGCCGCCGATGAGCATGGGCTGTGCACCGCCCAGTCCGGCCTTTTCGATGTCGCGGCTGTGGTCGATCATGCGCCCATCACCAGGCTGGCGCGAGTGACGGGACCTGGCTGCTTGCCGAAGGCATCGGCCTCGACAAAGGCTCGGTCGATGTCCTCGAGGTCGTAGGCGTGGCTCGACAGGCTGGCGAAGGGGTAGCGGTCCTGGGCCCGGCGCAGGAAGTCGACCGCCCGTCGCAACACATCGGGTGGGTACAGGCTGACACCGATGATGCTGCGGTTGTACCCGACCAACAGGCTGGGGTCCTCTTTGTAGGTCTGCTTGGGGTTGATGTTGCCGATCGCGCAGTAGCGGCCGCCACGGGCCAGCATGCGAATGCCCTCGGGCACGACCTGTGGCAAGCCGGCGACCTCGACCACCACGTCTGCTCCCCAGTGTGCGGTCATGCCCATGACCA
>Ga0114932_10004179_pt1 | contig 13688 bp, 10 predicted proteins | sample 2SBtaG_2_FD_87286 | JGI IMG/M metagenome (GOLD analysis project Ga0114932, IMG submission 87286) | Deep subsurface microbial communities from Kolumbo volcano to uncover new lineages of life (NeLLi) - 2SBTROV12_ACTIVE470 metaG | ecosystem: Environmental > Aquatic > Marine > Volcanic ...
GAGCGCGTTCGCCGAGAAATCCGGCACCGTCACCAACACCAACCGGCAGGTCCAGATGGGTCGCCCCGCCGTGCCGCCGCCGGGCCAAGCACGCGAGGATTGGGCGATCACCACCGAATTGGCACAGCGGCTGGGGCTGGACTGGACCTACACGCATCCGCGCGAGGTTTTCGCCGAAATGAAGCGTGGTATGGCGTCGTTTGACAACATCACCTGGCAAAGACTGGAAGGCGAGGCGGTGACCTATCCGTCGCTGTCGCCCACCGATCCCGGTCAGCCGATCGTATTTGGCGACGGGTTCCCGCGCCCCGATGGCCGCGCGAAATTCACCCCTGCCAGCATCGTGGCGCCGGATGATGTGCCGGACGCGGATTACCCGATGATCCTGACCACGGGGCGGCAGTTGGAACACTGGCATACCGGTTCGATGACGCGCCGTTCCTCGGTGCTGGACGCGGTGGAGCCCGAGGCGAATTGCTCGGTCCACCCGAAAACGTTGCGCGCGCTTGGCATCGAGCCCGGTGGACTGATCCGGCTGACCACGAAACGAGGCTCGATCGTGACCATGGCGCGGGCGGACCGGATGGTGGCCGAAGACATGGTGTTCCTGCCGTTCGCCTATGTCGAGGCGGCGGCGAATATCCTGACCAACCCGGCGCTGGATCCTTACGGGAAAATCCCGGAATTCAAGTTCTCGGCGGTGAAGGCGGAGAAAGTGGACGAGGCGGTTGCGGCGGAGTAGGATGCGAGCTTTGCGCGCGTCCTAAAGGAGACTGGCCCGCACGAACGGCAGCAACGTGGCCGCAATCAGACCGGTGCAGATGCCAAAAAGCAGCCGTCTGAATTTCGAATTCAGCAGCGGCACGGCATAGGCCAGCAGCCCGCAGATGATGCCGTAATAACCGATGGCGAACGCGTCCATGTGGCAGGAATAGCAAATCCCGCCGCCCGCGTTCAAGCGCCAATCATTCCCAGATCACGTTGCCAAGAAAGATATATCCGGCCCCGTAAATGGTTTTGATCAGTTTGGGGTTTTTGGGGTCCTCGCGCAGCTTGGTTCTAAGGCGCGAGACCCGGACATCCATCGCGCGATCAAAGCTCTCGCCGGCCGCGCCGCCCAGTGTCTCTTGCATCTGGGCACGGGAAATCAGGCGGTTCGGCGCATCCAGAAACAGCCGCAGCACCTCGCCCTCGGCCTGGCTGAACGCGATGCTTTCGCCGTCTTCGGCCAACAGCTTGAACTGGTCGAACCGTGCGGTCCAACCGGCGAAGCGGGCGGTTTCCGGTGCCGATTGCGAAGGCGATCGGCCCCGGCGCAACAGGGCGCGGGCGCGGGCCACCACTTCGGCCGGGTCAAACGGTTTGATGATATAGTCGTCCGCCCCCAATTCCAGCCCGGTCACCTTGTCCTGCACCTGCGCGCGGCCCGAAATGATGATGATGGCTGCCCCGCTTTCCAGGGCCAGGCGGTGAACCAGTGCCAGCCCGTCCTTGTCCGGAAGACCCAGATCGACAAGGCAGATTTGCGGGGCAAGGCGCGCAAGGGCGGCTTCGAATTCGGTGGCGCGCGAAAAGCTGGCGGTGCGAAACCCGGCCTCTTCCAGCGCGTCGGACAACATCAGCCGGATTTGCGGCTCGTCGTCCAGAATTGCCACCATCGGAACCGGACCATTCATGATCCGGCGTCCTGTTCCAGAAACGATGTCAGTTCGGCCAGTTTGAACGGTTTCCCGATCAGCGGAAATTCCTTTGCCGCCGCAGATCGAATCGTGTTTTTGGCGGGAAGGGACGTCATCAGGAAGACACGTGCCGGGTTGCCGCCGTCGCGCAGGGCGCGCGCCAGATCGTATCCGGTGCGGTCCCCGCTGAGCCTGATATCGGTCAACACGGTCGTAACGCCGGGAATGCCGGCCAGGGTTTCGGCCTCTTCGGCGGTGGCGGCCTCCATCACGCTATGCCCGATATCGCGCAGCATCTCGCGGGTATCGGTGCGGATTTCCGGCGAATCCTCGACCAGCAGAACCAATTGCGGTGCCGAGGGTTTCGGGCCGAATTTCAGCGGCAGTCGCAGCGAGACCATGCCGCCGCCGGACTCGCTATTGGCGATCCGGGTATGGCCGCCCGAAAGCTGGGTGAAATCGTAAACCATTGTCAGGCCCAGCCCCGAACCCTCGTCATTGCGCTTGGAGCTGTAAAACGGATCCAGCGCATGTTTCAGCGCGTCTTCGCTGAATCCGGGGCCGGTATCGGTAACAGTGATTTCAAGCCACGTACCGCGTGCCTGCCGGGCCACGACGTGGATTTTTCCGGGCGTGCCCCCCATGGCATCGCGGGCATTCAGGATGAGATTCAGCAGTGAATCCTGCAGGAAACCGCCATCCAGCACCACCGCGTCCGAAATTGCGGTGCAGTCGAGCATCAAAAAGGTGCCCGGCGGGAGCGTCGGCGATGCCAGCGCCCGGATTTCGGCGAACAGCGCGACAAGATCGGTTGAAACCGGGCGAATGTCGCGCTGGCCTGACGCGTTGGAAAGCCGGTCCAGCAATACCCCGCCCCGCAGCGCCGCCGCGCGGGTCGTGGCGATCATTTCCTCGGCCCGCTGGGGCAGGTCGGGCAGCTTTCCAAGTCGCCCCTGAAGCCCCAGAATGATTGTCAGCAGGTTGGCGAAATCGTGTGCCAGGCCGCTGGTCAGTTGTGCGGCAAGCGTACGTTTGTGCGATTGCATCAACGCGGCGCGGGCTTGCGCCTCTTCGGTGATATCCGTGGACATCACGTAGACGCCGCTGACCCTGCCATCGCTGTCACGGCCCGGTGTGAAGGCGACCCGGATCCTCTGCGCGTCATCGGAATGCGAAAACTCGAACACGCTGGCTTCGCCGCGATATGCCCGGTCGAGATAGGGCTTGATCTTCCGGAATGCATCGGTACCCAGCGCGACCTCGGCGGGTTTGCCGACAATTTCCGCAGGGCTGTCCGGCAGGAGCGACCGCAATTGCCGGTTGGAATACGTGTAGCGCTGCGACAGGTCGAGATGCGCGATATGGGCGGGCATCATCTCGGCGGTAGAACGTGCCAGTGCCTCGCTGGCGGTAAGTTGCCGCTTGGTTTCGGCCAGTGCCGTGTTGCTGGCCGCCAGTTCACGGTTGGCGCGCGACAGGTCTTCGGAATGGCCCAGCAACTGATCGGACAGATGTTCCGAGCGGTTGCGCAGCAGCGCCTCTTGTCGCTTGATCGCGGTTATGTCGGTGTAGACCGTCACCCAGCCGCCCTGTTGCAAGGGGCTGCCTTCGATGGAAATGACGTGGCCGTTGCGCCGTGTTCGTTCGACATAATGCGGTTCAAACGCCCGCGCCTGATCGACCCGTTCCTGAACATATTGATCCAGATTGCCGACCTTTCCATAATCTCCGCGTTCCGCGACGTTGCGGATCGTGTCGGCAAATCTGGCACCCGGCGTTGTCAGCGCTTCGGGCAGTTCGAACATTTCGCGAAAACGGCTGTTGCAGATGACGAGCCGCAGATCGCTGTCGTAGATGGAAATCGCCTGCTGGATCAGATTGAGCCCAGCCTGCGTCATCTCTGCGGATGTATCTTTCGTTGTGGCCAACCCAACCTCCTGAGGTTCTCGCTAGCATCGTTTTGCCCCGGATAGCCAGAGAGCCATCGCGCAAGTGTTGCTTGTTACAATTCGATACAATTGCGAAAAACTTGCGCATCAATTTCGACCCAATCAAGGTGGGGTCAATTCACGCAGGATTCGGCAAGGGTGAAATGATTGTCCGTCGCCAAAGAACGCTTGGGAGGAACGACCGTGAACGAGAACGCTTCACCTGCCGGTAAACTGGATACCATTCCCAGATTGCTGGCCCGGAACGCGCGGGAGTTCGGCGACAAACCCGCAAGCCGCGAAAAGGAATTCGGCATCTGGCAAAGCTGGACCTGGGGCGAAGTGGCCGAAGAGGTCAACGCGCTGGCGCTGGGATTGCTGGCCATCGGCGTCAAAGAGGGCGACCATATCGCGGTGATCGGGCGAAATCGGCCGGCGCTTTACTGGTCGATGGTTGCGGCGCAGACGGCAGGTGCGGTGCCGGTGCCGCTGTATCAGGACGCGGTCGCGGACGAGATGGCCTATGTTCTGGATCATTGTTCGGCCCGGTTCGTGATTGCCGAAAACCAGGAACAGGTCGACAAGGTTCTGGAGGTGCATGACCAGTTGCAGGGCCTGGAGCAGATCATCTACCTGGAACCCCGGGGCCTCAGAAAATACGACCACACGACGCTTCACGCCTACAAAGACATTCAGGCCGAGGGCCGCGCAGCACAGGAACGTCTGGAACCGGTTCTGGCAAAGCGGCTGGCCAAACAGGATTACGACACGACCTGTGTCATGCTTTACACTTCCGGCACGACCGGCAAGCCAAAGGGCGTGGTCCTGTCCAACCGCAATATCGTGGAAAGCGCCAAATCGTCGTCCGAATTCGACAGCCTCTCGTCCAGCGACAGCGTGCTGGCCTATCTGCCGATGGCGTGGGTCGGTGATTTCATCTTTTCCATCGGCCAATGTTTCTGGACGGGGTTCTGCGTTTCCTGCCCCGAAAGCCCGGAAACCATGCAGAACGACCTGCGCGAGATCGGCCCGACCTATTTTTTCGCACCCCCCCGGTTTTTCGAGGGCGTGCTGACGGCGGTCATGATACGGATGGAAGACGGCAGCGCGCTGAAGCGGCGAATGTTCCACTATTTTCTGGCGCATGCGAAAAAGGTCGGCCCGGATCTGCTGGATGGCAAACCGGTCGGCCTTGGGGATCGGTTGAGATACCAACTGGGCCGCGCCCTGGTCTATGGTCCGCTCAAGAACCGGCTTGGCATGACCCGCGTGCGCACCGGCTATACCGCAGGCGAGGCGATCGGACCGGAGATATTCGAGTTTTACCGCTCGCTGGGCATCAACCTGAAACAGCTCTACGGGCAAACCGAAGCGTCGGTATACGTGACAATCCAGCCCGACGGCGAGGTGCGCAACGATACCGTCGGCATTCCCGCGCCGGGCGTCGAGATCAGGATCGACGACGATGGCGAGGTTCATTACCGCTCGCCCGGGGTGTTCGTGGAATATTACAAGAACCCCGAAAGCACCAAATCGACCAAGGACAAGGACGGCTGGGTCGCGACCGGCGACGCGGGATATATCGAAGAGGGCACCGGGCATCTGAAAATCATCGACCGGGCCAAAGATGTCGGCAAGATGGCCGATGGCAGTCTGTTCGCGCCCAAGTACGTGGAAAACAAACTGAAATTCTATCCCAACGTGCTGGAGGCTGTGCTTTTCGGGGTGAATTCGGAACGTTGCGTTGCCTTTATCAACATTGATCTGGCGGCGGTGGGCAATTGGGCGGAACGCAATAATGTCGGCTATGGATCGTATCAGGAACTGGCGGGGCATCCACGGGTGCTGGACGCCATTCAGGAACATATCGAAGAAGTGAACGTCTCGCTTGCCGATGATCCGATGCTGAACGGGTGCCAGATTCATCGGTTCCTGATCCTGCACAAGGAACTGGACCCCGATGATGGCGAGATGACCCGCACGCGCAAGGTGCGCCGCCGGATCGTCGACGACAAATACGCCGACCTGATCAAGGCACTGAACGAGGGCGCGACCGAGATTTCGACAGTCACCGAAGTCACTTACGAGGATGGCCGCAAGGGCTCGATCTCGGCCGATCTGGTGATCCGCGATGCCAAAGTGTTTCCACGAAAGGCAAAAGCAGCATGAGCTTTGACGAGGGGTATACCACGGCGGACGGGCGCACGATCGGCAAGCCGGTGATGAAAGTCGACAACATCACGCTGCGGTTTGGCGGAGTGACCGCGATCAGCGACATATCGTTTGACATCCGCGAAGGCGAAATCCGTGCGATCATCGGGCCGAACGGAGCGGGCAAGACCTCGATGCTGAACGTTATCAACGGGTTTTACCACGCGCAGGAGGGTCAGATCACCTTCAAGGGCGAGACACGCTCGCGGATGCGGCCCTATATGGCGGCCAAGTCGGGAATCTCCCGGACTTTTCAGAATGTTGCGCTTTTTACCGGCATGTCCACGCTGGACAACATCATGGCGGGCCGGCAGTTGAAGATGCACAAGAATTTCCTGTGGCAGATGCTGCGCTATGGTCCCGCGATGGAAGAGGAAATCGAACACCGCCGCGCGGTCGAGGAAATCATCGATTTTCTGGAAATCGAACACATAAGGCGCACCCCGGTCGGGCAATTGCCCTATGGGCTGCAAAAGCGGGTGGAACTTGGCCGCGCCCTGGCGGCCGAGCCCTCGCTTTTGTTGCTGGACGAACCGATGGCCGGCATGAATGTCGAGGAAAAAGAGGACATGAGCCGCTTCATCCTTGATGTGAACGACCAGTTCGGCACCACGATCACGCTGATCGAACATGATATGGGCGTGGTGATGGATATCGCCGACCGGGTGGTTGTACTGGATTATGGCAGAAAAATCGCCGACGGGGTTCCGTCGGAAGTACAGAAAAACCAAGCGGTGATAGACGCTTATCTGGGGGTACCGCATTGATGGACCTGCTTTACAGTATATTTGCCGACCCGTTCGTGCAGATGTTCAGCCTACCCGATTTCTTTTTGCAGGTCTTGTGGGAAGGTTTCGTGACCGGCACGCTTTATGCGCTGATCGCGCTGGGTTTCGCGCTGATCTTCAAGGCGTCGGGCGTGTTCAATTTCGCGCAAGGCATCATGGTGGTGTTCGCGGCGTTGTCGCTGGTCGGGCTCTACGCGGCGGGGGTTCCGGCCTATCTGGCGCTGGTGCTGGCGGTCGGGATCATGGCGGTTCTGGCGATTTCGGTGGAACGGCTGGTGCTGAGGCACATGGTCAACCAGCCGGATATCATCCTGTTCATGGCCACGATCGGCCTTAGCTATTTCCTGATCGGATTTGGCGAGTTCATCTTTGGCGGTGAAACCAAGTCGATGATCACGACCGAACTGGGCCTGCCGACCGGATCGACGGTACTTGAACCGTTTGACGGCATCCTGATCCTGCAACACATCGACATCGCCGCGGTGGTGATCGCCGCCATTCTGGTGGGGAGTCTGGCGTTTTTCTTCAGCAAAACCCGCATCGGACGGGCCTTGCGCGCGGTGGCCGATGACCACCAGGCGGCGCTTTCGGTTGGCATTTCGCTGAACCAGATATGGGCGATCGTGTGGTTTGCCGCGGGCATCGTGGCGCTGGCGACCGGTATCATGTGGGGCGCGCGCTCGGACGTTTCCTTTGCGCTTCAGATCGTGGCGCTGAAGGCGCTGCCGGTTCTGATCCTTGGGGGGTTCACCTCGATCCCCGGCGCCATCGTAGGCGGGCTGATCATCGGATTTGGCGAGAAACTGTTCGAGGTGTACTGGGGTGGCCTGTTGGGCGGCGGGGTCGAGGGCTGGTTTGCCTATGTGATCGCGTTGATCTTCCTGTTGTTCCGACCACAAGGCCTGTTTGGCGAAAAAATCATCGAGAGGGTGTGATCAGATGCTTTATCGCGAAGCCGGGCAGTTCAAGACCAACTACAAGGCAGACAATGCCATCTTCCCGATCCTGCAGGACCGGTTGGCGATCATCGTTTATTTGGTGGTGGGGTTCACCGTGATCCCCTATTTCGGTTCTGATTTTTTCATCAATTCGATGATGATCCCGTTCCTGATCTTTACGCTGGCGGCCATCGGACTGAATATTCTGGTCGGCTATACCGGACAGATATCGCTTGGCACCGGGGCCTTCATGGGGGTCGGTGCCTATTCGTGTTATAAGCTGGTCACGATTTTTCCGGACACCAACATCATTCTGCTGATCCTTTTGTCCGGCGGATTTGCGGCGGCCGTCGGCATGATTTTCGGCCTGCCAAGTCTTCGGATCAAGGGATTCTATCTGGTGGTGACGACGCTGGCGGCACAGTTCTTTCTGGAATGGTGCTTCATCCGCATACCGTGGCTTTACAATTACAACGCCAGCGGCGCGATCGAGGTTCCCCGGCGCGAGGTGATGGGCGTGATCATCACTGGTGCCGAGGCCTCGGCGACGACGCGCTATGTGGTCGTCTTGTCCATCGTCGTCGTGATGACATGGATCGCGTCGAACCTGATTCATGGTCGAATCGGACGGTCATGGATGATGATCCGCGACATGGATATTGCCGCCGAACTGATCGGCGTGCGACCGCTTTATGCCAAATTGTCGGCCTTTGCCGTGTCTTCGTTCTATGCGGGCGTCGCGGGGGCGATGATGGTGTTTCTGTGGTTGGGTGCCGCCGAGGTCGAGAGTTTCGACGTCAACCATTCGTTCCTGATTCTGTTCATGGTGATCATTGGTGGTCTGGGTTCGCTGGTCGGCTCGTACCTCGGGGCCGCGTTCATCTGGATGTTGCCGATCCTGCTAAGGGCGGCGCCGGACTGGTTCGGGCTTGATATCATTGCGGCAACGATGGAACATTTCAACTTTATGATCGTCGGCGGCCTGATCATCTTTTTCCTGATCGTCGAACCGCACGGACTGGCCCGGATATGGTCGTTGGTGAAACAGAAATTGCGTGTGTGGCCATTCCCCTATTAGGCTGGGCGCGTGAATATCGGACCGGAGGTGAGACCTGACCGGCCCGACACAAGGCCAGGGTTTCAAGCAATTGCGGAAGGCGCCCAAGCCATCCGCGTAAACTGGGAGGAACTTAAATGTTCAAGAAAATCACAACGGGCGCAGTCGCGTTTGCCATGGCTGCCAGCCTTCAGGTGGCCGGAGCAAGTGCCGAAGACTCGCTCTATATTCCGTCGCTTACCTACCGCACAGGACCTTTTGCCGGTGGCGGCATTCCCGTGGCCAATGGTTTCCGCGATTATCTGACGATGCTGAACGAACGCGATGGCGGGATCGGCGGCGTCAAGATCGTCAACGAAGAATGCGAAACCGGATATAATTCGCAAAAAGGCGTCGAGTGCTACGAGGCGACCAAAGGCAACGGTGCGCTGGTCTACAATCCGTATTCCACGGGCATCACGCTGCAACTGATCCCCAAAGCACCGGTCGACAAGATTCCGGTCCTTTCGATGGGATATGGTCTGTCGGCGACAGCGATCGGCGAAAAGTTCCCGTGGGGCTTCAACTACCCCGCGACATACTGGAGCCAGATGTCTTCGATCCTGAAATTCATCGACAGCCAGGATGGCGGCATCAAGGGCAAGAAAATCGGCTTCATCTATCTTGACGTCGGTTACGGCAAAGAGCCGATCCCGCTGCTGGACCAGCTTTCGGGCCCGATGGGTTTCGAAGTCGTGAAATTCCCGGTTGGCGTCAAGGAAATGCAGTCGCAATCCTCGCATTGGCTGAACGTCCGGAAAGAAAATCCCGACTGGATGATCATGTGGGGCTGGGGCGCCATGAACCCGACCGCGATCAAGGAAGCCGCCAAGATCAAGTATCCGATGGATCATTTCATCGGCAACTGGTGGTCGGGCGCGAATGCTGATCTCGACCCGGTTGGCGAAGCCGGCGCAGGGTATCGTTCGGCGAACATGTCCGGTAACGGCACCGATTTCCCGGCCATGCAGGACATCCTGACGCTGGTCGTCGATGCCGGCAAAAGCCAGGTCACAGACCGCAGCGAAGTCGGCAAGGTGCTTTACAACCGCGGCGTTCTGAACGCAGTCGTGGTTGCCGAGGGCATCCGCATCGCGCAAGAGCTTTCGGGCAAGGCTGCGATCACCGGTGTTGAAATGCGCGATGGCCTCGAAGCCATGGACATTTCGGCGGAACGCTGGACCGAACTTGGTCTCGAGGGCTTTACCGCACCGATCAAATCCACCTGTACGGACCATGCCGGTGGCGGGTCCATCTTCATGCAGCAGTGGGATGGCGCCAAATGGGTCCGTACGTCGGACCTGATCACGCCGATGACCGATGTTGTTCGCCCGATGCTCGAAGCAGCGGCCGAAGCCTACATCGCGGACAAGCCGGATTGGGCAACCCAATCCTGCAACTGATCCCGTGATCTGAATGCCGGCCCGGCCCCCATCGCGGGGCCGGGCCGAACCCAACCACCGAACAACCGGAACTCGACCATGAGCGTTGCCGAACAACCCGATTCACCGCCCGAAGAAATCCTTCAGGTCAACAATATCGAGGTGATCTATAATCACGTGATCCTTGTCTTGAAGGGGGTAAGTCTGACGGTGCCAAAAGGTGGCATCACCGCGCTTCTGGGCGGCAACGGTGCCGGCAAGACCACGACGCTAAAGGCGATTTCGAACCTTCTGCATTCTGAACGCGGCGAGGTCACCAAGGGCTCGATCACCTATCGCGGTGACGATGTCAGCAACCTGAACCCCGCAGAACTGGTGCGCAGGGGCGTCATTCAGGTGATGGAGGGCCGCCATTGTTTCGAACATCTGACGGTCGAGGAAAACCTGCTGACAGGGGCATTCACCCGCAAAGACGGATCGGGCGCGGTCGCCCGCGAACTTGAATTGGTCTACGACTATTTTCCGCGTCTGCGCGAGCGACGCAAAGCGCTTGCCGGGTATACGTCCGGCGGCGAACAGCAAATGTGCGCCATCGGTCGCGCGCTGATGTCTCGGCCTGAAACCATCCTGCTGGACGAGCCGTCAATGGGACTGGCCCCGCAACTGGTCGAAGAGATTTTCGGCATCGTCAAGGACCTGAACGAAAAGGAAGGCGTGTCGATCCTGCTGGCCGAACAGAATACCAACGTCGCGCTGAAATATTCGCATTACGGTTATATTCTGGAAAGCGGGCGCGTGGTGATGGACGGCCCTGCGGCGGAGCTTCGGGAAAATCCGGACGTCAAGGAATTCTATCTCGGCGTATCCGAAGAAGGGCGCAAGTCATTTCGCGACGTGCGCTCGTACCGTCGGCGCAAACGCTGGCTGAGCTGATGCCCGGTCCCAAGTTCGGCTGCCGAACGCCCAACCGGGACACGCTTTGGATCACTGGCATTCCAGCCCCGAAGTTCAATATGCCGCACCGCATGACAAACGAAGACCTGCGCGGCGTCCTTCCCCGGATGCCGACACGAAAGGGCGCATGATGGGTCATTACGACAAGCTTGAAACCCGGTCCGCCGACCAACGCCATTCGGAACAAAGCGCCGCGCTGACCGCGATCCTTGGCGGGATCACCGTTGCACCTGACGAATGGCGGGCGAGCGCTGCACGCGTTCGATCCGCCGACGATCTGGCGAAGCTGCCGGTTCTGCGCAAATCGGACCTGTCGGCCATGCAGAAGGCCCGACCGCCCTTCGGGGGCATCGAAACCGCCAATATCCGCCACTATTTCCAATCGCCCGGCCCGATCTACGAACCGGGTGGCACCAGTCACGACTGGTGGCGAATGGGACGTTTCCTTTTTGCTTGCGGGATCGGCGCGGGCGATATCGTGCAAAACTGCTTTTCGTATCACATGACCCCCGCCGGCATGATCTTTGAGAACGCCGCGCGCGCGGTGGGCGCGTCGGTCTTTCCGGCGGGCACGGGGCAATCGGAATTGCAGGTGCGGGCTGCGTCCGACATCGGCGTCACGGCCTACGCCGGCACGCCCGACTATCTGAAAATCATTCTGGACAAGGCTGATGCGATGGGTGTGGACCTTTCGCACATTACCCGCGCGGCGGTCGGGGGTGGTGCGCTGTTTCCCTCGTTGCGTCAGGAATATGCCGACCGGGGCATTGCGTGTCTGCAGGGTTATGCCACGGCCGATCTTGGCAACATTGCTTATGAGACGCCGGCGCTGGAAGGCATGATCGTCGACGAGGGCGTGATCGTCGAGATCGTGACGCCCGGCACCGGAGACCCCGTTGCCGCAGGCGACGTTGGCGAGGTCGTGGTCACCTCGCTCAACGCCGATTACCCGTTGATCCGGTTCGCGACCGGCGATTTGTCGGCCATCCTGCCCGGCACCAGCCCGTGCGGGCGCACCAACATGCGCATCCGGGGCTGGTTGGGCCGGGCCGACCAGACGACCAAGATCAAGGGGATGTTCGTGCGCCCCGAACAGGTGGCGGCGCTGGTCGCCCGCAATCAGGCCATCAGGAAAGCCAGAGTCATCGCCACCCGCGAAGGCGAGCGCGATGTCATGACGGTGCAGGTGGAAACTCTGGCCAAGGACAAGGCCGGATTCGAAACATCTGTTCTTGAGACTCTGAAATTGCGGGGAAACGTGATAATGATGCCGCCGGGTTCGCTGCCGAACGATGGCAAGGTCATTGACGATCAGCGGAGCTATGATTGAGACCAGTTTCCGGTTTTGGGGTTGTCATGCCGCGCGTTTGCAAGAGTTTTTTCGCTATTGTCTTGAGTTTCGCGATCACGGTCTCCGCCGCGATGGCGGCGGATGTCGCCCTGGTGATCGGCAACCGGAACTATCTGCAGGCCAGTTGGATGTACGGGGCCGAAAACGTCATGAATTCGGCGTCAGGATTGCGAAACTCTGGCTATGCGGTGGTCTCGGGGCGCGATCTTTCGGTGCCACAGACACGGCAGGCGCTGGATGGTTTTTTCGCCCGGTTTGCCAACGCGGAACGCGCGGCGATCGTTCTTAGCGGACATTTCGTCCATTCTGCCACTGATACGTGGTTTGTGTCGGTCGATGCCTCGCGACCCGATCTTGGCAGCATCAGTTATGATGGCCTTTCCCTGAATACGTTGATGGATATCGCTGCCGCGAAACCCGGCGGTGCCGCGATTTTTCTGGGAACAGTGCCGCGCCAGATCGATCTGGGTTTTGGTCTGAAACCCGGTATTGGCGATCTTGCCGTGCCGCAGGGTGTCTTTGTGGCCATAGGCAGCCCCGCCGATATCGACCTGACGATCCGGCGGGATTTTCTGGCGGGCGGCGCGGGGTTCGCAACCGCGCTGGCCAATGCGCCGACATCGGTGTCGGGATCGGGCTTCGTTTCCGATATGGGTTCGCTGCTGGCACTGAACGGTGCGCGCCGAAACGAGGGCGAGATCAGCGAGGAAGCGTACTGGCGCGCGGTGCGGGACATCGACACTGCGGACGCGATGCAGGCCTATCTGAACGCATATCCGGCCGGGCGACATGCGACCGAAGCCCGCAACTGGCTGGATTCCAACCGGCCCAAAACCCCTGAAGAAATGGCGCGCGACGCCGAAGCGGCGCTTGGCCTTGGCCGACAGTCTCGGCAATCGATTCAGGAAAACCTTTCGCTGCTCGGCTATGACACGCGCGGGATCGACGGCATTTTCGGGCGCGGCACCCGCGCGGCGATCACGGCGTGGCAGGGCGACAACAATTTTGTGCCGGTCGGGTATCTGAGCCGGGCGCAAATAAACCGGCTGGATCGTCAGGCGACAGACAGGGCCCGCCAACTGGCCGAGGAAGCGCAGCGCAATCAGCGCGAACTGGAACTTGCCGACCGCGGTTTCTGGCAAAGCTCGGGCGCGGCGGCGGGCGACGAAGACGGGCTGCGACGTTATCTGCGCCGATATCCGGACGGGTTGTTCGCGGATGTGGCATTTTTCCGGCTCGATGCGATCGAAAAGGCGAAACGCGACCAGCTTCGCCGCGTGGAACGCGATGCCTGGGACCGGGCGGTTCAGGGAAACTCGGTCGAATCCTACCAGACCTATCTGGACCGGTTTCCCAGTGGC